>Ga0265294_10002629_pt1 | contig 23483 bp, 22 predicted proteins | sample MunlanPumphouse3_FD_192504 | JGI IMG/M metagenome (GOLD analysis project Ga0265294, IMG submission 192504) | Groundwater microbial communities from a municipal landfill in Southern Ontario, Canada - Pumphouse #3 | ecosystem: Environmental > Aquatic > Deep subsurface > Groundwater | place... | reverse complement strand
ATTGGTGAACCAAGTATAGAGTACTTTAATAGGTTCAGTGTAGCACTAAGACAAGTTAGCTTAGTGCCAACACCAACCCTTATTTTATTAAAAATTTCTAATTACTTTCTTCCAAAGCTTTTAACTTTTTATATCTTGATAATTTTCTTGCTACACCAGTTTTGCTAATACCTAATTCAAGAGCAATCTCTTCGTGAGTCAAACCTCGTTGTTTAAGCTCATCTATATCTTTGAATTCCGATTTCACAACTTCTATACTCTCACTTTTCTGACTTAGCAAATCATAGTGTGTTCTGGTTTCAAGGTTATTAAACGTAAGGTTATCAGTAAATTGCAAATCGAATGAGTGGGTCTTGAACTTGTGTGATAGGTAGTTACCTTTGACAATACAGAAGTGTTTTTGGTTAACAGATTGGTTACTGCTTTTGAGCTCTATCATTAGTCTCATCTTGGCTTCAAACCCTTGCGAGCCTAAGGCGTTATGCTTGCTGGGTTCGAGGTTGTCGGAGCGTTTATTGGTGTGGTGGAGGAAAACAACTAAGCAACCATGCCTTTGAGCTAATTGGCTATAATCGTTTAGGAAGGCTCTAACTCGGTTTGTCTCGTAGAGCTGACCTGTGAAAACATCGGCAAATGCATCGATAATAACAAGGTCGGCAGGGTTTTCACTCAGCTCTTTTTCAAGCCTATTTATTAGGTTATCAGTCTCAAAAATATAGACTAAGTTCTCTAACTGATCGGGAGTTAGACCATAATCATTATTTTGTTTTTTTAACAAGAAGGAAATAGCCATCTTATCATCTTCTGTGCTCACATAATATGCACGGTTATGGACAGGTGAAACCTCCCAGTTCAAAAACGGCTTACCACTAACCACCGAAACACATAAATGTCTTAATAAAGAACTCTTTCCAGTGTCGGAGGAACCAATGAGAGCCGCAAGTCCAACCCTATGAAATATTGGGTCAATTAACTTTGGGATTTCATCTATAGTATTAGACAATAACTCCTTGCCATTAGCATTAGGGATATCGAAATTCTCCCCTTTCTTATTCTCTGGAAGTTTTTCTTTCATAGAGCTAAACTCCTTTTCCATATCGGAGATAAACTCAGTGGCTGTGTTTTTGGAAACCTCTACCTCATTAATAGTCGTATTATCTAATACAACATTACTTTGTTTTTTCATACCTTTTCAAATTAAGTATTTGTTAATAAAATTAGAATGAACTGGCCAATTCATAAAATCAAAAACTATCTGATTTCTGGGGCAAAGGTATGGTGAGAAAAAAAGAAAAGACCCCTATTATTGGGGTGATAATAGGGGTGATAATCTGAAGTTATGGGGTTGTTAATTATTTTTTCAATACCTTATTTATCAATTTGTTAATCTCTTTTCCACCCTCTGGAATCTTACCTAAGTTGATATAATCAAATCTTGTGGAAGCAAGCCTTTTCATAGAAAAAAGAACTTCAAAAGGTCTCCAAGCAATCCTCTCATTTTTCAAGACAAGGGCATTAAAAGCATCGACAAAATAGGTGCATAAGACCTTAGTTTTCTTCCACTCGATAGGCTTAATTTCTGGGTTTTTAATTAGGCTAAGACCCATAAAAGAAAGGAAATCCTGCCTATTCTCTTCAACAAAACACCCCAAATCGACAAGACCCTTAAAGAGGAGATTAAACTGAGGTTTAGTTAGTTTATGCCTGTGCTTAAGTGGGATAATCAGTTTATTACCAACAGCTTTATTCTCTTTTTCAGACTCCTTTTTCATTATCGTTTCCAAGTGGTTCTCAACAATGGCGTAGAGCTTATTATCGGAAATCATGGAGGAAATGGGGGTGGTTGTAGGGATGGTTAATTTCTTAGAATGATACATATTAATTAGCTCAGAAATCAGTATATCGGAAACAAATAAAGTCTTGTTTCTAAAATCCTCTCTAAGCGTTTGAGCTTGTAAATCAGACAAATCACTATTTGGGAAAAAGAGTATATTAATTAACTCACTAACTATGTCTTTTGAACGAGCTATCTTATTCTTTAACATAAGCTCAAAACCACTATCTCCCAAGACCATATCACAATTATTACTTAGGAATCCGAGCCTGTACTGAATAATATTTATGAAACATCTCTCCTTAGCCAAAAGCTCAATATTAAAATCTAATTCACTTTTCAATACATAAGCCAATGCCCTATAAGTTATCTTAGTATAATCATCACTATTAGCAATATAAGACGCCAAAAAACTATTAACCCCCAAGACCATATCGGCAAAACTCGACCCATTACTTCGCTCAGAAACAAAGGCTAAATACTCCTTCTCCTCCGTTATCTTAGTTATAAACTCATAGTTATACTTATAGAAATCTATATTATTTCTCTTAATATCCATTAGATATTGTCTATCACTGCTTTTAAAGAATTTCATAGGAAAGGTTTTGTTTTAGGGTTGATTATTAATTGCAGTGCTAAATTACAAAAACAAATCAATACCAACCAAGAAAAACCAAAAATAAATTTCAAACTATCCCCCCAAAACCCCACCAAACCCCTATCCCATCATAATCCAAAAACCAAAAACCAAAACCCAATTATCCTCCCAATTATCCCCCCGATAATCCCCCTGATAATGGATAAAAATTTATAATGTTCAAAATAATAAAAATAATTTCTAATAATTCATTAACAATTAAATATATTTTTGTATTTTTGGGGATTGGGAATGTGTTAGATGGTGGCGAAAGGTTATCTAATTAAAACTACTATAATATGAGCGAGAATGAAGGAGTGAAGAATGGCAATCTTTTTCTTGACGTTTGTCAACTAATTGAAAGTTTAAGAACAAAAGTTGCTAATCAGGTAAATAGCGAACTGACCATATTATATTGGAATATTGGGAATAGGATAAATAGAGATATACTTGAAAACCTAAGAGCCGATTATGGAAAACAGATTGTCGCGACACTGTCGGGACAATTGCAAAAACAATATGGAGATAAGGGATTTGACACAAAAAGCATCAGAAGAATGATTCAATTTGCCTCAACCTTTTCTGAATTCCCAATTGTCGCTACACTGTCGCGACAATTGTCATGGTCTCATTTTATGGAAGTTATGCCAATAAAAGATGAGCTTCAGAGAGATTTCTATATAACTATGTGCTCGTATGAAAAATGGAGTGTTAGAACTCTTAGAGCTAAGATTAATGGAATGCTTTATGAGAGGACATTAATTAGTGGGAAAGATAATGATTCAATTAAAAATGAACTTATAGACCTTAGAAATAACAATTGCATTTCTCCTGATTTAGTTTTTAGAAGTCCCTATTTTTTAGATTTCACAGGTTTAAAAGGATATTATAGTGAAAAATCACTTGAAGATAGTTTGCTTGTTAATATTGAGCAGTTTATTCTTGAATTAGGTGTTGGTTTTAGCTTTATTGAGAGGCAGAAACGAATAATTATTGATGGTGAAGATTTCTATATAGATCTTTTGTTTTACCATCGTAAACTGAAACGATTAATTGTTATTGACCTTAAGCTTGGACGTTTCAAGGCTCAGTATAAAGGACAAATGGAATTATATCTTCGTTGGTTGGAGAAAAACGAAATGGAGAAAGGAGAAAGCTCTCCACTTGGCTTAATTCTTTGCACAGAAGGCTCTGATGAACAAATAGAGCTTTTAGAATTAGATAAGTCAGGGATTAAAGTTGCACAGTACTTCACTGAACTACCAGCAAAGAATGTGTTACAAGAACAAGTTAAGAAGCAACTTCAAATAGCAAAAGAGAGGTTTGCAAATAGAATAGACGAGGAATAATAATTCATTAACAATTAAATATATTTTTGTATTTTTGGGGATTGGATTTTAAAAAATAATATAATAAGGATATGGCAGAGGTGAATAATGCGGGAATTGGGTTTGAGGATAAGATATGGAAGGCGGCAGACCTTTTGAGGGGAAATGTGGATGCATCGGAGTATAAGTCGGTGGTCTTGGGATTGATATTCTTGAAATATATATCGGATAGGTTTGAGACAAGATATAAGGAGCTTTTGGATGAGGGGCAGGGTTTTGAGGAGGACAGAGATGAATATACATCGGAATCGGTCTTTTATGTGCCAGTAGATTCAAGGTGGGAGATAATTGCTTCTAAGGCAAGGACAGCTGAGATTGGTATTGCAATTGATGATGCTATGAGGCATATTGAGAAAGAGAATATTAAACTAAAAGGGATATTGCCTAAGAACTTTTCACGACCAGAGCTTGACAAGAGAAGGCTTGGAGATGTGGTTGATTTGTTTACCAATTTTAGGATGCACACCAAGGACGAGTCGAAAGATGTATTGGGACGAGTATATGAGTATTGCCTGTCGAAGTTTGCAGAAGCAGAAGGAAAACTTGCAGGAGAGTTCTATACCCCAGCGTGCATTGTTCGTACACTTGTAGAGATACTGCAACCCCTAAGTGGTAGAGTTTATGACCCATGCTGTGGAAGTGGAGGTATGTTTGTTCAGAGTGCAAAGTTTATAGAATCCCATTCAGCCAACATAAATAATATATCGGTCTATGGTCAGGACTCCAACCCAACAACTTGGAAGATGGCGATGATGAACCTTGCAATAAGAGGCATAGAGGCAGACCTTGGCAAATTTAATGCAGATACATTCTATGCTGACTCACACCCCAACCTAAAGGCAGATTACGTCTTAGCAAATCCACCCTTCAACCTTTCCGACTGGGGAGGCGACAAGTTATCATCAGACATACGTTGGAAATATGGCTTACCACCAAACGGAAATGCCAACTATGCGTGGATACAACATATAATTCACCACCTATCGGAAAACGGAAAAGCAGGTATAGTACTTGCCAACGGATCCCTAAGCACACAGACCTCAGGCGAAGGTACCATAAGACGTAATATGATAGAAGCCGACATAGTAGAAGGAATTATAGCAATGCCCTCACAGCTCTTCTACACAACAGGAATACCAGTATCAATTTGGATACTAAACAAAAATAAAACCCAAAAAGGCAAGACCCTATTCTTAGATGCAAGAAACCTTGGCACAATGAGGACAAGAAAGCTAAGAGAACTAACAAACGAGGATATCTTTAAACTATCTACCTCTTTCGATGCATTCCAAAACGGCACCCTAATAGAAGAAAAAGGCTTTTCCTCAATAGCCACCCTTTCCGACATCACAAAACAAGATTACATCCTAACCCCAGGCAGATATGTTGGCATAGAGGATCAGGCAGAAGATTTAGAACCATTTGAAGAGAAAATGGAGCGACTAAGTTCTGATTTATCAAATCTCTTTAATCAATCGCATGAGTTGGAAGCTAAGATAAGAGAGGAATTAGAAAAGATAGGATATGATGTTGAATAATATGAAAGACAGCAAGAAAATAACGTTAGGGGAGGTTTCTGTTAATAATAGAGGTTATTATGGAATTGGTGCATCATCGGTTGACTATGATCCAAATAAATATACTTATTTAAGAATAACAGATATAAGTGATGATGGGGTATTAAATAAAGAAGGATTAAAGTCAGTAGATGAAATAAATGCAGAAGATTATTTATTAAAGCCAAATGATATTGTCTTAGCAAGGACAGGAAATAGTACAGGCAGAAATTACTTTTATGACGGTAGAGATGGAGAGTTAGTATATGCAGGATTTCTTATCAAATTCAGCATAGACCCTAATAAAATCAATCCAAAATATGTAAAATACTATTTGATGACTAATGAATATAAAGGTTGGGTTTCTTCATTTAATACAGGAAGTACAAGAGGAAATATAAATGCTCAAACTTTTTCAACATTAGAAATTCCATTATTACCACCTGAACAACAAGATTTAATTGCGGATGTTTTAAGTGCTTTGGATGATAAGATAGAGGTAAATAATAAGATAAATGATAACCTTGAAAAGCAAGCACAAGCTATATTTAAGCAATGGTTTGTTGATTTTGAATTTCCAGATAAGGAAGGTAACCCATATAAAACAAATGGCGGAGAATTTATTGATTCAGAATTAGGAGAAATCCCTTTGGGGTGGAGGATTGGAAGGTTAGGAGATATAGCTGATATTATAATGGGACAATCTCCAGCAGGGACAAGTTATAATGAAGTAGGGGAAGGAGAGATATTTTATCAAGGTCGCACTGATTTTGGAGTTCGATTCCCAACCATTAGAATGTACACAACAGAACCAAAAAGAATAGCAGAAGCAAATAGTATATTGTTTAGTGTAAGAGCACCAGTAGGAGATATTAACCTAACAACTGAAAGATGTTGTATTGGTAGAGGTTTGGCAAGCTTAAAATCAAAAGACAATAATAATTCATTCCTTTTTTACTTAATGTATTCTTTAGATAGACAATTTAGAATGTTTAATGGAGAAGGAACTGTATTTGGGAGTATAAATAAAGATAGTTTGAATGGTATAGATATAATCATTCCATCTAGTGAATTAATTATGAAATTTAACGAAATAGCAAATGCAATAGATAGTCAGATTAAAAATAACTTTTTCGAAACAAGAAATCTTTCAGAGCTAAGGGATTATTTATTGCCAAAGCTTATGAGTGGAGAGGTGAGAGTGTAAACAATAATAAATAAATTATGAGTATTGCAAAAAAATTTGAGGCTTTCTGTTCAAATATTAGAATGGATGATTATGTAGTAGATGAAGTAACAGGCAGATACAGAGCTATAACGAATATGTTAAATGAAGATTTTCACAATTATAAGTCATATTTAAATAATAGTCTTTATGTTGGATCTTATGGAAGAGGAACAGCAATTCATGTAAGTGATATTGATATGTTATTTATTCTACCCTATACATGTTATTCCCAATATGACTGCTATAATTCAAATGGACAATCACAATTATTGCAAGATATAAAAAAATCTATAGCAAAGCTTTATCCAGGAACAAAATTAAGAGGAGATGGTCAGGTTGTTGTTATAGAGTTTGCAAATAATATTAGGTTTGAAGTACTTCCTTGTTTTGTAATTGGAGATGGCATTGGATATAAATTTCCAGATACTCATAATGGAGGCAGTTGGAAAGTAACTAAACCTAAAGAAGAACAAGAGGCGATTAATAAATTAAACAATATTACAAATAAAAACCTCAAGAGATTGTGCAGAATGATAAGGGCTTGGAAGGATATGTGTAATGTTGATATGGGAGGATTGTTAATAGATACAATGGCACACAATTTCTTAGAAACATGGTTATATAAAGATAAATCATTTTTGTATTACGACTATATGACTAGAGATTTTTTCAGGTATTTAAGCAAGGAAAATGACAAACAAGCATACTGGCTTGCAGTAGGAAGTAATCAAAGAATTTATAATAATTGTTTATTTGTAGCAAAAGCAAAGAAAGCATATTATAATGCTTCAGAAGCAATTAAATATGAAGAGAATGGTCAGGAATCGTCAGCAAATAATAAATGGAAAGAAATATATGGAAGCAGATTTAAAAATTAGTCCTATCGAGGCACAACTTCGTGAATGTTTTGGTAGGGTTGCATGGGCACATAAAACACAGGAAAAGCGTGCTGATAGTTTAGGAAAGTGGAATTCTATTTTTAAATGGACTCAAATTGTACTTTCTGCATTAAATACAGCAGGAATACTTTATGTAATATTTGGTGGAGTTAATTGGGTTCTTTGGGCTTCTGCTATATTATCTTTATTACTTGTTTGTATTAATTCTTATCTTAAAGAATACAATTTAGAGAAACTAATACAAGAGCATTCTAATTCAGCAAATGAAATTAGAGACATAAGAGATAGTTATGTATCGTTATTAACAGATATTAATAAAGAAGGGTTTCTTTCTTATGAAGAAGTTGTAAAAAAACGAGATACTTTACAACGTGAATTAAAGGAAATATATAAGGTTGCACCAAGAACAACATCAAGAGCTTACAAAAAAGCTTCAAAAGCTTTACAGAAAGATGAAGAATTGACTTTTAGTGATGAGGAAATAGATAATCTTCTTCCAAAAGAATTAAGGAAAAATAAATAACCGCCTATAACCTTTACTGAGAACAATTAAATATAATAGATATGGATTATACAAAGGTATTAGAGGAGATTAATTCTGCAACAGTACAGATAAGTTCTTATGATTATAAGATGTATTGTGTTGCAATAGCAGGTGTGGCTTTTTCTATATTAATGTCTGTTCTTATTTTAAGATTGACCTGGAGAATATCTAAAAATCAAGAGGAATTAGAAAAGAAAAATTTGAAATTGCAGTTGTTTGAAAAGAGATATGCTTTATATGAAACTATTGTAAAGACAAAAACATTATTAGATTTAGATAATAGTAGTGAATATCAATTAAACAAAACACTGATAATCTTAGAAGAATTAAAGTCTAATAATATTTTTGTTGAATTAAATAATAAATTCTTTTACCAATCTGAAGCTTCTAAATTTTTATATGATCAGCTTTTAGTGTTGAAAATAAGCATGATAAAAGATAGATTTGATTCATTATATTTTCGATATACAATTGTGTTTTTTTGGTTTAACGATGAATTTAATAAAGAAAAAGATAACGAGCCTATAACAGACATTTTTTCTAGATTTTCTGAAAAAGACAAGTATATCTTAGAAAAGAATTATTTATATAAAGAAATAAGTGAATATAAAAAATCATATGATGCTTATGTAAAATATATTGATGAGAGTGGTATTATGAAAGAGTTTGAGAAGTATTTGAATATTCATGATTTAGAAAAATAACAACGACTATAACCTTTACCGAGAACAATTAGAAAAACGCTATTAACTATAAATAAACAATTAAAAATATAAGATTATGAAAGTTTACGGATACTCTGAGAGAGGGATGATAAATTCCTTAATGTTTAATATTAGTGAAGATAAGGATCTAATGATTAAATTTATGGAAATTCTTCCTGAACAAATATCACAAGAGAATGAAATACCAACTGATTTTGATGTTATTATTGAACCGTCTTTTTCAGCTTTTGGTGGTTCTGATTTGATTGTTATTGCATATTATGAGAATCGAAAATATAAGAAAGTGATATTTTTTGAAGCTAATGTGCAACCTTATGGTAAAATATATAATATCGAAGATGAATTAAGTTCAGATAGATACGTGAGGTTTGAATCCAATAGGCTTTATGCTCAATTGAGTGCTAAACAATTACTAATAGAATATATTGATTATATCAAAAAAGGACAGCCAATTAAGGTTGATGGTGACAGATCGAGAAGAATTGGTGAGAATGAGGTTGTGAAAAGAGCTTTAAAAATGATTGATGGTGCAAAGGATTATTTTTATATTGGTATTGTTCCTAATGATATTTTTAGTGATGAAACTAAGAGACCTAAAGAGTTTAAGTTGTTATTATGGGAAGATATTGAGAAGTTCTGCGTAGATAATAACCTAAAAAAGGTTTTAGATATGTTTGAATTTAATAAAGGACAGATATATTAGTAGCAAGAAATCCAACTCAACGAAAATTATAATAAACTAAACGCCTATGACCTTTTCTGAGAACAATTTTGAAAACGCTATTTTGGAGATATTCAAAGATAATCTTGGTTATCAGTATTTCTATGCTCCTGATATTAAGAGGGACTTCCAATCGCCTTTTCATGAGGATTTGCTTGTGGGGGCTTTGTTTGAGATAAACTCTATGTTACCTAAGGAAGCCATTAATGAGGCTATTTATAAGCTGAAGAATATGGAGACTGGCACCTTGGTTCAAAGGAATATGAGGTTTATGGATATGCTCCAGAATGGGGTGGAGGTTAATTATTATGATGGTAAGGAGCAGAGGGCGGCGAGGGTCTTATTGGTGGATTTTGAGAATGTGGAAAGGAATGTGTTTTCGGTTTCTAATCAATGGACTTTTGAGGAGTTTTCTCTTAAGAGGGCGGATATTATTGTTTTTGTTAATGGTCTGCCGCTTGTTGTGGTGGAGCTTAAATCGCCTTCGAGAACGGAAACTGATGTTAGTGCTGCATATAGGCAACTTAGGAATTATATGACAGAGATCCCTTCTTTGTTTGCCTTCAATGCCTTTGTGGTGATGAGTGACCAGGCGTTTTCTAAGGCTGGGACTATTACTGCAGATGAGGATAGGTTTATGGAGTGGAAGACTGTTGATGGTGGGTATGAGAATACTAAGCTGGCTTGTTTCGACACTTTGTTTGAGGGGATGTTTGAGAAGAGGAGGTTATTGGATATTATTCAGAACTTTATTTGTTTTTCTAAGCAGGGAAAAGAGGAGGCTAAGATTTTGGCTGGCTATCATCAATATTATGCTGTTCGTAAGGCTATTAGTTCTACGGAAAAGGCTGTAGTGTCTGATGGGAAGGGAGGAGTTTTTTGGCATACTCAAGGGAGTGGGAAATCGCTTTCGATGGTCTTTTATGCTAAGCTTTTGCAAGAGACGTTGAACTCGCCTACAATTGTGGTTATTACGGATAGGAATGATTTGGATGATCAGCTCTTTTCTCAGTTTGCTTCTTGTAAGGATTTTCTTCGTCAAGTGCCTATTCAGGCTCAGTCTCGTTCTCATCTTACGGAGCTTTTGAATGGTAGAAAGGCTAATGGGATTTTCTTTTCCACTATGCAGAAGTTTGAACAAGGTAATGAACCTCTTTCGGAGAGAAGGAATATTATTGTTGTGGCTGATGAGGCTCACCGTAGCCAATATGGTTTGGAGGAGAAGATTACAAAGGAGGGTGAGATTAAGATTGGGGCGGCTCGGATTATTCGTGATTCTCTGCCTAATGCTACTTTTATTGGTTTTACGGGTACTCCTATTTCTTTGAAGGACAGGTCAACTCGTGAGGTCTTTGGGGATTATATTGATGTTTATGATATGACCCAGTCGGTGGAGGATGGGGCAACTCGTCCTGTCTTTTATGAGAGTAGGGTTATTAACTTGAAACTAAATAAGGAGGTCTTAGAGCTTATTGATGATGAGTATGACAGGCTGGCTGATGTGGCTGAGGGTTATGCTATTGAGAAGAGCAAGAGGAGTTTGGGGCGTTTGGATAGCATTTTAGGGAGTGATAAGACTATTGAGAGTTTATGTGATGATATTTTATTGCACTATGAGGAGTGTCGTCAGTTTGAACAGACAGGTAAGGCTATGATTGTTGCTTATTCGAGAGAGATTGCTCTAAAGATTTATCATAGGTTACTTTTCTTAAGACCTTCTTGGACTGATAAGGTGGCTGTTGTGATGACTTCTTCTAATGATGACCCAGAAGATTGGAGGGAGATTATTGGTAATAAGACGCATAAGGATGAGCTGGCTAGGAGGTTTAAGGATAATGAGGATAGTTTGAAAATTGCTATTGTTGTGGATATGTGGCTGACTGGTTTTGATGTTCCTTCGCTTTCTACTATGTATGTTTATAAGCCTATGAGGGGTCATAACCTAATGCAGGCTATTGCTAGAGTGAATAGGGTTTATAAGGATAAGATAGGGGGTTTGATTGTTGATTATGTGGGGATTGCTTCGGCTTTGAAACAGGCTATGAACGACTATACCAAGAGAGACCAGTCGAATTTTGGCAATCAGGATATTGCTAAGACTGCTTATAGGGAGTTTAGGAATAAGCTTATGGTTTGTAGGGACCTTATGCATGGGTTTGAATTTGCAGGTTTTATTACAGCAACTGACCTTCAGAGAGCAAGGCTTATTAGTGGTGCGGTGAATTTTCTGTCTGACATAAAGAGAGAGAAAACAAAAAAGACATTTATTAAGGAGGCTTTGCTGATGCATAATTTCTTATCGCTTTGCAAGAGTGTTGTTGAGTATGATTATAGGATTGAGGCGGCTTATTTTGAGGCTGTGAGGACTTTGATTACAAGGGTTTTGTCGCCTGGCAAGATTTCGCTTAGGGAGATAAATATTAGGATTAATGACCTACTTTCTCAAAGCATTAAGAGTGAGGGGGTGATTAATTTGTTTTCTGATTTTGAGAAGGAGTTTTCGCTTTTCGATCCTAAGTTCTTGGAGGATATTCAAAATATGAAGGAGAGGAATATTGCTATTGAGCTTTTGAAGAAGTTGATTGCTGAACAGGTTCATGTTTATCAAAGGACAAATGTGGTTAAGAGTGAGAAGTTTTCGGATATGTTGTCTAATGCTATGAGTAATTATTTGAAAGGTCTTTTGACTAATGAGGAGGTTATTCAGGAGTTAATCAGTATGGCTCATGAGATTATGAATGCTGACAAAGAAAATTCTGAATTAGGTTTGAGCAGTGAAGAGCAGGCTTTCTATGACGCCTTGACTAAGCCTGAGAATGTGAAAGATTTCTTTGGAAATGACCAGCTTATTGCTATCACTAAAGAGCTTACAGATGCTTTGCAGAAAAATAAGACGATTGACTGGCAGAAGAAAGAAACAGCAAGGGCAGGTATGAGGAGGATTATTAAGAGGCTTCTGAAGAAATACAATTACCCACCAGAAAAAACCGATGATGCACTTGAAACAATTTATCGCCAGTGCGAGATGTGGGCTGATAATTTGTAATAAGAAAATAAAAAACAAAGTATATGGATAAGACATTTAATTTATATTGTGATGAGAGCTGTCATCTTGAAAATGACGGTATGCCTTATATGCTTTACGGTTATGTTAGCATTGCATCTAATAAAATCAAATTAGCTAAAAAGCAAATCAAACAAATTAAATTAGATTATAACTTTGAGGGCGAAATGAAATGGAATAATGTATGTAATAAGACTTTTCCTTTTTATGCTGAAATTATCAATTACTTCTTTGATAATGATATGATGTTTAGGGCTGTGGTTGTTGAGAAAGATCAAATAGATAATAATAGAGAGGAGTATAGCTTTAATGATTTTTATTTTAGAATGTACTATCAGCTCTTGCACCATAAGACTGATATGGAAAACACTTATAATGTATATATCGATATTAAAGATACCAGAAGCAAAGGGAAGCTTCATCAGTTGAAAGATATGATAAAGTACAACTCTTCAATAAACAATTTTCAATTTATTGATTCAAGTGAAAGCGTTTTTGTGCAGTTAGCTGATGTTCTTATGGGGGCAATTAGTTATCAGTTAAGGATAGAAAAAGGCAGTTTGGAAGGGGGATTGGATGCTAAGTTGAAAGTCATTGAGAAGATAAAATTACATACAAATTTGAGTCTTAATAAATCTACTTCAAAGCATGAAAACAAATTCAATCTATTTTTCATATGTTTAAAATAAAGAGATATGGCATTTAATTTGAATAAGAAATATCCTGAACTTTTAGAAATACTCCACTTTAATCAGCAAAGTAGAGATTTTTCATTAAGGAGAATATTCGATAGAGACATACAGGATAATAACAATTTTTGTTTTAAAGATAAATTGATTCATCCAATTAAAGATAAGGATGGAATGCCGAGTATGGATACATTATTTAATCATTTAACAAGAACAAAAACTGAAGAAACTGACCAAGAAGGAAAAACAATAAATCGGAGAGTTGAGTTTGAGTCTGATCGTTCTATAAGGTTGCATTGGATAAAACATCATATTGATGAAAAGATAGTGGGAATAGATATTTTTAGCATTACTGAACGTGATAAAAAGAAAAGAGAGGACGTTATTAAGACCTATATTTATAATAAGCCAAAGAAATATGTTGTTGTGTTAGAATGTCAACGCTCTAAAAACGATTATTATCTTTTATCGGCTTATTATTTAAATAAAATTTATGGTGAAAAGGATATTCAGAGGAAGATGAAGAATAAGCTAAATGATATTATATAAAAACGCAGGGCTCGATATATGTCTAGATATACCGAGCCCCGAAACTCCTTCTAACTATAGATGAGCAGTGCAAAGATACAATATCTTTATAAAAAATGCAAGTGAATAGTACTAAAAAATGAATTAAATTGTTTTGTGGTGAAATTTCAATCATTATATAAACGAGATGGAGCAACGATAAAACTCGAATAAAAAACAAAGTATATGGATTATGTTATTGAATGGGTTACGGTGAATAAGGTCTTGTTTTATTTGCCTTTGGGGATAGCAATTTTGATTTTTGTGGCTTATCATCTGTTGAGGGTTAAGAAAGAAAGGAAACAGGAGAGGGAGGACAGAAAAGAGGATAGGGATAGGTTTTAGTTTATAACATTGATTTATAGTTATATGGTAATAGTTTTAGTATTTTTAACACACCATTTGGGTTAATTAGAATTATTTAATAGTATCTTTGCAATGAATATTACGTTTAAGAACAAGAAACTTATGGAATATGCTAATGATGCCAAGGCTCGGAATAAGGATCTAGGCGTTATAAGGGCTAAGTTGTATTTTAAGAGAGTTTCGGATCTAGGAAAAGTAAGAACCCTTGAGGATGTAAGGAATTTGCCTGGACATTTCCATGAATTAGTGGGAGATAGGAAAGGACAATGGGCTTGTGATTTAGATCAACCTAATAGACTAATATTTACGCCTCATGAAGAGCCTATTCCAAGGAACAAGGATGGACAGTATATTTGGATTGAGATTAGGGGCGTTGAGATTTTAGAGATTCAAGATTACCATTAAGAATAACAATTACCATTATGAATAACAAAATAAACCAATTCTTTCCTGATGAAGTTTTTCACCCTGGTGAGACTCTTACGGAAAAGCTTTCTGAAGAGAAAATGAGTTTGAAAGAGTTTGCTATTCGTTGTAATATGTCGGAAAAGACTATTATTGAGATAGCGAAGGGAAAGGCTAAAATAAGTTATGAGACGTCAATGAAGTTTGAAACTGTATTTGGAATTCCTGCTTATTTTTGGATTGAGAGACAGTCAGACTACGATGAGTATATGGCAAGGTTAGAGAATATAAAACAGTTAGAGGCTTGTGTGGAGTGGGCTAAGCAGTTTCCTGTTTCGGAAATGGAGAAAAAGGGATGGATTGCTAAGGGTAAGAACAAGATAGAGAGAATAGGTTTGCTATTAAGGTTTTTTGGACTTTCAAGTTCTGTTGCTTGGAATGATTTCTATTTGTCTATAGAGTCAAGGACTTCTTTTAGAATTTCTTTAAAACAGGTTCAAAATCCTTATGCTGTGTCGGCTTGGCTTAGAAAAGGTGATTTAGATATTAAAGATTGTAAGGTTAAGAATGAATATAATAAGAAACTATTAGATGATTCTCTGCCTAAGATGAGAGCTATTATGGTTGCACAACCCGATGACTTCTTTAGTCAGTTGCAGGATGTTTGCTCAGAGGTAGGCATTGTTCTTCTTCACACTCCTTGTTTGACTAATGCTCCGATTAGTGGTGCAACAAGATGGGTTGGCGATGTTCCTCTTATTCAAATTTCTTGTAGGTTTAAAAGAAGTGATAATTTTTGGTTTAGCTTCTTTCATGAGTTGGGTCATATTTTATTGCATGGGAAGAAAGATGTGTTTTTGGAGTTTGATAAGCTTAGTGTGAATGATAAAGAAAAAGAGGATGAGGCTGACCAGTTTGCTACTAAGATGACATTTTCTAAGGAGCTTGAACAAAGGTTTTTGGATGAGTATGATATTACATCTGATAGTATAGTCTCTTTTGCTAAAAAATACAAGTTACATCCTTCATTAATTGTTGGCAGACTACAACATAAAGAAATTATCAAATATAGTCAGTTTAGAGAATTACTTACCTCAATAGAAATTATATAACGTCTTTTCTTTTAATTGAATATTGATTAATTTTGCAGATATGTCCGAAAAATTGCCAATATTTGAGACTCAAATAATGTTAAAATGCAATTACAAGCAAAAGAAAACTAACAACATATTACATTAATAAAAATAATTATGGCAAGAGCTAAGACAAAGGAAGAATTGGAGACAGGTGCAAAGGTGGGGTTTGAGAAGCTTTTTATTCTTATTGATTCTATGAGTAAGGAGGAGCAGGAGATGTGTTTTTCTTTTGAAGACAGGGATAAGAATGTGAAGGATGTTTTGGTGCATTTGTATGAGTGGCATCAGTTGTTATTGAACTGGGTGGACTCGAATAAAAAGGGTCTTAGGGCTGGGTTCTTGCCTGAGCCTTATAATTGGAGGACTTATCCACAGATGAATATTGGCTTTTGGGAGAAGCATCAGGGGACTTCTTTGGAGGATTCTATTTGGATGGTGAAAGATAGTCATTTGAAGGTTATGCTGGTGATTGGGTCTTTTTCAGATGAGGAGTTATTTGTTAGTAAGTTCTTTGATTGGACTGGGACTACGAGTTTGGGTAGTTACTGCGTTTCTGCTACTTCAAGCCACTATGACTGGGCTATAAAGAAAATTAAGAAACATAAGGTTGGTTTGGGGAAATAAGGTTTATTTATTTTTATTATAACTATTATGGAATTGAATGAGGCTCGTGAGATTTATAATGTGTTTAAGGGGTCTAAACATCAGGTTTTGGTGAATGTGGTCTTGAAAAATGCTGTTAGGTATGCTAATATTAGGGTGGAATGGTTGATGTCGGAGGGTGAGGAAAGGAAGGTGATTGATGGGGATAGAACAATAATTCATGATGCTTTTATTAGTTCTTGTAATGCTTTATCAAGGAATATGGGAACATCAGGCGAGGATATTTCTTGGAGAAGGGATATCGGCAGTTTGAGGGAGGATATTGGGGCTTTCGCTTGTCTTATTAATGCTGTTATGGGCTTGAATGCTCGGTAAAAATTCTTTTATCTTTATTGGATAAATTGAACAAAATACATTAAATTTTATGGGAGTAAATATTTGTTTATCCACTCCCATAAGGTTTAATTACTTGTCGTATAGAAAGGCTTCTGCTTTACGCATTGCTTCAGTTGGTGAACTTGCTTTGCCAACAAAGGTTGTTCCGCTACGATCTACATAAAGGTCTTTATTTGACGCATCCCATTTCACTGCATAGGATTTACGACTTTTACCTGAGTTAAGATTACCAATTGTTTCTAATGCCATTTTGTCCTCCTTTTTTAATTAATACTGACTTTTACTTATCTTATTTTTAATAAGTCTTTATCGTTTTATCTTGATTAATATCAGGTTTATATCAATTAACTATTCTATAAGATTTCACGTTTCAAAGGTATATAATTATTTCTAATTTAAGGGTTATTTCTTGAAAATAAATTAATTGAAAATAGATAAGTGCGACACTGAGGCGCCAATAAAAATCTAAAGAAGATTAAGCCTTTGGTATAAGTTTATTTTACTTGAACATCATATAGACTGCGACTGCGAGGAGGAAGAAGGCGAAGATTTTCTTGAAGACTGTGGCTGGGAGTTTTAAGCCGAGTTTTGTTCCCCATAGGGTGCCTAATACAATTCCGATTGCGATAAAGACTGCATACATTATGTTTAGGTGTCCGTTTTGGGCGTAGATTATTATGCTGGGTAGTCCGACTGGGAGTTGGAGGGCGGCAAGGGATGTTGCGGCTGCGGCTTTTGGGCTATAATGTAGGACTGCGACTAAGATGGGTACTATTACTATTCCTCCGCCTTTGCCAAATAAGCCTGCAAATATGCCTGCTCCTATTCCGAGTGTGATATAGACCCAGAAGGCTTTCTTTAGTTGTGGCTTTTCTTCTTTGGGTTTGTTTTCTTTGTTTTTCTTGAAGAGGGAAGGGATGTCGAAATAGAGGATTGCGATATATAGTAGGATAAAGACATAGAGTTTGGTTAAAAATGTTTCGCTTATGTTTACTGCGAGTTCTCCACCAAGAAATGAGCCAAGGAATAGTCCGAGTGCTATTAGGAGAGAGTCTTTGAGGACTATTAATCCTGCTTTGTAGTAGGCTATTACGCCAAGTGCTCCTACTGGTAGTAACATGGCGGTTAGGGATATTGCATTGGCGTCTAAGATATTCATTCCAAAGAATAGGATTATGGATGGCACCATTAAGATTCCTCCTCCTATGCCGAATAGTCCTGACAAGATTCCTGTTAGTATTCCAAGTACTACAAATCCTATTTCTATCATTTCCTTTGTTTAGTGTTTGGGTTTCGTTATTTCTGGGGCAAAATTAGGTTAAATTTATAAACATATCAACTCTTGGTATTAAAAGATATTTGAGAAAAAAGCATTTTTTAAATTATTTTTGTCTTTTATTTCAATTTTTATTTATCTTTGTCGTCTATAAGAAGATGTATAAAACGATATAACATATATTTTATGACAAAAAAAATTACTTCTTTAGCATTAATATTACTATCTCCTTTAGTTATTTTTGCAAGTGAGGCTGACCTGAAAATTCCTCAGGAAATACATGAATTAGGTATCTTACATTGGGGCTTTTTAGTTACTCTTCTCGGATTATTATTCGGCCTTTATCAATTTCTTAAGGTTAAAAGGCTTCCCTCACACCAGTCAATGCTCGATATTGCGCACGTTATTTACAAGACATGTTTAACTTATCTTAGACAACAGGGTAAACTTATTGCTATCCTTTTTCTTTTTATTGGGATTGCGGTGGCTTTATATTTTGGCTTTTTGGCTAAGGATACAAATGGTGAGACTTTTGGAATTGGAGGGGTTCTTTTGATTCTTTTATGGACGGTGATAGGGATTTTAGGGTCTTATTCTGTTGCGGCTTATGGTATTAGAATGAATACTTTGGCTAATTCAAGAATGGCTTTTGCTTCTTTGAAAAGAAATCCTCTGAAATTATTAGATATTCCTCTTAATGCTGGTATGAGTATTGGGGTTGTTTTGATTTGTGTTGAACTTTTCTTAATGTTAATTATTCTTCTTCTTATGCCTGCTCATTTGGCTGGGGCTTGTTTTATTGGGTTTGCTATTGGGGAGTCTTTGGGGGCGTCGGCTCTTAGGATTGCTGGTGGTATTTTCACTAAGATTGCAGATATTGGCTCTGACTTAATGAAGGTTTATTTTAAGATTGGGGAGGATGATCCAAGAAATCCTGGTGTGATTGCGGATTGTGCTGGAGATAATGCAGGGGATTCTGTTGGCCCTACGGCTGATGGGTTTGAGACTTATGGGGTGACGGGTGTTGCTCTGATTGCTTTTATCTTGCTTGCAATACCAGATGTTGGGATTCAAAAGGAACTTCTTGTTTGGATATTTACTATGAGGATTCTTATGGTTATTACTTCGGTTTTCTCTTATTGGATTAATAATTTCATCTCTAAGATTAGATTTGGTAAGGCTGATGATTTGGATTTTGAAGCTCCACTAACAAGTCTTATCTGGATTACTTCTATTATTTCAATTATTGGAACTTTTGCAATTAGCTATATATTAATTCCTAATCTTAATGGAAACCCAGACTTATGGTGGATCTTGTCTTTAATAATTAGTTTTGGGACATTGGGTGCGGCGGTTATTCCTGAGGTTACAAAGATTTTCACTTCTCCTAAGTCAAAACATGTGGCTGAGGTTGTGAAGGCTTCTCGTGAGGGTGGTGCTTCTTTGAATATTCTTTCTGGTCTTGTGGCTGGAAACTTTGGTGCTTTTTGGACAGGGATAGTTTTTGTCTTCCTTATGTTCGGTGCTTATGCTTCAAGTTTTCAATTGGGTGAGCTTATGATTTTCCCTTCAATCTTTGCTTTTGGCTTGGTTGCTTTTGGTATGCTGGGTATGGGACCTGTTACAATTGCGGTTGATTCCTATGGTCCTGTGACTGATAATGCTCAATCGATTTATGAATTATCTCTAATTAAGGATATTGAGGGAATTGACAAGGAGATAGAAAGAGATTTTGGGTTTACTCCTGATTGGGAGAAATCGAAATACTATCTTGAATCGAATGATGGAGCTGGAAACACATTTAAGGCAACAGCTAAGCCAGTTCTTATTGGGACTGCTGTTGTTGGTGCTACTACTATGATTTTCTCTCTAATCTTAATGATTAATAAAACTCTTGGGGTTGAACCTGTAACAATTCTTAACTTATTAAATCCATATACTATATTAGGCTTCCTTTTGGGTGGTGCTGTTATTTTCTGGTTTACTGGGGCTTCAATGCAAGCAGTTACTACTGGGGCTCATAGGGCTGTGGAGTATATTAAGAAACATATTAACCTTGACCCACATGCACCAAAGAAAGCTAATGAGGCTAATAGTATTGAGGTGGTTAAGATTTGTACGCAATATGCTCAAAAGGGGATGTTTAATATCTTTATTGCGGTCTTCTTCTTTGCTCTTGGCATTGCTTGTTTGTCTGCTATTAACCTTGGGGGAGAGAATGCAGAACCAGTGGTTAAGTATGCTGCGATTTCTTTATTTATTAGTTATCTGATAGGGATTGCGGTCTTTGGACTTTACCAGGCTGTGTTTATGGCTGATGCTGGTGGTGCTTGGGATAATGCTAAGAAGGTTGTGGAAGTTGATATGAACGAAAAAGGAACTCCTCTTCATGATGCAACAATTGTTGGCGACACAGTGGGAGATCCTTTTAAAGATACGTCTTCGGTTGCTCTAAACCCTATTATTAAGTTTACAACTCTGTTTGGATTATTGGCTATGGAGATTGCTATTTCTGATTCTTTCAGAGATATGGCTCCTTATTTTGGTGTGGTATTCTTCTTAGTTGCTCTTTATTTCGTTTATCGTTCTTTCTATAAGATGAGAATAAAATAAGAGATAAGAGATAACTTATTCTGGCTTGTCCATTAGGGCTTTAACTTCTTCTTTTAGTTTAAGGAATGCTTTGGCGTCTCTTATGAAATTGTCTAAGCCCTCTGAATTGCCGTCTGATAATCGCTTACATAGGATTTCTTCAATATCAATTATTGTTTGAATGGTTTCGTAGCTCCTATTGAAGGCGTCTTGCTCTAAGAGATCTTCCTTGTTTTGTTTTCTTATGTCGTTAATAAGTAGTGAGTATATGCCGTAAAGGTTATTATTAGGCATTGTCTCATAGTTTCTGTACCTACGTCTTCTCATCCAAGAGGATGTGCGAAGATTTACGTCAGAATCAAGGAGAATTGTTTTTATCTCGTGCCTTGTTAAGCCAAATCGCTCTACCAAATCATCCACCTTTTCATCGTCAGAAATATCTTCGGAATAGTAGTAGAGATATTGAGAAAAGATTTTAGACTCTATGTCGTTATCATTGGGAATATCACTATGGGTATCCTCTTGTTCAAAGTAAACTGTATTATCGCTCATGGCTATATATCATTAAATTATTATCAAAAACATTATTTCGCTTTGCAAATATAATATATAATTTCCCAGAAAGCAAGTAAGGATGTGTTATATTGCTTGTTATAGGAGTATATTAGGATTTTTTACGATATGACAAAATAGCCCACGAGTTGATAACTACTACAAATCCAAGTAATTTATAGAGTTGAGGCATTAGGTCTGTTAGCTTACTTCCTTTTAGGTAAACGTTACGCATTACATCAATAAAGTATGTTAGAGGACTGAAATTACCTATCTTTTGAGCCCAAGGAGGCATTGAGTTGAATGGGGTATAGAGTCCACTCATCAGGATAAGTATCATAATAAAGAAGAACATCATAAAGACAACTTGCTGATAGGTGCTGGCGTAGTTGGAGAGGATTAGTCCCATCCCAGATACGGCAAGGGTGAAGACAAAGGAGAAGAGATAGATTGTTAGTATGCTTCCCTGAGGTACTATGCCGTAGAAAAGCCTGGCGACAATGAATCCTATTGTCATAATAACCATTCCGATTACCCAATATGGTATTAGTTTGGAGAGTATAAAGATTGGCTTTGTGACAGGCGAAACGTTTATCTGTTCCATATTCCCTTTTTCTTTTTCTCCTACTATGTTAAAGGCTGGAAGGAATCCACTGACAATGGTTAAGACCATAACCATGAGGGCAGGAACCATAAAAAACTTATAGTCTAATTCTCTGTTAAACTGGTATATTGTTTTGATTTCAACTCCTGGAGGGTCGTTTATGCCTGTGATTTCTGTGGTTTTTTCGTCTTGGTATTGTCTTATGATGCTGAGTGCATACATCCCTCCCATTGTGCCTTTGGTTCCATTTACGGAATTGACTGCAATAAGGATATCTGATTTCTTATCAACAACAAAGTCCTTTTCAAAGTTCTTCGGTATATTTATAACCATATCTGCCTTATCGTTCTGTATTAGTCCCAAGGCTGCATTATAGGTGTGCTCACTTGCTACTAAATTAATGGAATTGTTGGCTATTAACTTTCCGACAAGTTCTTTTGAATAGGTGGAATTATCCTGATCAACAATTACTAAGCGCATATCCTTTACCTCAAAATTAGCAGCATAAGGTAGTAGGATGAGGGTGAGGAAGGGAAATAGCAATATTATTTTAGGAAGTAGCTTATCTCTAAATATCTGTTTAAATTCTTTTTCAACTAAATAACCTAACATAATTTACTCCAGTCTTTTTTTAAATTTCTTAAGGCTTATGCCTAAAATAACTATTATCATAATAATCAGAGCCAGAAACTCCTTCCATACGTAGCGAACATCAACTCCCATTATCATTAGTTTCCTTATTGCACTTATAAACCATTTGGCTGGCATAGTTTGGGCAATTCCTTGGAGAATAAGGGGCATACTTCCTATGTCGAATAGCATTCCTGAGAGTAGCATTGAGGGCATAAGTAGGATGATAGCACTAATAACTAATGCCATTAGCTGGGTGTCGGCAATGGTGGAAATGAGTATGCCTAAGGAGAGGGAGACTAAGATATAGAGTATGCAGAGAGTGGAAATCCAAAACAGGCTTCCGTTAATTGGTACTCCCATAATGAAGTAGGAGACTATGAATATTGTAATTATATTTATTAGAGCGATGATGAAATAAGGGATTACCTTTGAAACTATTATTATAATCGGCTTGGTTGGGCTTGCAAGAAGTAGTTCCATTGTGCCTTTTTCTTTTTCCCTGACAATGGAGATAGAGGTCATCATTGCACAGACAAGAATTATGATAAAGCCCATTACCCCTGGCACAAAATTATAGGAGCTTTTCATTAGTGGGTTATAGAGGAGTTTGAGCTCGGGTGTTATTTCGTAACTTGAGACTGGTGCTTTGTTTAAGTCCTTAAGGGTTGAGCCTATTATGTTGGATGCATAACTGACAAGGGTTCTTGCTGCATTGGGGTCGGATCCATCGGCGATGATTTGTATATCTGCTTTCTTTAGATGGAGTAGGTTTTCGGAGAAGTTCTCGCCAAATACTATAACTAAAGAATTTTCTGAAGCTTTGAATGACTGTTCTATCTCTTGATAAGAATTAAATGAATTGCTGAGTGTGAAATACTCGCTTTCTTGAATTCTATTAATAATTGTTCTTGTGATTTCGTCTTTGGAATAATCTAAGACTCCAATATTTGTATTTCTTATCTCAGTTGTTACCGCATAGCCGAAAAGCACCATCATAACTAAGGGCAAAACTAAGATAATCATCATAGTCCAAGTGTCTCGGAAAATATGAATAAACTCTTTCTTGGT
>Ga0265294_10002628_pt1 | contig 23485 bp, 18 predicted proteins | sample MunlanPumphouse3_FD_192504 | JGI IMG/M metagenome (GOLD analysis project Ga0265294, IMG submission 192504) | Groundwater microbial communities from a municipal landfill in Southern Ontario, Canada - Pumphouse #3 | ecosystem: Environmental > Aquatic > Deep subsurface > Groundwater | place... | reverse complement strand
CGTGCTATATAATCAATGCCTTTTTGTATCCTTTCAGAAGGAGATTCACCGTCTGTTTGTCCTGCAAATCTTCTTCTTGTACAATGACGGCAATACATGGAACATTTATCTGTAATCAAAAACAAAACTCTGTCGGGGTATCTGTGAGTTAAGCCCGGAACAGGAGAATCTTCATCTTCCGATAAAGGGTCTAATAAGTCCGCAGCGGAAATATGTGTCTCCGCTCCGGTAGGAACAGCCTGCCTTCTGATAGGACAATACGGATTGTCCGGGTCTATCAAACTTAAATAATACGGAGTAATTGCCATACGCAAAGTAACTAACGATTTTCTTACTCCTTCTTCCTCTTCTTCCGTAAGAGAAATATACTTCTTTAATTCATCTAAAGTTTCTATGCGGTTTCTAACCTGCCATTTCCAATCATTCCATTGTTCATCTGTAACTTCGGGAAACAACTCTTTTCTTCTGCTTATTGACATTTTATCTTGATATTTTAATTTTAATAATCTCACAAATAATCCTGCAAAGATACATTAAGTTTTCAAATTATAGTAAGATAGATTAAATTTTAATTTTACCATCAATTTTTCGCACTTCTTATTTGAAATTATGATTTGTTTGCCTCCACAACTATCAATTATAATCTGTTTTGATTATAATTGAGATGATTATTTTTTAATAATTATTTGTTGATAAAATTTTTATTGAGGCTCCATTTTATTTTTTTTCTTTAAGTATTATTGCGGTCGGGATTTTTATATCTCACAAAAATAGTAGAATTATGATAAAATTACGTTACATTCGCTTTAGTATCAGTGCCGTTTTTATTTTATTGTCTTTTTTGTCATGCAATACCAACAAAGGAGACTACGTTCCAACAGCACCCGATTACACCGATACAACTTCATGGTTTATAGATAATGTTGAAAGTGCCGCAATAGACATTTTTTATGTCTATCCTACCGTAGTTAATGCAAAAATAAATGAGAGAGGTGATACATTGTTTTATGCAGATGTTAATGATAGCGATTATATAAAAGAAGCTACTGTCAATCAGCGTGCTATGCAAGTAATATATGCTTCAGACGTATATAATTTTTATTCTCCTTATTATAGACAACTTACATTTGAATCTTTTAAAGAAAATGACAGCATTCTGAATTTAAAGGCTCAGATACCTGTTGATGATGTCATTAATGCGTTTAATTTTTATATGGAAAATTATAATGAAGGGCATCCTTTTTTCTTATTCAGTCATAGTCAAGGTTCAATGATATTGCTCGATTTGTTGGAACAAATGAACGATGAAACCTTTGATTTGATGATTGCTGCTTACTTAATAGGCTATCCAATCACTGCAAATGATGTTGCAGATAATCCGAACAGAATAATACCCGCTAAAGGTCGTCGCGATTTTGGCTGTGTTATAACATTTAATTCGGTGACTTCTGACGATGGTTATTCTAACATAAACAAAAAAGCTTTTTTGTGCATTAACCCTCTAAATTGGAAAACAGATGATAGTTTTGCCTCAGAAGATTATCACTTGGGAGCTGCAATTTATGACATCAATACACAAACTTATACCCTCGCTAAAGATTTTACCGGTGTTTATATCGAAAATCATAATCTTGTATGCGTAGATATTGACCCTCAAATGGCTTATATAGAAGAATATAAAGATATGTTTCCTCTCGGGTGCCTGCATTTTATGGATTCATGGCTTTATGCGAAAAACATAAAAGTCAACATGAAAGACAGAGCCGAATCTTATATTGAATCCGCAGAATGATAAAACCTGAAATCAATTTTAACACAACTACCGCTTTATTATCAATATTTCAATTAAATTTTACCATGAAAAGACTATTCTTAATTACAGGAATTTTATTAATGATGTCATTGGCAAGTATCAATGCTCAGGAAATATATTCTGACGACACACTTTTTATTTACACTGACACTCTTGCAAAAGATGTCTACGGATATAATGGAAATATTCCTTTGAGAATCACTATAGTTGATAATATTATCACAAATATTGAAGCTCTTCCTAACAATGAAACGCCAAGGTTTTTTAAAAGGGTTGAAGAAAATTTGTTGCCGTCATGGAACGGAATGAGTGTAAAAAAAGCTCTTCATTCAGATGTTGATGTTGTATCCGGAGCAACATATTCTTCACAAGCTGTCATTGAATCCGTTAAACGCGGCTTGGTGTATGCACAATCTTTGGAAAGCCACAGTAATGATGACAACGGCAAAGACACCTCATCTGTATTTATTTATATCATAGCAATTGTCGCTATCTGCATTATAATCACGTTTATTGTTTTCCGTATTCGTAAATCGAAATCAAAATAAAAAAATCAAAAATTACACCTTTAAATCTATATTTCTCAACTCTTTATTGTATTTTCGCAATGCTAATGAATCTACGAAAATTTTTTTATTTACAAATTTCATTAAGCATTGAAAGATATTAAAAATATTCGTGTATATTTGCAGATTGAAAATATAATGTTTAATCATATCAAATTAATTTATTTATGAAATTTAGAATTTTCCTTTCCGTTTTAATGATTATGACGACAATTATGTCTGCATATTCGAAAAACATTGATCAGGCTACAGCCGAAAAAGTTGCGAAGAACTACTATTTTCAGCAAGTCAACACTTTTGAAAATCCAATAGATTTTAACGATGTAGTTATTAGTGATGTTAGCGTAGAAAAGTACAATGGCACTGAAGTGATGTACGTCATTAACATAGTTGACGGTGGTTTTGTATTAGTATCGACAGAGCAAGCAATGGTTCCTGTATTAGGTATAAACACTACAGTTGGTGCAAGATTTGACATTGATGCACGTGGTCCGGAATATAAATATTTCGTTACTGAAATTATGGCTGTGGTTGAAAATATTGCTGTTGAAAAGGCAGAGCCGTCACCGGAAGTTTTAGCTCAATGGAATTTATTTTCCACCGACAATTCTGAAACATTACTTAACACCAAGGACGATGTTGAGATAGGACCTTTGTTGACGACTACATGGAATCAGGATTATCCGTATAATTATTATGCTCCGTTAGCCAGTGGTGGTCCCGGTGGAAGATGTTATGCCGGTTGTGTTGCAACGGCGATGTCTACCATTATGCACTATTGGTCATGGCCTATACAAGGGCAGGGGCAGTGTTCGTACTATTGTTCGCCTTATGGTGTGCAGACAGCTAATTTCGGAGAGACCACATATCAATGGGAGAGCATGTCAAACAGTGTTTCGGCAGCCAATGAAGAGACTATCGTAAAATCGGTGGCTTTAATCCAGTATCATGCAGGAGTTTCTGTACAAATGCAATATTCACCTGACGGCTCCGGTGCTTATTCGCCTTCTGTACCGGGTTCACTTCTAAATTATTTTAGATATCCTAATGCTTCTTATATGCAGAAAACTAATGCCACAACATGGGAAAATACTCTCATACAGCAGATTACAAGTAAATATGTTGTTTATCACAGCGGTTGTGACACAGACGGCTGCCACGCATGGAATTGCGATGGCTATCGTTCAATATCCGGCGTAAACACTTTCCATCACAACTTTAATTGGGGCGGCTCTTATAACGATTGGTACACGGCAGCAAATCCCAGCGGATACAGTTCCAGTCAAGCCATGGTCAAAAATTTCTATCCTCCGACAGACCAATATCCTATTTACGCAAGCGGTCACAGAGTTCTTACAGAAAAATATGCACGCGTATCAGATGGTAGCGGTCCTGTAAACGATTACCTTGCCGGTGCCTCGGCTACATGGCTCATAGCTCCACAAAGCGAATACGATTCTATAGAGTATATAACTTTGACATGGGAAAAATTTGAACTTGGCAATAATGACTACATTAAAATTTATGACGGCGAAGACCAATCAGCAACACTCGTAGGTACATATAGCGGAACAGAATTGCCGGAAACTTTCCAATCTTCAGGCAATAAACTGTTTATCGAATTTGCTTCTACAGGCACAGCTCCCGGATTTATTTTTACTTATCTTGCAAAAAGACATAAATATTGTACTTCAATGAATAATATTACCGAACCATACGCCGAAATTTCCAGTAATCCGGAAGATAAATATTATACTCCAAGTACAATGTGCCGTTGGCAAACCAAATGGCCTTTCTCTACAGGCGGCGTAGTTCATTTTAATTATGTCGATACTTATGATGAAAACGACTTCGTGACAGTTTATGACATTGGAACCGAAGAGTTGTATACATTCTACGGCAATGAAATACCGACCGAAGACATCAATATTTCTGAAAAAGGTTGTCTTATCACTTTTAAAACCGATGCCATGAATACTGAAGGTAAAGGCTTTTCATTGACATTCACAGATAATAATATCGGTGTCGAAAATTATGAAATTTCAAACCTCGAAATATATCCTAATCCGGCTCAAGACATGTTAAACATAAGTTTCAATGCTAAGGCAACAAAAATGTTAACTGTCAGGTTGTTAATGTTGCAGGTAGCGTTGTTTACCGTAATTCGTTCAGCGGCAATGAAAATCAATCAGTTCAAATTGACGTTTCCAACTTACCGGTAGGAGTTTATTTCGTTAATTTTAAATATGATAAAGGTACTATTACCAAAAAAGTAGTTATAGAATAAATTATAAATAAAAATGGGTGATAATGAATTATAATATTTATCACCCATTTTGAATGTTTACAATATTAATATAGGTATAAACAAAATGAAAACACCATCTGTATCGTTGTTGATAATAATCTGTTTTTTGATGACTATCCCTTTTTTAGGAACGGCACAAAAAGTTCAAGACGAAACTTCTAAAAATGATAAGGTCGAAATAAAACATCTTACAAAAGCCGATTTTATAAAGCAAATTTGGGATTATGAAAAAAATCGTGATGAATGGATTTATAAAGGTAAAAAACCATGCATTATAGATTTTTATACTACATGGTGCGGACCTTGTAAACAATTGGCACCTAAGTTAGAAGAGCTAGCTTCGGAATATAAAGGCGAGATTATAATCTACAAAATCAATCAAGAACAAGAAAGAGAATTGTCTGCTCTGTTTGGAGTCAGTAGTATTCCTACTTTGCTATTTATTCCTAAAGAAGGGAAACCACAAATGGCAAAAGGAAATCTCCCTAAAGAAACTTTAGTAAAAATTATCAATGAGGTTTTATTGGTAAAACAAAATAAATAATATAAAATTGACAATAATTCCACTTACATATTTTGGACCAATAAGTTGGTGGAGAGTATTAACTGCAAGTGATGATGTGGTTTTTGATATTTATGAAAATTATATTAAGCAGACTTGTAGAAATCGTTGCTCTATATTAAGTGCTAATGGTGTGTTGAATTTATCTGTTCCGGTTAAAAAAATTAACGGCAACCATACAGCATTCAGGGATATTGAAATTGAAAATAATCAGCGTTGGCAAATTATTCATTTAAGAGCAGTTATGAGCGCTTATAGAGCAGCTCCGTTTTATGATTATATTATTGATAATATAAAATTCATTTGGGAGAAAAAGTATAATTTTCTTATAGATGTATGTCTTGATTCCTTGGATTGTGTCTCCAAAATACTGAATATCAACCCTGATTATCGAATGTCTGATTGTTATGTGCAAACAAATGAACACGATAAGCGTAATTGCAAACACTTTTCTAATATTGATGAAATGCAGCATTATCATCAGGTATTTGAAGACAGATTTGATTTTGTGCCTGATTTAAGTATCCTTGATAAATTATTTAATGATTACTGTTATGAGTAAAATTAAAAATTTTTTTATAAGTAATTATAATATCATTATAAAATACATTTTTGTTACTATTGTAATTGGAGCAATAATGTATTTTATGCCGGAAGTTGATAATATAAATTATGAATATGAGGTAGGAAAAGTTTGGAACTATTCGGATTTAGAAGCACCTTTTGATTTTTCGATACGAAAATCGCCTATACAAATTTCCGAAGAAAGACAAAGTGTCATCAAAAACATACGTCCATATTATAAATTTAATTTAGAAACGACAAATAAATCAATTGAAGATTTTACTGCAGGCATACAGCTTTTAAATAGTGACAGTGTTTTGTCTGAAGTAGAAGTTAACAGGTTGGTTAACAGCTTTACAGATATATTGATGACCGGCATAATAGGATACGATAAATATATTGCCGAGCAGGACAGCAACCTTGTAATAAGTGTTTCAAAAGGAAATAAAGCGCAATACGTATTTGCTAAAAAATTATACGACATTACTAAAGCAGGAGAAACTTTTAGAGAACAACTTATAAATTATACTCCTGAAATTATTGCAAAACTGAATAAACTCGCAAATGAAAAATTTGTTGAAAATGTCAGTTTGGATAAATCAAAAACAGAATATGAGATAAATCAAAAACTAAATTTAATTTCAGATACTTACGGGCTGGTTCAGAAAGGCGAGCTTATTATTTCGGAAGGAAGTATTATTGACAAGAACACTTACCAGACAATACAATCGCTGCAACAATTATACAAAGAGCATCACGAACTATCTGCCAAGAGCAATATTGCTGACTACATGATTTATTGGATATTAATGGTTTGTTTTATGACATTTTTATACATTTACCGACCTAATATAGTTCTTTTCAATAAATCGTTTTTTTTGCTATTCTCATCTATAATAATTATAGTGGTTTGTGTTATTTTGGTACAAGCTAAATTTCCGATGGCTGTTTATGCAATCCCTATTTGTTTAGTGCCTATAATACTACGAGCTTTTTTTGATTATCGTATTGCTTTATGTGGATTGATGATAACTGTTATGCTGTCGGCTATGTCGATACCTGAAAGTTTAAGTTATTGTTTAATGAATATGATTACAGGTATCATAGTTATTGCATGTATGTCGAGGTTAGAAAAACGCTCACAGTATTTTTTGATAAGTTTTGTGGTATTTATTTCATACTCAATAGTTTACATGACTATAGAAGTCGGTAAAACAGGTGATTTCACAACAATACAGCCAAATCGTTTCAACTATTATCTGATGAATGCCGCATTACTTTTAATTTCGTTTCCTATAATATTTTTCATTGAAAAGATTTTTGGCTATACAACCGATATAAGTTTGATAGAGCTGTCTAATACAAATAGCAAACTTTTAAGAAGATTATCCAATGAGGCACCCGGTACTTTTCAGCATAGTATACAGGTTGCCAATATGGCTGAAAATGCGGCAAACAAAATAGGAGCTAATGTTTTATTGGCGCGGGTTGGTGCTTTGTATCATGATATAGGTAAAATCAAGGCACCATATTATTTCACTGAAAATCAGACCAATAACATTAATCCGCACGAGAATTTGCTTCCGGAGCAAAGCGCTCAGATATTAATATCGCACGTAACAGACGGCTTAGAGCTTGCCACAAAATATCATCTGCCGGAACTTGTTAAAAATTTTATTCGTACTCATCATGGCACAAGACTGACTTCATTTTTCTATAGAAAAGCCGTAGAACAATATGGAAAAGATAAATTACACGAAGAAGATTTCAGATACAAAGGACCAAAACCTTTTAGTAAGGAAACTGCTATAGTAATGATGGCGGATTCTATAGAAGCAGCTTCTAAAAGTTTAAATAATCCGGACGAACAACATATACTTTTTCTTGTTAACAATATAATAGACAAGCAGATAGCAGAAACTCAATTTAATAATGCCGACATTACACTAAAAGAAATTGAAGAAATAAAAAAAGTATTTATTGCAAATCTTAAAAGCACTTTTCATTTAAGAATAAAATATTCCGAATAAATAATTTAAAAACACTAAAAATGCAAGGAATTGTTTTAACATCGCAAATTCCGCTTCGCACCGAAAGAAGTCATAGCTCCGAAATGATTTCACAGTTGCTGTTTGGCGAAACATATACGGTATTAGAAAAAGTAGATAATTGGCTGTCTATAAAAACAGATTACGATGCTTATAGCGGATGGATTAATTGTTTGTCGCATAGTGAATTGAAATTATATGAAGACAAAAACACAGAAATACTTAAATCAAAATATGCTATTATAAGCGACCAAGAAGGCAGGACAATATTTTTATCTGCCGGCAGCGTAATAGGAAAAACAGATGAACAAGATAATTTTACAATTAATGGCAATAAATATCATTTTTTATTCAAAGATGTGATACTTAACTACTCAAAATTGACAGATATAGCTAAATCTTTTATAGGATTACCATATTTATGGGGTGGTCGAACTATAATGGGGTTTGATTGTTCCGGTTTTACGCAGGTGATTTTTAAAATAGCCGGCGAGATGCAACTTGCAAGAGATGCTTCAGAGCAGGTTAAAACAGGGAAAACAGTGTCGATAATGCAGGAAGCTCATGATGGCGACCTCGCATTTTTTGGCGATGAAGATACAATTACTCACGTGGGTATTATTATCGACCATGATAAAATAATTCATTGTTCAGGAGAAGTGAAAGTAAATTTTATAGACAATACCGGCATCTTTGACGGAGAAAAATATACTCACTTTTTACGGACAATAAAAAGTTTTCAACAATAATGGAAGTTTTGAACAATATAATACTTTAAAGTACTATCAATAAATATTTTAAGTATGACAATTTTATCCGTGTTTTATTAAGATAAATTTTTGTTAAAGATAAATTTTGTGCTATCTTTACAAATTGAAATATTGTTATTGCCTTGTTGTGTAAAATATTGAATATCAATAACTTAATTAACTTATTTATTAATTAAAAATTAAAAAATGATGAAAAAATTACTAAGAATTGCTTTGGTGATGTGTGCAATGGTTTTTGCCATATCAACAGTTGCTCAAGTAACAACTTCCAGTATGGGTGGAAGGGTAAGCGGAGACAACGGTTCGTTGCCCGGTGCTACAGTATTGGTTAAGCACAATCCTTCCGGAACAACATACGGAACGACTACAAATGTTGACGGACGTTATACCATTCAGGGTATGCGTGTTGGCGGACCTTACACGATTACGGTAAGTTATGTTGGCTATGTATCAGTTAAACAGGAGGGTATTACTCTTAAATTAGGTGAAACTTATAATGCAAACTTCAAACTTCAAGAAGAAGCAGTAGGTTTGGAAGAAGTTACCATTATGGCAGAAACAGAAAAGTATGTTAAGAACTCTGCTTCAACAACCATTAACACCCAAGAAATTCAAGCTTTACCAAGTATCAGCCGCAGTATTGAAGATGTTGTGAAAATATCTCCTTATGCTAATGGCATGAGCTTCGCCGGCAGTGACGGACGTTCAACCAACTTCACTGTTGATGGTGCCAACTTCAACAACAACTTCGGTTTAAGTAGCAATCTCCCAGGTGGTGGAACTCCTATTTCCCTTGATGCTATCGAAGAAATTCAAATAGTAGTTGCTCCTTTTGATGTTCGTCAGTCTAATTTCATTGGTGGCGGCATAAACGCAATTACAAAATCAGGTACCAACACATTCCATGGGTCAGCTTATTCATATTACACCAACCAATCATTACGCGGTAATATCTTAGCAGGTGAAGATCTTGGCGAAAGAGATGAAGAAAGTAGACTCGTTTACGGTGCTACTCTCGGCGGTCCTATCATTAAAGATAAATTGTTCTTCTTTGCTAATTTTGAAATGCAAAACGAACCGGGTCAAGTAATTCAATATACCCCCGGAGCAACAGATGCAGCTTTACTCGACCAAATAAAAAATAAACTCGTTAATGACTATGGTTATGATCCGGGTTCTTATACAGATTATCCGGGCGGTATTGACAATATGAAAATTTTGGCTCGCTTAGATTGGAACATCAACATGAACAACAAAATGACTGTTCGTTTCAATAAAACCAATAATACTCAATGGAATGCTCCTAATCCCAACTCTTGTGACGATAAATTCCGTAATCGCAACTACAATCGTTCAAGTGAAACATCATTCCCATTCTCATATAACATGTATTCTCAGAAAAATAATGTTATGTCTTTCGCAGCTGAGTTAAACAGCCGCTTCAGCGACAAAATATCAAATCAGTTTATTGCTACTTATACCAATATTGATGACCAACGTGGTTCACAATCCGACATTTTCCCTCATATAGATATTATGACAGGAAATCTCAGCACAGGTAACTATGTTCCTTTCACAAGTTTAGGATACGAATTGTTTACATATAACAACGGTGTTACAAATAAAGTTATCAATGTTGCAGATAACTTGACTTATTATGCAGGTGATCATAAAATTACCGCCGGTGTAAATTGGGAACGTCAAAGTGCAAGTAACTCTTATATGCGTAATGGTACAGGTTACTACCGTTTTGCAAGCGTTGAAGACTTCTTAAATGATGCTCTTCCATTGAGTTTTGCTTTAACTTATGGTAATAATGGTGTTGAAAGTCCTCGCGGCGAAGTTACTTATAATCAAGTGGGCGTTTATGGACAAGATGAATGGTCTATTAACGACTATTTTAAATTCAATTATGGTATCCGTCTTGACGGTCTTTTCTTCGATAACAGCCAAATTATGACTAATAATGCTATTTTGGCATACGTTATGGGCGAAAATACTGTAGATACCGGTAAATGGCCTGCCAATAGCGTACAAGTTTCTCCACGTGTCGGATTCAATTGGGATGTTCTTAAAGACAACAGCCTTATTCTTCGCGGTGGAACAGGATTATTCCAAGGTCGTCTTCCTTTGGTATTCTTCACCAATATGCCGCAAAGTGCCGGTATGATTCAAACTTTAGTTTCTTATAGCGGAAAATTAGTAGATGGAGCTTTGGTTTATGATGATGAAGTTATTGCTGCTCTTCAAAGTCTTCGTGATGCAAACGGTAATTTGATAACCGATGTTGATGCAATGATTGAAGCATTAGGTATAAATACTACAGTTACACCTGAAGATGGACAGCTTCCAAGTTCAATTAGTGGCGTTGACCCCAATTTCAAGATGCCGCAAGTTTGGAAAACATCTTTAGCATTAGATTATAATCTTCCTATTTCATTCCCGATGACACTCTCTTTGGAAGCAATGTTCAACAAAACTATTTATGGTGTTCGCCTTGTAGATTGGAACTTGAATAGCGACTTAATTACAGAAGCAGGTGCCGCTAATCGTTTTAATGGTCCTGATACACGTGTAAAATATAGTTCATTTGAATCTTATGCCTATGGCAGTAAGTCAGCTTATGTGTTAACAAACTCACGTGAAGGTTACGGTTATACATTGAACTTCAGTGTTAATACAACCCCTATTAAGAATATGAATATTATGGCTGCTTATACTCATACCGAAAGCAAAGAAATATCCGGTATGATAGGTAGTAGTGCTACCTCAGCTTATTCCGCATTATATAGTGTAGATGGACCTACTTTTGTAGACCTTCAACGCAGTTTCTATGTTGTTCCGGATAAGGTTACTGCAAACTTCAGCTATATGGTTCCATGGGAAGTATTTCACGGCAACGGTCTTAAATTAGGTCTCTACTTCACATCTTATTCAGCAGGTGGCTACAGCTATGTCTATTCTAATGATATGAATGGTGATGGTATTGCAACCGACCTTATGTATATTCCAAATTCAATAGATGAAATTAATTTCGCATCTCAAGCAGATGCTGACGCTTTTGGGGCATTTTTAGAACAAGATAATTATTTAAGTTCACATAAAGGTGAATATGCAGAAGCTTACGCAGGTCGCTCACCTTGGATCAGCTATTTAGATTTACGTATCTCTGAAGATTTCTCCGTTAAAATCGGAAAACGTGTTCATAACCTCGAACTCAGCATGAACGTTGATAATTTCTTGAATATTTTCAACTCAAAATGGGGCGTTTACAAATATGGTTGCTACGGCAGTACATCAACAATTGCTCCTTTGAAATATGAAGGTGTTAATGATAACAACGAGCCTATTTACTCTATGAATAAAGTTACAGTAGGTGAGGATGCAGAAGGTAATGCAATTAAAGAATATCCTACAGAAACTTTCAATAAATATTATACAGGTAGCACTGGTCAATGCTGGTCAATCCTATTTGGCTTAAAATATAGCTTCTAATATTATTGGATAACTGCAACATGCAGAATAAAAAAAGCGGAACTCTTAAGAGTTCCGCTTTTTTTATTCTATTTCTTTATTTCGTAATTTATCACTACTTTTGTACAAAATAAATGTCATGGAAGATTTTCGATTGAAAGTATTTGTTTCGGCAGCTCATAATCTCAATTTTACCAAGACCTCACAAGAGCTTTTTATCTCACAACCTGCTGTAAGTAAGAATATTGTGGAGTTAGAGAATAGCTTTGGTCTGCCGCTCTTTAACAGAAGCGGTTCGCATCTGTCGTTGACAGCCGCCGGCGAAAGGTTGTTGCAGTATGCCGAAAAAATATTAGACGAGTACAACACCATGAACTATGAGATGAGTTTGCTCACCGATAATCTCCGTGGAACGTTGTCGATAGGGGCGAGCAGCACGATAGCACAGTATTTTATACCGCCGGTGTTGGCAAAGTTTATTCAATATTTTCCCGAAGTGAAGATATCTTTGCTTTCAGGCAACAGCACACAGGTAGAAGAAGCTATGTTTCAACATAAAATCGATTTGGGAATAGTAGAAAACGCCGGACGTTGCAAAGGACTTCATTATGAAGATGTTGTTAATGACGAACTTGTCTTAGTTGCTAACAGTAGAGGCAAATATGCCGATGTTGATGAAGTTACTATGGATGAGCTTTGCAAAACGCCCATTGTTTTGCGCGAACACGGCTCCGGTACGCTCGAAGTTATTGAAGCTGCTTTTGCTGCTGTTAATTATAAGTTGAATATGTTTAATGTAATCATGCAACTTGGCAGTACAGAGGCAATAAAGTCTTTCATCCAAAATGTAGATGCGCTCGCTATAATATCCATTATTGCTGCTAATAAGGAATTAAAAGACGGGACGTTGAAGATTATTGATATAAAAGATGTAGAGATGAAAAGATGGTTCGCTTTTGTGACACGCTATGGCGAACAGAGTAAACTTAATAAAAGGTTTTGTGAGTTTATAGAAAGATTGTGTAATAACTTTTAGTTATTATACATAACTATTTTCAGTTTTATCGGTTCAAAATGTTTCCCGACATTTGCAGCGTTAAATAAAACAGAAAACGGCTATGAAATTAAGTAATTTATTCGGGAAAAATCATGACAAAGTTTGTCACATCATCTTTATAGTTTTGATGGTTACGTCTTTATTCGTATCACCGGCTATAGCTTTATTTTTAGGTATATTTATGGCGCTTACCATAGGCGTTCCGTACAGCAATTTTGCAAAGAAGGCTTCTAAATATCTTTTACAGATTTCGGTAGTAGGTTTAGGCTTCGGCATGGACTTGTATGAGTCGTTGGCAACCGGACGAGAGGGAATGACCTTCACCATAGTTTCGGTTATAGGAGTATTGGTAATAGGTACTTTGTTAGGGCGAATATTAAAGGTAAATAAGAAGAATGCGTATTTGATTTCTTCGGGTACTGCAATATGCGGCGGCAGTGCTATTGCAGCAATTGCTCCTGTTATCAAAGCTGATGAAAACGAAACATCTCTTGCTTTGGCTATTATATTTATTCTGAATGCCATAGCTTTATTTATCTTTCCGCCGATAGGTCGTTGGCTTGATATGACACAGTCGCAGTTTGGAACGTGGGCGGCGATAGCCATTCATGATACAAGTTCTGTGGTAGGTGCCGGTGCTGCTTATGGCGAAGAAGCTCTGAAAATAGCTACCACCGTAAAGTTGACACGTGCCTTGTGGATTATACCGGTTGCTATTGTTTCAGCGTTGATATTCCGTTCAGGCAGCAAAAAAATCTCCATTCCGTGGTTTATATTTATGTTTATAGGTGCAATGCTGATAAATACTTTTTTGCATCTTCCTGAGCAACTGTCTATAGGCATAGTATTTGTATCCAAAAAATTGCTTTGTGTTACGTTATTTTTCATCGGCTGCGGATTGTCGCTTGCTACTATTAAGAAGGTAGGTGTAAAGCCGTTGATTTTAGGTGTTGTGTTGTGGGCAATAATTTCGTTGTCGACATTGGGCGTGGTGTTTTTGTTGTAGACAAATTAAAATTCCATGTATCCGCAACCGAAATGGTCGCATGTCGGTAGATTTTTTTTCCCAAGTTTACCTCTTAATTAATTAGTTATGTTATTTTTGCAAAAAATTAATAATACAGGCAGTTTATAGTGCAAAAAGTTGCGGAAATAAAGGTGACGGTGCTTAAGTGCTTGATTATTATCATCTAAAAGATATGCAAAAATGAAAGAATACAAAAGATATACTGTTACTACAGCATTGCCATACGCAAACGGTCCGGTACATATTGGACATCTTGCAGGAGTTTATGTGCCTGCCGACATTTATGTTAGATATTTAAGGTCTATCGGTACGGATGTGATATTTATCGGTGGCTCAGATGAACACGGTGTTCCAATAACATTGAGAGCAAAAAAAGAAGGTGTAAATCCGCAAGATATTGTAGATAAATATCATTCAATGATAAAACAGTCTTTCCAGAACTTCGGAATATCTTTTGATATTTACTCGCGTACTTCCAATAAATTGCATCATAAAGTAGCATCGGAGTTTTTTACAAAACTCTATAATGACGGTAAGCTTACGTCATTTACAGATAAACAGTATTACGATGAAGAAGCTCATCAGTTTCTTGCCGACAGATATATTACAGGAACATGTCCTCATTGCGGTAATCCCAATGCTTACGGTGATCAGTGTGAAAAATGCGGAACTTCGTTGAGTGCGAAAGACTTAATTGATCCGAAATCTACTATCAGCGGTAGTGCGCCTGTGATGAAAGAAACAAAACACTGGTATTTGCCTTTGAACGAATACGAAGAATGGCTTAAAAAATGGATACTCGAAGATCATAAAGAGTGGAAACCTAATGTCTATGGTCAGTGTAAGTCGTGGATTGATGCCGGCTTGCAGCCGCGTGCCGTTACGCGTGACTTAGATTGGGGAGTAAAAGTTCCTCTCGAAGAAGCTAAAGGTAAAGTTCTTTACGTGTGGTTTGATGCTCCAATTGGGTATATTTCTGCTACACAGGAGCTTACTCCGGATTGGGAAAAATATTGGAAAAGCAGCGACACCCGTCTTATACATTTTATTGGCAAAGATAATATTGTGTTTCACTGTATTATCTTTCCGTGTATGCTCAAAGCGGAAGGTTCTTATATTCTGCCGGATAATGTACCTGCTTTTGAATTTTTAAATCTCGAAGGCGATAAGATATCTACATCGCGTAATTGGGCTGTATGGCTTCATGAATATTTACAGGACTTTCCGGAAAGACAAGACGTTTTGCGTTATGTGCTTACTGCCAACGCCCCCGAAACAAAAGATAACGACTTTACGTGGAAAGACTTCCAGACAAAAAACAACAGTGAACTATTGTCGATATTCGGCAATTTTATAAACAGAACATTGGTGTTGACAAAAAAATATTTTGATGGTAAAGTGCCTGAAAAAAACGAACTTAGTTCTATAGATACAGCTACGATAGACGAAATTAAACTCGTTCCAAACAAAATATCTTCATGCCTCGAAAATTTCCATTTCAGAGATGCACTTGCAGAAATGATGAATCTTGCGCGTCTTGGAAATAAATATTTAACTGAAACAGAGCCGTGGAAGATATATAAAACTGATGCTGAGAGAGTTAATACTATCTTAAATATATCATTACAGATTTGTGCTAACCTTGCGATAGTTTGTGAGCCATTTTTGCCGTTTACATCTAAAAAATTATTTAAGATGTTGAATTTACAGCCATTGCAATGGAAAAATGCCGGCGATGAAAATATTTTATCTGCCGGACATCAACTTGGCGAAATAGAGTTACTATTTGAGAAAATTGAAGATGATGTTATTGAAAAACAGGTAAATAAGTTACTTGAGACCAAGAAGCTGAACGAAGCAGCAAAGCCGATAGAGGTTTCTAAGCAAAAAGAGACAATAATATTTGACGATTTTGTTAAGATGGACATCAGGACAGGGAAGATTATAGAAGCCGAGCGAGTTCCGAAAGCAAACAAACTTCTGAAATTGTTAGTAGATACAGGTATCGACAGGCGGATTGTTGTTTCCGGCATAGCGCAATATTATAAACCGGAGGAAATTATAGGGCAGGAAGTATGTATTTTGGTAAACCTTGCTCCACGTTCATTAAAAGGCATAGAATCTCAAGGCATGATTTTGATGGCGGAGAATGACAAAGGTGAATTATGCTTTGTTGCACCTACAAAACAATTTCATCAAGGTTGTGAAGTAAAGTAAAATAAATTAACATGATATTAGTTATCGACATAGGCAATAGTAATGTAGTAGGCTGTCTATACAACAAAGAAAAGTTCGACAATGATAGCAACTGGTTAGAATTGATGCGTGTAAAGACAGATATTACCAAGCATTATTTTCATTGGCTGTTCGACGTAAATTATTACATCAGCGAGCAGTCAGACAACATAGATACAATAATTTTATGTTCGGTTGTGCCTGAACTTAATGAAAATATTATACGTATATGCAAAGAGTTGTTCAATATCACGCCGTTTTTTGTGGATTATCGTGCTTACAAAAATCTGCCAATAAAAATTCCGCAACCAAGGATAATCGGTGCAGACCTTGTAGGTAACGCTTTTGCAGGATATAACAGAAGTCCGGGCGGGTGTATAATTGCAGATTTTGGGACGGTTTTAACATTTACAACTATTCATAATAATGAAATAAAAGGTGTGACTTTTGTTCCGGGTCTTAGAACTGCAATGCGTTCATTATCAGATAAAACGGCACAGTTGCCAATGATTAACATGGAAGCTCCAAAACATGTTATTGGCAAGAATACTGCAGAAGCTATTAATAGCGGCATTTTCTTCGGATATTCGGGATTGGTGGATAGAATAATAGAGAGGATATTCGAAGAAGAAAAAAACGAATTAAAAGTATATTCTACCGGAGGTTTGGGCGGTATTTTGCTTCCATATTGCAAGACTAAAATAGAATTTGACCTTCATTTTACCGTTGATGGCATAAGACAAATATATGAGTATAATGTAAAATAAGGTGAAAAATGGGGCTGCTTTCAGATATAGGTATACATAAAGATTTTATATCAGAGGTCAACTGTGATAAATATTTGGTTGACAGCGAATTCTGTCGGCAGTTTATTAAAGGACGGCAAAAATTCGACCATAAAGGAACTTTCGGACATGCTCTGATTATAGCCGGCAGCTATGGAAAGATGGGAGCTGCCGTATTGTCGGCAAGAGCTTGTTTGCGCAGCGGCGTAGGCTTGCTGACGGTGAATGTGCCAAAATGCGGATATGAGATTTTGCAGACGAGTGTTCCGGAAGCTATGACTGATACTTGCGAAGATGTAGACTTTGGATTATATTCTGCAATTGGCATTGGTCCCGGTATTGGAACAGACGAAACAGCTATAAAAAAAGTTTTATCTTTATTAAAATATTGTAAACAACATCAAGATTTAGAGCCAAGATTAATTGTCGATGCTGATGGATTAAATATTTTGAGTCAGCATAAAGAATTGATAAAAGAGTTGCCGAAAAACACAATATTGACACCACATCCGAAGGAATTTGCAAGACTTTTTGGAGAATTTGATAATGATTTTGAGCGTTTGTCAAATCAAATTGAATTATCGATAGAATACTCCATTTATATAATATATAAAATTGCCAACACTATCATTACAACTCCCGAAGGCAAAGTCTTTATTAACAGCAGCGGTAATCCGGGCATGGCTACCGGCGGCAGTGGAGATGTGCTTACCGGCATAATCACCGGACTATCTGCAAGAGGTTATAATCCGGAGGAGAGCTGTGTGCTTGGTGTATATCTTCATGGTTTGTCAGGAGATATAGCAGCAGAAGAAAGAGGACAAGAAGCTCTAATCGCAGGAGATATTATTGAAGCAATCGGTAAATCTTTAAAAAAGATCAAATGAGCAGGTTTTTTTTAGTCGGATTTTCGGGTGCCGGCAAAACGACTAATGCCAAGCGTGTAGCTAAAGAATGCAAATTAGAGCTGTTAGATACGGATGTGCTGATTGAGCAAAAGATGCAGATGAGCATTTCCGACATAATAAATCAAGAAGGAGAGAGAACTTTCAGGAAGATAGAGCATGAAATTTTATTAGAATGTATTGAAAAAGATAACTTTATCATGTCTACCGGTGGTGGTTTGCCGTGTTTTTATGATAATATGGATATAATGCTCAACAATGGCGTGTGTTTTTATCTTAAGATGAATGCAAAGATGTTAAGTCAGCGTGTTATGAGTTCGTGGAAAGAGCGTCCGCTTTTAAAAAATCAGGCAAACATGGCAGAATATATTCAGGAGCAGTTAGTTGTCAGAAGATATTATTATGAGAGAGCGAATTTTGTTGTAAACTCGTTGGGTGGCTGTCATAAAGAGTTGATAAAATACATACAGCAGATACAAGAGATAGATATAAATTAATCTATGGCTTGTTTGTAATTAAAAAAATATGTAATTTTGCCAAAAATAAAATTTCAAATAAGAAGTGCGAAAAATTGATGTTCTTTTGTGAAGCGTAGCGAAACCAAAGAACATCAATAGGTTTCAAATAGCAATAACAAAAAAAAAGAGACTTTATTTTTGATAAAGTCCCTTAAGATTAATTAATTTTGCGTTGCTATGATGTACAAACAATTAACCTCGGAGCAAAGGTATGTAATTTCTGCCAATCCGGCATACGCTCAACGACAAGCGACAGCCCGTAAGCAGCGAAAAACAAAACATTGCCTATATTAAATAGGATAAGCATAGACCAACGTCCGCCGGAAGTTGACGGTAAACGCTTTGGTGATTGGGAAATGGATACTTGACACACAGATATTTTTTGCTCACCCTTATTCTTCATGGGAAAAAGGAGCCATTGAAAATATGAATAAACTGATACGTCCGGCTACCAAGCTATTGTCTCTAAAGTGACAAAGCATGTTTATGGGAAAAATTGCTGTTTATCAATTACAAACAAGCGACCCATACAAACATGCGACCCCTACGGGGTCGTTGGCAGCTGTGTCATAAATTTCAGGCTATAGATATGTGACCCCTACGGGGTCATGTCAGAGGATTTATAAACTGATAAGGCAAACCCGAAATTGTTGCAAAGCAACAATGCAGACTGATGTGGTTTTGACGCAGCGGAAGACTTTTTTGTTACTTTTCTAATCATAAAAAAGTAAAAGAAGAAATTCTCAACTCTTTATTGTATTTTCGCAATGCTACTTGAATCTACGTAAACAAAGAATATTTTCTTAAAGCGTTAGACAAAATAAAGGAATTCGTTTCTGAAACAGCAATAGAAGTAAACAAAGATTGTTTTTCGATAGCAGAAGAAAAAAATAAAAAATTGTATAAGGGGCAAGAAATTCAATTACGGCTTTTTACGGAATAAAAAAGTAGATAAATAATAAAATGCTCAATTTTAAATCGGTTAAAAACGGCAATTTCGTCTCATCTATATTCATTGCTCCACATTTCTCCCATTTTTTCACAACTTTTTGAGTTGCATCATCTTAAATATCACATTTTTAGCCCGAAAATAAAAAATAACTTCTCGATTTTATCTCAAAAAATGAGGTAAAATAAAAACATTTCAACAATTTTTTTCACGTTGCAAATAAGTTTATTAACAACTACTCATCGTATAACACTGATTTACAGCGTGTTGATACGTGTAAATATTTGTTGAAAACTTGTTAATTAAGTGTTGATAAAATTAATGTCAATTTTGTAAAAAAAAGTGGTAAAAAATGGTAAAAAGTGGGAGAAAAGATGTATCTTAGCAGCGTAAAAAATGTATAAATGCTTTTTAGTTTTGAGACATACGAGTGTTCACGTGACGACAAAGGTCGAGTCCTTGTCCCTGCTAAGTTTCGCAAAGAAAACGATGCGCTTATAGAACAGGGATTTGTGATAAAACGGAGTATCTATTTTCCGTGTCTTGAGCTGTATCCAAAGTCGGAATGGGATAAGCAAATGGAAAAATTGAACAGATTAAATCCATTTTCGAAAAAAAGTTTGGAATTTAAACAAGCATATACATCGGGTTCGAGAAGCATAGCAATAGATAATGCCAACAGAATATTAATTCCGAAAGACTTGCTCATTGCAACTTCAATAGGAAAATCTATTGTTATGAATTCATTAGGCGACAGATACCAGATATGGGATAAAGATGCTTATGACAAGCATATAGGCACTATATCGGAAAACTTTGATGAAAATTACCAAGATGTTATATCTCAATTAGATGAAATAAACAAACTATAAAAATCAATTATTATGTATCACAACCCTATATTACTTAAAGAATGTATCGACAATCTTGTTAAGAATCCGAGCGGTATTTATATTGACCTTACATACGGCGGCGGCGGTCATGCCCGTGCTATTTTAGAACGTTTAAACAATTACGGACGTATTATTGCTTTTGACCTTGATGAAGATGCTTTGGCAAATAAGATTGATGACCCGAGAATTGTATTTGTAAATCAGAACTATCGTTATCTTTGGAACTATCTAAGATTTTACGATGCCATCCCTGTTGATGGAGTTTTAGCCGACCTTGGCATTTCCTCGCATCAGATAGATGATGGCAGTCGTGGATTTTCCATTCGCAATGAAGGCTTTTTAGACATGAGAATGGATAACAGAAGCGGAATTACGGCAAAAGATGTTGTAAATAAATATCCGGAAGAAAAATTAACGAAGATGTTTAGAGATTATGGCGAAATAGACAAAGCATATCAGTTAAGTAATGCCATTATCAAGCAAAGAAGCATAAAGCCGATAGAGACGACATCGGAGTTGAAAGAAGTTGTAGAGAAGGTAGCTCCTCGTAATAAAGAATATAAATTTGTGTCACAAGTATTTCAGGCTATCCGTATTGAAGTAAACAAAGAATTGGAGTCTCTTGAAGAAATGCTGATACAGCTATCTACCGTTGTCAAGCCGGGTGGCGTAATTGCTATCATAAGTTATCATTCGTTAGAAGACCGTTTGGTGAAAAATCTTTTTAAAACCGGTAATATTGAAGGAGAGGAAAGGAAAGATTTTTACGGACAAAAACTAACTCCTTTTAAACCGCTTACACGCAAACCAATACTGCCTTCGGATGTTGAGTTGCAAAACAACGGGAGGTCACGCAGTGCTAAATTAAGAATTGCCGAAAGAATTTAAGGTATGGAAGAAATTAAAAAAAATAAGCGTGATAAGAAAAACAGCAGGGTGGCAAAGGGCATACGCTCTTTTTTATCAGGTAACTATCTGTTTACCAAGAATATGAGAAAAAGCCCCATCTGGATAATCATATATTGCGTATTTTTAATAATAATAATAATAGGATTAAGATATGAACCAATAAAAAGATATAACAATATAGAATTATTAAACAAAACATTGATAGAAAAAACAATTAGAAACAACGAAATTAAAGCAAAAATCACTTATTACGGCAGTTTAAGCAATTTGCAGAAAGATTTTAAACAAGACGGAGTCCAAAGTCAGCCGGTAATTATCAAAGTCAATAAAGAATAAGATGAATAGAGCCAATATAGTCATAGTAATCACTTGTTTGTGTTTCATTATCGCCGCCATAACGGTGTCGGTGAGGATGACTTATATAAATTTGGCTTATGGTGCTAAAATGAAAAAAGAGATTTATGATGAATCTGTTGAACAAAAACAGCTAAAGGGCGAGACAGGTGTGATATTGGCTGATGATGGTAAAAATTTGTTGGCATATCCGACAATGTTATACAACGCTTCGTGGGATCCACAAACAGCAAAACGCTTTCTTGCAACAAGAAAGCCTAAAAGAACATCTAAAACATCCGGATTAAATCATTTATTTGGTCAACGTGACGAAAAATCAAATGTTCAAGTACAAAAAAACGATTCATCATTTTATACTATCAATAATTTAGTCAACCTTCTTGACCAAGATTTCAAATATAAAAATGGTGGTAAGTCATATTCAAAAATAATAAAAGAAGGTTACAACAGTTCAACAAGGCGTAATATTCAGATAGCAAAGAATCTAAATATGGAAGAATTAAACTTGATGCGTACATTTCCATTTTTCAATCTTCCGCGCTATACCGGTGGTTTTAAATATTCATCTATAGATACGATGTTGTTAGCAGATCCTTTTGTTGGAAACAGGATTATAGGGTATACCTCTTTTAATGGTTCTGATGCGGGTAAAGGTATTTTAGGTGCTTACAGAGATTATTTGGTAGGAGAGAAGAAAGAGTTTATAACTATAACGGATAAAAGTAATAAAGCATTAAAACCGGTTGATTTGGATAAAAATTTTTTCCCGTTTGACGGTCGGGATGTTACTACCACTTTAAATTATAACATAGAATTGATTGCATACAATGCGCTTATGGAGCAGATGAATAGAAGTCAGGCTGTGCGTGGCTGTGTTATTATTATGGATGTAAAGACAGGTGATGTGAAGGCAATCATTAATTTGAGCAGGCAAGACAATGGTAATTATGCAGACGATTATAATCATGCCATATCTTATGTTCATCAGCCGGGGTCGGTTTTTAAGACGGTATCTTTCCTTATAGGATTAAAAGACGGTTATATAGACCTTGATGAAAAAGTGGATATAGGCAGAGGCAAAGTGCATATTGGCGGCATTACAATCAGTGATTCACATATACCCAAGGAAAACACGGTGATAAGTGCGCGGGATGTATTTGTCACATCTTCAAATGTAGGTACAGCAAAACTGATACAGAAATATTATAAAGATAATCCTCAGAAATTTCTTGATGGTATATACAAATTACATCTGAATGAGAAACTTGGTATAGAAATATTAGGGGAGGGCAAGCCGTCAGTTAAAAACACAAAAGACAAGGCTACTTGGTATGCGTGCAGTTTAGCGCAGACAGCTTATGGTTATGAAACTATGTTTACGCCGATACATCTTATTACATTTTATAATGCAATAGCAAACGATGGAGTAATGGTAAGACCACGCTTTGTAAAAGAAATCGGGGCAAATAAAAAAGAAAAGGAAGTGGATTTTGCAGTTAATGTGATAGATACTATATGCAGTAAGGCTGTTGCGGCAGAAGTACGGCAATTATTAGCAGAAGTAGTGTCGTCTCCGATAGGGACAGGATATTCTTGTTTTAAAGGAGCTGCTTACAATTTTGCCGGTAAAACAGGAACAGCGCAAGTAAAAGTCGGTAATAACTATAACTCAAGTTTTGTAGGCTTTTTTCCGGCAGAAAATCCTAAATACACTATTTATGCTTTAATCAGTGAGCCGGTGGGAAGTT
>Ga0265294_10002626_pt1 | contig 23499 bp, 26 predicted proteins | sample MunlanPumphouse3_FD_192504 | JGI IMG/M metagenome (GOLD analysis project Ga0265294, IMG submission 192504) | Groundwater microbial communities from a municipal landfill in Southern Ontario, Canada - Pumphouse #3 | ecosystem: Environmental > Aquatic > Deep subsurface > Groundwater | place... | reverse complement strand
GGGGTGTCCTTTCTTTGCCTACTTTCTTTGGACAAGCAAAGACAAATTCGCCGGGAGCGACCACATCGCCGGGAGCGATGTGGGACATGCGCAGCATGGCCCGCAGGGCGAATCCCAGGGAGGGGATTCGCAATTTGGACAGCCGATAGGCTGGCCCGCAGGGCAAAGCCCAGGGACGGGCTTTGCAACGGGGTCGTCGTGCGGGGGCGAAACCCCGCATCAAAATTAAACTCGCGGCGACAGCCGCGCAAACCTAAGAACCCTCTTCCCGCAACCTCGGCTCCACCACCCTCATCAAAAACCCGTGCAGCTCCTGAAGCTCCGGATACCGTCCGCTCACGTCGAGCACGTATCCCATCGTGCGCGGGATGTCCGGCAGGTAGTTGGGCTTGTGGTCGCGGTAATTGAGGCGGGCGAAGATGCCGGTGGCCTTGAGGTGGCGCTGCACGCCCATGAGGTCGAACCAGCGCAGGAACGGCGCTTCGTGTTCTTCGCGCAGCACACCGGATTGGATCGCCAGGTCGCGGTAGCCGAGCGCCCACTCCTCCACCTGCGCGCGCGGCCAGGCAATGTAGCAGTCGCGCAGCAGGGAGACGAGATCGTAGGTGACGGGACCGACCACGGCGTCCTGGAAATCCAGGATGCCGGGGTTGTTGCGGGTGGTGACCATGAGGTTGCGGGAGTGGTAGTCGCGGTGCACGCAGACCCGCGGCTGCTCCAGCGCGGAGTTTTCCAGCACCTCGAAGGCGCGGTCCAGCAGGCTGTTGGCCTGCGCGTCCAGCGCGATCCCCAGGTGTTTCCCGAGATACCACTCGCGAAACAGCTCCATCTCACGCCGCAGCAGGGCGCGATCATAGGGCGGAAGCGCGGTCTCGTCGGCCGGGCCGCAGGCCTGCAGCGTGAGCAGGGCGCCCAGGGCATCTCCATACAGGCGCTCCGCCGTTTCCTCGTTCAGTTCCGACAGGTACATGCGGCTGCCGAGGTCACTCAGCAGCAGGAAGCCCTGCTCCAGATCGGCCTCCAGCACCTCGGGCACGTTCAGCCCGAGGTCGAAGAGGGCGCGCGCGACGGCGATGTAGGGCCGGCAGTCCTCCCGGGCTGGCGGCGCGTCCATCACGATCAGGCTGTCCCCGCCGTGGCGGACGCGGAAGTAGCGGCGGAAGCTCGCGTCGGCGGAGGCGGGCGCGATTTCGAAATCCCGGCGGCCGAGTCTGTCGCCGACCCAGCAGGTCAGTTGTTCTAAGCGTTCGCCCATGAGGTGTCTTTTCCTGTCGTCAATGTCTTGAAGGATGTGCCAGTCCGCCCCACGGTATCACGACCCGGCACTGCCTGATGCGATCGGTTCCCGAATCCACGCGCGGGTCTTGGCGACAACGTCTCCGCAAGGTGCAGAGAAATTTGAAGATCACGCCGGTCTGTGCGATTTTAATGCGCGCTTTTTCCAAAGAGAACAAAACCGAGTGGAACCCGATCAGCCCATACTCCCCGCCCTCGCGCTCAGCGGCCTGCTCGTTCTCAGCCCGTCCGTCCCCGCCCAAGCCGCAGGCAAGGAAACCTGGTCCTGCCGCCCCAAGACGACCGGCAGCGGGTGGGAGTGCGTGGCAGCGAGCGCCGTGCGGGAACCCACCACGACGGCAGCGCCGCGGGAACCGCTGATCGACACCAAGTTCGAAGCCGATCCACCCTCACGACCCGCCGCTCACGAACCTGGCGCACCGCCTGCGGTGGTCGGCGCCGCAGCGCCGGCCCCGGAAACTGCCGACACGGCATCCGGCGCGCAGAATGCTCCGGCTCCGCACCAAGTGACGGCAACCGGCACGGCGGCCGCCCGCGCCGTGCCGGCTCCCATCGTGGCGCAAGCCGTGGACGAAGCAGAGGAGACCCAGGACTCGGCCGCAGCGGCAACCGGAACTGCACCGGCGCCGTCCGTCCCGACAGCCGCTCCGCAGGAGGTACTGCCCACCCGCGAGCCCACCCCCACGGTCCCGCCAGCGGAAGCCGACGCGGCGCCGATGCGGAGAACGGTGGACCTTCCTGCCGTAGAGACGCAAGACGCCTACTCGCCCTGGGCGCTGTGTAAACCCTGGCCGCCCCTGCTCGCCCCGGCGCAGTCGCCCATGCCGTCCCCGGCGCAACGCCTTGAGGCCCCGATACGGATCGCCGCCGACGAGGTGCAGGTCACCCGGGAGCATCTGTCCACCTATCGGGGCGGCGTCGAGATGCAGCGCGCCGACCAGCAGATGCGCGCCGATGAGGCCAGCTACGACGCCGGCACCGAGCGCTTCCAGGCTCAGGGCGACGTGCGCTACCGGGAAGAAGGCTTCGAGGTGGCGGGCAGCGCAGCCAGCATGGACTTCAGCACCGACCAGGGCGAGATCGCGGACGCCGAGTACCGGATCGAAACGCGCCATGCGCGCGGCACCGCCTCCCGGGTATTCCTGGAAGGCCCCGACACCTCCCGGCTGTCCCGCGTGACCTACACCACCTGCAACCCCGGCAACGAAGACTGGATGCTGCGCGCCCGCCGGGTGACCCTGAACAAGGCGGAAGGCCAGGGCCAGGCCCAACACGTGACCGTGGCCTTCAAGGGCGTGCCGTTTCTCTATGCGCCATACCTGTCGTTCCCCATCGACGACCGGCGCAAGTCCGGCTTCCTCTGGCCCAGCATCGGCAGCTCCGATGCCACCGGCCTGGACCTGAGCATCCCGTATTACTGGAACATCGCGCCCCACCGCGACGCCACCATCACGCCGCGCATCATGACCGACCGCGGTGTGCAACTGATCGGGGAGTTCCGTTATCTCAATCCCAACAACCGGGGCGCGCTGCAACTGGAATTCCTGCCGAACGACGACGTAACCGGAGACAACCGCGGCGCCGCTTTCTTTCGTCATAACGGCCTGCTAGCCCCGCGCTGGACCACGGACATCAACCTAAACTACGTCTCGGACGATGACTACTTCGAGGACTTCGGCAGCAACGTCGAGTTCCTGAACTTCGGTTCCGGCCTCGAGCTGACCAGCCTCACGCACCTGGAGCGGCGGGCGGACGTGATGTATCACGGGAATGGCTGGTCCTTCCTCGGCCGGGTGCAGGGTTACCAGACCATCGACGAAACCATCGGGCCCTTCGGGCGGCCCTATTACCGCCTGCCGCAATTCGTGCTGAACGCCAACTTTCCCAACCGCCACTACGGATTGACCTACCGCTTCCGTGGCGAACTGGTGAAATTCCAGCGCGATGACACCGTCACCGGCACCCGCCTGGACCTCACCCCCGGCGTGAGCCTGCCCCTGGGCGGTGCCGCCTACTTCGTCACCCCGAGCCTCAGCCTGCGCCACACACAGTACCAGTTACAGGACGCCGCGCCGGACATCTCCGACAGCCCTTCCCGCACCCTGCCCATCTTCAGCCTGGACAGCGGCCTGTTCCTGGAGCGCGATGTCCGGTGGGGCTCCACGGCCCTGGTGCAGACTCTGGAGCCGCGGCTGTTCTATTTGTACGTCCCGTTCCGCAACCAGGACCGCCTGATCGTGGACGAGGAAACCAACCGGGAAGTGGTATTCGACAGCAGCCAGCTCACCTTCAGCTTCGCGCGGCTCTTCTCGGAGAACCGCTTCACCGGCGCCGACCGGGTGGGCGACGCCAACCAGATCACCCTCGCCCTCACCTCGCGTTTCCTGCGTGCCGAGGACGGCCACGAGCTGATGCATGCCAGCATCGGCCAGATTTACTACATCGACGACCCGCGGGTCGCGCTGCCGGGCGCCCGCCCGACGCCGGACGACGGCGCCTCCGACATCCTGGGCGAGATCGGCCTGCGCCCGCATCCGCACTGGAGCGCCAGCGCCACCGTGCAATGGGACCCGGACGAGTCGGAGATGGAGCGCAGCGTATTCCGCTTCCTGTACCGGCCCGAGCAGGGGCGCGTCGTGAGCTTCTCCTACCGGCAACTGCGCGACGAATTCCTGGTGGGCGAGCCCCTGGAGCAGACGGATCTCGGTTTCCTGTGGCCCATCACCCGGCAATGGCACTTCATCGGCCGCTGGCTGTACTCGCTGGAGGACAAGAAAAGCCTGGAAACCCTCGCGGGCATCGAGTATGAAAGCTGCTGCTGGGCCCTGCGCCTGGTGGCGCGCAACTACGCGGTCGACGACACCGCCGACCGGATCGAAACCAACAATGCCATTTACGTGCAATTGATATTGAAAGGCCTGGGCGACATCGGCGAGAACATCGATGATCTGCTGGAAAATGGTATTCTAGGTTATCAATCGCACCGCCTGCGCTGACGGGTGCCGGTAGTCGGACCAGGCCGGCCATCCACCCTCCATCGCGCAGCACCGAGCACCGGAGTCCATGATGAGATCTTTCCTACGGTTTTTGCACCTCTGGCTTGCGCTGGTGTTCGCCGCGCCGCTGTGGGCGCAGGCGTTCCCCATTGAGCTGGACCGCATCCTGGCGGTCGTGAACGACGACATCATCATGCAAAGCGAGCTGGACACCGCCATGCGCACCATCGCCCAGCAGCTCGAACAACAGGGCAGACCAGTGCCGCCGGCGTCGGTCCTGGAACGGCAGGTGCTGGAACGCCTCATCATCATGCGCCTGCAACTGCAACTGGCCAACAGCACCGGCATCCGCGTGGATGACGAAACCCTCAACCGCACGATCCAGAACATCGCCGCCCAGAACGGCCTGACGTTGAGCGCGTTCCGCGACGTCCTGGAGCGCGACGGCTTCAGCTTCGCCAAGTTCCGCGAAGACGTGCGCAACGAGATCATCATCAGCCGCCTGCAGCAGCGTCAGGTGATCAACCGCATCTCGGTCTCTGAACAGGAAGTGGACAATTTTCTCTCCAATCAGGAAGCACAGGGGAGGCAGAGCGCCAAATACCGCCTGGCCCACATCCTGATCGCCGTGCCCGAAGGCGCCTCCCCGGAGCAGATCCAGGAAGCCCGCGCCAAGGCGCAGCAGGTCTATGACGAACTGCTGGCGGGGGCCGATTTCGCCGCGAAGGCCGCCGCCGTATCCGCTGGCCAACAGGCGCTGGAAGGCGGCGACCTGGGCTGGCGCGAGGCAGGTCAGATCCCCACGCTGTTCGTCGACAGCGTGCTCAAGATGAAGCCCGGCGAGATCAGCGCGCCCATCCGCAGCCCGGGCGGATTCCATATCGTCAAGCTGGTGGACGTGCAGGACAGCACGAAACACATCATCACCCAGACCCACGCACGGCACATCCTGATCCGCCCCAATGAGGTCGTCAGTGAGGCCGATGCCAGAACGCGCCTGGAGCAGCTCAGGGAGCGGGTCCTGGCGGGCGCGGATTTCGCCGACCTGGCCCGCGCCCACTCCGAGGACAGCGGCTCCGCCGTGAAGGGCGGCGATCTGGGCTGGGTAAATCCCGGCACCATGGTGCCGCGCTTCGAGGAGGCCATGAACCAACTCGAGCCCGGCACGGTGAGCGAGCCCTTCGAGACCGAGTTCGGCTGGCACATCGTGCAGGTGCTGGAACGCCGCGAGCACGACAGCACCGAGGAGGTCAACCGCAGCCGGGCGCGCGAGCTGATCCGGCAGCGCAAGGCCGAGGAAGAGCTCGAACTCTGGCTGCGCCGCCTGCGCGACGAGGCCTACGTCGAGTACCGGCTGGAAGACCACGGCTGAGCACCTGCAGCGGGGTTCCGCGACCGTCCCCGAAACCGGCGAGGTATCCCATGGGCGCTTCCGTCCATCGCATCGTACTGACCCCCGGCGAGCCCGCAGGCATCGGCCCCGATCTGTGCATCATGCTGGCCCAGCGCCCCTGCGCCGCGGAACTGGTGGCGGTGGGTGATCCCGCGCTGTTGCGGGACCGGGCGGCGGCGCTCGGCATGCCGCTGCGGATCGAGCCCTTCGCGCCGGCGGAAGATCCCGCCCCCGCCGCGCCCGGCACCCTCAAGGTACTGCCCGTCGCACTGCGCACCGCGGCACGCTGCGGACGGCTCGATCCCGCCAATGCCGCCTACGTGCTCGACACCCTGCGCACCGCGGTGGAAGGTTGCCGCACCAGCACGTTCGCGGCGCTAGTCACCGGCCCGGTCCACAAAGGCGTCATCAACGATGCCGGCATCCCCTTTACCGGCCACACCGAGTTCCTGGCTGAACTCACCGGGAGCGGCGAACCCGTCATGATGCTCGCCGCCCCCGGACTGCGCGTGGCACTGGCCACGACGCATCTGCCGCTGCACGCGGTGAGCGCCGCCATCACCCCGGCGCGCCTGGAGCACACCCTGCGCGTGCTGCATCGCGACCTCGTCGCCCGCCTGGGGCTGGACGATCCGCACATCCTGGTCTGCGGCCTGAATCCCCATGCCGGCGAAGGCGGACACCTGGGCCGCGAGGAGATCGAGGTCATCGAGCCCGTGCTGGACCGGCTGCGCGCCGAAGGCATGCGGCTCACCGGACCGCTGCCCGCCGACACCCTGTTCACCCCCAGGCACCTCGCCACGGCGGATGCGGTGCTGGCCATGTACCATGACCAGGGCCTGCCCGTGCTGAAGCACGTCGGGTTCGGCCGCGCCGTGAACGTCACCCTCGGCCTGCCCATCATCCGCACCTCGGTGGACCATGGCACCGCACTGGACCTGGCCGGCACCGGCAAGGCCGAGGTGGGCAGCCTGGAGGCCGCGGTGCAGATGGCCATTGCCATGGCGGACGCCGCGGCTGCGCGGCGGGTCGCGCCGCGAGGGGGCTGAGCGCCTTGTCCGAGATGTTCCAGCACCGCGCCCGCAAGCGCTTCGGGCAGAACTTCCTGCACGACCCCGGCGTGATCCAGCGCATCGTAGCGGCCATTGATCCCCAGCCGGGCCAGCGCCTGGTGGAAATCGGCCCCGGCCAGGGGGCCCTCACGCTGCCGCTGCTGGAGCGCGCGGGCAGCCTCGACGTGGTGGAACTGGACCGCGACCTGATCGCCCCACTGCAGGCACTTGCCACCGGGCACGGCGAGCTCCGCATCCACAACGCCGACGCCCTGAAATTCGACTTCCGTTCCCTGGCGCAGGACGGCGCGCCGCTGCGCGTGGTGGGGAACCTGCCCTACAACATCTCCACGCCCCTGCTCTTTCATCTCATCGCCCAGGCCGACGCGATTCAGGACATGCACTTCATGCTGCAAAAAGAAGTGGTGGACCGCATGGCCGCATCGCCGGGCAGCGGCGACTACGGGCGGTTGTCGGTCATGGTGCAGTTTTACTGCGAGGTGACGCGCCTGTTCACGGTAGGGCCGGGCGCATTCCGCCCCGCCCCCAAGGTGGACTCCGCCGTGGTGCGGTTGATTCCGCATCGGCGCCCCGTGGTGGACGTGCACGATCCGGCGGTATTCGCCGCCGTGGTGAACCAGGCCTTCAGCCAGCGGCGCAAGACGCTGCGCAATGCGCTGAAGCGGATGCTCTCGGATGAAAACATCCGGGCGGCGGGGATCGATCCGGGCGTCCGCCCCGAGGAGCTGGACCTCGCCCAGTTCGCCGCCCTCGCCAACCTGGCGGCGCGCCTGCCGTAGGATACGGTTCGTCCCCCACTCCCTCCCGCCCACTCGGGACACTGTTGGCGGCCTGCCCAAACCGGCGCATACTTCGAAGGGGATTCATACGGAGGAGAAACGATGGGCGGGTATCGGCATCTGCTGCTCGCGGTGGATTTTTCACCGGACACGGAGAAAGTCGCGGCACGGGCGGTGGATCTGGCGCAACGCTACGGGGCGCAGGTGAGCCTGCTGCACGTGATCGAGCAAATCCCCGTGGATCCGGCCAACGACCTCGTGATTCCGGAACAGGTCCTGCTGGACGATCAGCTCATGAATACCGCGCGCGATTCGCTACGGGAACTGGCGCAGCGGTTCGGCATTCCCGATGCGCCGCAGTACGTGGAACTGGGCTCGACGAAAACCGAGATCATCCGGGTCGCGAAAGAGCTGCAAGTGGATCTGATCGTGGTGGGTAGCCACGGACGCCATGGACTCGCGCTGTTGCTGGGCTCCACCGCCAACGCAGTCCTGCACGCCGCACCTTGCGACGTTCTCGCGGTACGGATCAAAGACTGATTCACGCACCGGGCAACAACCTGCCCAGCCCGGTGCGTTCTCAACTGCGGTAATGCACGTCCAGCCAGCAGCGCGGCAACGCCTCCCCCGAGGGGAAGATCAGATCCGATTTGGCGAATGGGGCGGGATCCTGCAACTCCTCACCGGCATGGAAACGCCCCACGATGGCGTCCTTGTTCGGATCGAACAGCGCCGCGAGGTCCATCACTTCCACCAGATCGCCGCTGGGCTTGTGCCTGAGATACATGGCAACCTCCCGTGAACAACGACACGGCGCCCTGACCGCAAATAGCGTCAAGGCCAAGCAGCGCGGGGTAGGCGCTGCCCACCCCGCAACTGCAGGAGCGGCTCGACCGCAAGTCTGCTGCCATTTCGGGCGCAGTCCCTGCTACAGCCATCCGGGGCAGGCTCATGGTCCCTTCACGTCCTTGGTGGTCTCGGCGTCTTTGCGTCAAATGCGGTTCTGCGCCGTATTTCAAGCGACTTGAACTAAAGATCGGCCATTTCCAGCTCGGCATTCACGGCATCCAGGCCCGCCTGCGCGCACCGCTCGTCGGTCTCTCCCGAAGGGGCGCCGCTCACGCCCACTCCACCCAGGATGGTCCCCCCGGCCTGAATCGGCAACCCGCCGGCGCTCATCACCAGCCCATCCACCTTGCCCACGGAGAACGGGGAGGTGAAGCGGCTCTCCAGCGCCGAGGTGGGGGTGTTGAACGACATGGCGGTGTAGGCCTTCTGGCGGCTGATGGTGAGCGTCAGATCGGGCGCCAACACGTCCCGCAGCACGACCTGCGGGTGACCGCTACGGTCCACCACCGTCACCGCCACCTGAACTCCTTCCTTGCGGCATTGCGCGATGGTCGCCTGGGCGAGCTTGAGCGCCATTTCCATGGACAGGCGCTTGGTGGTCACCAGCGGCGGCAGCTCCTCCTCCGCGGCAAACAGCGGGGTCTGGGAACCGAACAGGAAGGTCAATGCAACGATGCGCAACGGCCACTTATTGTTGGTTTTCATTCTGTTCTCCTCTACTCGTTGTTCGGGCCGGAAGACCATACTTCCGTCTACAGTTATAACACATGACATTCCGCCGCCCGGACAACGACGGTTGCCGCCCGCGCTGCGATGCTGCACACTCCCCCTGCCGGGCTGCGCGAACCGGCCGTGTTTCCGGCCTGCATGTAAAGCAGGTTTTCCAAGGCGCAGCCAGACCTGCGAGCGACCACTGAGCTCCAGGTAAGATCACAGGCATAAAAGATTTTTGCCGTCAACCACAGCGGACGCGCCATGCAGCACACCGTTCACATCCATCCCGACCCGCAATCCCTGACCCTCGCCGCGGCGCAGCGCTGGCTGGCGCTGGCACGCCAGTCGATCGCCGCGCGCGGCCAGTTTCACGTCGCCCTCTCCGGAGGCAGCACGCCGCAGGCGCTGTACGAGACCCTGGCCCGCCCCGAGTTCGCGCAAGAGGTGGATTGGGGAGCGGTGCACGTCTATTTCGGCGACGAACGCGCCGTGCCGCCGACCCACCCGGACAACAACTACCGCATGGCGGAGCTGGCGCTGTTGCGTCACGTGCCCATCCCGCCCGGACAGATTCACCGGATGGCGGCGGACGACCCGGCCAACATCCAGGAAAACGCCGCGGCCTATGAACGGGAATTGCGCGCGGCCCTGCCGCGCGATCCGGACGAGATGCCGGTGTTCGACCTGATCCTGCTCGGCCTCGGACCCGACGGGCACATCGCCTCCCTGTTCCCCGGCACCGCCGCCCTGCACGAGCGGGAGCGGCTGGTCACGGCCGTATACGTCGAGAAATTCCAGGCCTGGCGCATGACGCTCACGTTCCCCATCATCGACCGCGCGCGCCACCTGATGCCGCTCGTGAGCGGCCGCGGCAAGGCGGAGGTGGTGCGCCAGGTGCTGGGCACCCGCGACCCGGGGCCGGAGCCCCTGCCGGTGCAGCGGCTGCGGCCCGCCGGCACGCTGGAGTGGCATCTGGACGCGGCCGCGGCGGAACTGCTCCCCCCGAAGGCAAGGTCATGAGGGTACTGGCGGGCGACATCGGCGGCACCAACACGCGCCTGATCCTTGCGGACTGCACGGACAACGTTTGCATCCCGGTGGTCGAGCGGGTTTACCCCAGCGCCGCCCATGCCGATCTCGTCCCCATCGTGCTGGGCTTCCTGGAGAGCACCGGGGAGGCCGGCAGCGCGCTCGAGCGCGCCTGCTTTGCCGTGGCCGGGCCGGTGCAGGAAGACCCGGCAGGACAGGTGGCCCGCATCACCAACCTGCCCTGGGAACTGCACAGCGCCCGGCTCGCCGCCGTGCTGGGCATTCCACGCGTGCGCCTGATCAACGACTTCCAGGGCGTGGGCTACGGCATCGACGCCCTGTCGTCCGCCGATTTCGAAGAGCTGCAAACCGGCCGCGAAATCCCGCACGCCCCGCGCGTCGTCATCGGCGCCGGGACGGGACTCGGCCAGGCGATCCTGATCTGGCAGACCGACCACTACGAGGTCTACCCAACGGAAGGCGGACATGTGGATTTCGCGCCCACGGACGAGCGCCAGATCGCCCTGCTGCGCGAGATGATGCGGGAGTTCGGCCGCGTCTCGTACGAACGCGTGGTGAGCGGCCCGGGTCTGATCCGCATCTATTCCTTCCTGCGCGATCAGGGAGAAACGACGGAATCGCCGGAGTTGCGCGAGGCCATGCACCAGGGCGATCCTGCCGCCGCCATCAGCGCCTTCGCCCTGACGCGCAACGATCCCCTGGCCAGCATGGCGCTGGACCTTTTCATCCAGGTGTATGGCGCCCAGGCGGGCAATCTTGCGCTCACCTGCCTGGCCCGCGGCGGCGTGTACATCGCGGGCGGGATCGCCCCCCGGATCATCGAGCGGCTACGCAGCGGGGCGTTTCTCCAGGCCTTCAACGATAAAGGCCGGATGGCTCCACTCACGGCGGAAATGCCAGTGCGCGTCATACTGAACCCCAAGGTCGGCCTGCTGGGCGCCGCCCTTGCGGCAACGCGGCTATAGCCTCTGGCGGTCTTGCCGACGCGCGCGACGATCCCCGGCCCTTGCGGGCCATCCGTTACCGACGACTCCATTGCCATCGGCGTACGGCGCGATAGGAGTGCGCCCTGCGGGCTATTACCCTCTTTGCGTCGAGCAGCTTGCGCGCCGGGCAGGGAAAGACTAGCGTATTAATCGAATTTAGAGTCGGCCAGGAAGCCAATGAGGCTTCCGCCGGATATTTCCCTGCACGTCGGATTTTGGAAAACCGCCATGAGCAACCGGACCGCGCACGACATCCGGGTCGAAGTGGAATCGATCTATATTGAAGAACAATCGTCCCCGCCGGACGGCCGCTATGTGTTCGCCTATACGGTCACCATCCGCAACCTCGGCTCCGTCGCGGCCAAGCTCCTGACCCGCCACTGGATCATCACCGATGCCGATGGCAAGGTGCAGGAGGTGCGCGGCGAGGGCGTGGTGGGCGAGCAGCCTTACCTGCGGCCGGGCGAGGGCTTTCAGTACACCAGCGGCACCATGCTGGAAACCCCGATCGGCAGCATGCGCGGCGCCTACCGAATGGTGGGGGACGACGGGGAGCAATTCGACGCAGAAATTCCGGTGTTTACACTGTCCGTGCCGCACATGCTGCATTGAGCGGCGGGTTTTCGGGCAGGTATCGCGCCCACCGCCCCGTCGTCCGCAGGCGGTGTGACTGCGAAACGCAGCATTCCCTGCCACACGGAATGGCCCCGCAAGCTTGTCGCCCGGCAACGGGATGGGCTATCCTGCCCCGGCCCCTCAGGGGCTGGCGCGTATGGCAATCCCTCTCTCTCCCGCGCCATTCACAGTAACGTTCGGAATCCTTTCACACTCGAGACTGTACCGGGCAGGAACGATTATGGCGGTCTATGCCATCGGCGACATCCAGGGCTGCTTCGACGAATTGCAGGCCCTGCTCGACAAGATCGGGTTCGACCCCGCTCACGACCGGCTGTGGTTTACCGGAGACCTCGTCAACCGCGGCCCCAAGTCGCTGGAAACCTTGCGTTTCGTGAAATCCCTCGGCGACCGCGCCGTCACCGTGCTCGGCAACCACGACCTGCACCTCCTGGCGGTGGCTTATGGACTGAAGGACGATACGGCAGAGGATCTGGACCGGATTCTGGCAGCACCGGACCGGGATGAACTCATCGACTGGCTACGCCATCGCCCCTTGCTGCACCACGATTCCGAACTCGGCTACACCCTGGTCCACGCCGGACTGCCGCCCTCCTGGGATCTGGCCAAGGCTCAAGCTTTGGCGGGCGAAGTGGAGAGCGTGCTGCGGGGCCCGGACTGCCGCGCTTTTCTTGAAAACATGTACGGCAACGAACCCGAACAGTGGTCGGACGATCTGACGGGTTGGGACCGCCTGCGCTTCATCGTGAACTGCTTTACGCGCATGCGCTTCTGCGACAATGACGGCAGGCTCGAGCTGCAGGAGAAAGGACCGCCCGGCAGCCAGCCCGCCCCCTACCGCCCCTGGTTCGCCGTCCCGAATCGCGCCAGCGCCGATCTGAAGATCGTCTTCGGCCACTGGTCGACCCTGGGGCCCTGCGCCGAGCCCAACGTCTTCCCCCTGGATACCGGTTGCCTCTGGGGCGGCAGCCTCACCGCCCTGCGCCTGGACGGCGAACGCAAACGCATCACGCTCCCCTGCCCCGGCGCGCGCCGGCCGGGCAAGCCGGAAGCGGCGGCGGATTAACCGCAGTGCCGTTCACATACGGCGCAGAACCGCCTCCTTAGCCTTCTTAAACGCAAAGGTCGCCAAGGGCGCAAAGAAACAACGGTCTTTCGCGGGTTGCTCACCCGGCTCTTACACACTCCCCGGCCCATACGGCGCCCCGCCCAGGCTGCCGTCACTCTCCATAAATTCTTTGCGCCTCCGCGCCTCTGCGTTGACCGCTATCCATGGCGTCGGAGCACCACTCAGGCCTTCGGCCGGCTGTGCAAATGCCTGTGGCCGTGCCCGCCCGCATGGGAATGATCCCCGGTCTCGATGTCCACGGGCACCAGATGCAGGTTCCCGTGCCGGACGCCGGGACGCGAGACCACCGAATTGGCGAACGCCCGCACCTCGGCCACGGGGCCGCGCAGGATCACCGTTTCCATGCAATCGTCGTGATTCAGGTGTACGTGCATGGTGGACAAGGCGATGTCGTGGTGGCGATGCTGGGCGCGGGTCAGGCGACTGGAGAGCTCCCGCTCTTCGTGGTTGTAGATATACGTCAGGCTGCCGACGCAATGCCCGGCGCCCTCCGCATCGATGGACTCCGCAGCCAGTTGCTGGCGAATCAGGTCACGTATCGCCTCCGAGCGGTTCTGGTAGCCCCGCTTGCGTATGAAGACATCGAACTGGCGCGCCAGCTCTTCGTCCAGAGAAATCGTCAGCCGCTCCACGTTTCACCTCACACCATAAGCACAGCCATTGACGCGCCAACCCGGCGCACCCGGGCGATTATCGTCCAAGCCGCACGGTCTGCCCAAGGCTTTTCAGGGCAGGACCCACCCTTTTTGAGGATATGAGCGTGATAGCGCGTACCCCGACAGGATGGCCATTCGACGGGGTTACGCTGTGCCAACTCGACCTGCCGCTTGCCCGGATCTCCCACCAGCTTCCGGCGCGATGCGCACCGACATTCGAGATTGACATGAACCCACCACGCTCCTAGAGTGACGATCATACGAATTATGAGAAATTCATACTGACGCGATATACCCGACGCATCAGCCATCGATCCCGGAGGGCTCGATCATGCACATGTCCGACACCCTGTTGTCACCCGAGGTGGGAAGCGCCCTCTGGGTCGCCACTGCAGCGACGGTGGCCTTGAGTTCGCGCCGGCTCGGGCGCCTGCAGGACGACCGCACCGTACCGCTCATGGGCGTGCTCGGCGCCTTCATCTTCGCGGCCCAGATGATCAACTTCGCGATCCCCGCCACGGGCTCCAGCGGACACCTGGCCGGCACCATGATCCTGGCCATACTCCTGGGGCCCCACGCGGCGTTTCTCACCATGGCCTCGGTCCTTACCGTCCAGGCCCTGTTCTTCGCCGACGGCGGCCTGCTCGCCCTGGGCGCGAACATCTTCAACCTGGGCGTGATCCCCTGCTACGTGATCTATCCGCTGATCTACCGGCCCCTGGCCGGCTCCGCCTGGGGCACGGCGCGGGCGCGCACCGCGGCATTCCTGGCGGCGGTGCTGGCCCTGCAACTGGGCGCCCTCGGCGTGGTGGTGGAAACCACCCTCTCCGGCATCGCCGAGCTGCCCTTCGCGGCATTCGCCGCCGTCATGCAGCCGATCCATCTGGCCATCGGGATCGTGGAAGGGCTGATCACGGTGGCGGTGGTGGATTTCCTCTATCGGATGCAGCCGGATCTGCTCGGTGCCCTACCCCATAACCGCCGGGCGGACACTCACCCGTGGCGCAGGGCGGGCGTTGCGCTCGGCATCGGGGCCGTGCTGCTGGGCGGCGTGGGCGCCTGGTTCGCCTCCGCCGATCCCGACGGACTCGAATGGTCCATCGCGCGGGTCGTGCCCGGGGAATTGCCGGAACGCGGCGACGGCATCCACGCCACGGCGGCACAGGTGCAGGAGCGCATCGCCCTCCTCCCGGATTACGCCCTGCCCGGCGCCTCGGCGGAGGAGGATGCGCCCACGGTGATCGATGCCGGAACCACGCTGTCCGGCCTGGTCGGCGGGTTCCTGACCCTGACCACAGCCTTCGGCCTCGGCTGGCTGCTGCGTCGGCGCACCGTCCGATCCACCACCAATCCGGTGCGGTGAGCGCCCGCGCCATGTCCGGCGGCGATCAGGCATTTCTCGAACCAGGTCTGCTGGACCGCCTCGGCCACGGCGATTCCTCGATCCATCGCCTCGACCCGCGGGCCAAGCTCGTGGTCACTTTCGCCTTCGTGCTCGTGGTCGTATCCCACGACAAGTACGCCGTGAGCGCACTGGTGCCCTTCTTCCTGTACCCGGCGGCGCTGCTCGCCCTGTCGGGCATCCCCGTCGGGCAACTGGTGCGCAAGCTTGTGGTGACGGCGCCGTTCGCGCTCCTGGTGGGCCTGTTCAACCCGTTGCTGGACCGCGCGCCGCTCCTCGAACTGGCCGGCCTGGAAATAGCCGGCGGCTGGGTGTCATTCCTCTCGATCCTGCTGCGCTTCGCCCTCACCATCAGCGCCCTGTTCCTGCTCGTCGCCACCACCGAGATCCCGGCACTGGGCCGCGCCGCGGAGCGGCTCGGCGTACCGCGCGCCTTCGTGGTCCAGCTCCTGATGCTCTACCGCTACCTGTTCGTGCTGGCCGACGAGGCCGCCCGCATGGCCCGCGGCCACCGGCTGCGCGGCGCGCGCCGACACCCCCACTGGCGCGTCTTCGCGCAGATGATCGGCCAGTTGCTGATCCGCGCCCTGGAGCGCGCCCGGCGCATCCACCGGGCCATGCTGTGCCGCGGCTTCGACGGCCGCATCCCGCTGCTGGCGGAATTGCGCTTCCAGGCACGGGACTGGGCCTTCCTGCTGGGCTGGATCGCGGCGTTTGCGCTGCTGCGTTTCGCGGAACCGGCGCAACTCCTCGGCAAGCTGGTCCTGGGAGGCGGCGCGTGAGCCGCCCGCAGATCCTCGCAACCGACCTGCATTACCGTTACCCGGACGGCATGACCGCGCTGGCCGGCGCCTCCTTCGCCATCCACCACGGCGAGCGCGTAGCCATCGTCGGGGCCAACGGCGCGGGCAAGTCCACCCTGCTGCTGCACCTGAGCGGCGTGTTGCAGCCCTCCCAGGGGCAAGTGACCATCGACGACCTGCCCGTCACGGAAAAAACCTTCACAACGGTGCGCCAGCGCGTGGGCTTGGTGTTTCAGGACCCGGACGATCAGCTCTTCATGCCCACGGTGCTGGAAGACGTGACCTTCGGCCCCCTCAACCTCGGCGTGCCCCCTGAGGAAAGCCAGCGGCGCGCCCGGGAATGCCTCGAACAGGTGGGCGCCTGGCACCTGCGCGACCGCCCACCGCACCGGCTGTCCGCCGGCGAGAAGCGGCGCGTGGCGATCGCCGCCGTCCTGGCCATGGCGCCCGACGTGCTGGTGCTGGACGAACCCACCACCGGCCTCGACCCGCGCGGGCGGCGCCAGCTCATCCAACTGCTGAAGGGCTTCCCCCACACCCGGATCATCGCCAGCCACGACCTGGACCTGGTGCTGGAACTCTGCCCCCGCACCATCCTGCTCCACGCCGGCAAAATCGCCGCGGACCGCCCGACCGTGGAACTGATGCGCGACGATCAACTCCTGCAGCGCACCGGCCTCGAACGCCCGCTGAGCATGCAATGCTGCCCCATCTGTAACAACAAGTAACCTGAACGGAACGCGACAAAATCCAGGATTACGCGGCATCACACGAAGCGCCAACACGCGCTGGGGTTCACTTCTTCTCCTCCAGGCGAGGCCGGCTGCCTCGGCAAGAGAAAACATGTTTCCCTCGCCGCACCGTTCCGCCAGAGGTGCAACACCCGATGCATGGTGGGCGGGCAACCCCAGCACTCCTTGACCAAGGTGTACGCCGTCGTAGAGCTCGGCCTCAAAACCCTTGCGCGGATCAAACGCCAAGAACGCATCAAGCGCTACAAAGGGAAACTCAAGTGGGAGGCGATCTTGAGCAGATGAGGAATTCAGGGCGGGCACCGCCCACCATGCACCGGTCATCAAGGCATTGTTCGGTGAGCGATGCTCACCCTACGCAAACTGAATCTTGCCGCGCACCGTGCAGCATCCCCCTGCTCAAGTCCCCGCAATGCGGTCGTAATAGCGTGCCCGGTAGAGCAGGCGGTGGTTGGCGGGGTCGGCGTCGTCGGTGAAGCCGGTGCGGTCGTGGAGGACGTTGTTGCTGATGAGGCCCCAGCCGGGCTGGAGGGTGGCACGCAGGATGTAGGGGGAGTCGCTGTCGAGCAGGTGCTCCAGATAGCGTACCGCCTCTTGCACCATGGGGTCGGGGCTCCATTCGATGTTGCGGGCGCGCTTAGTGTAGCGCATGTGCAGATGGCCGTTGCGCGGGTCGATCATGAAGACGGGGCCGCTGCGGGCCGGGCGCAGTTCTTCGCCTTCCAGCCGGTTGGGCGGGATGGTCATGGCGTCGGGGCGCATCAGGGCGCGGATGTAATCAGGGTTGGCGTCGCGTAACAGGATGTAGGCGAGTTCGTGATCCAGAAGGCCGTTCTCCCCGCCCTGCATGGCCGGGCGCACGCAGTGAAGCAGAAGCCCGTAGATCTGCCGGTCGAGTTCGTTGTAGTAGCCGTCGGTGTGCCAGTGGATGGGGCGGTCGGTGTAGGGGATGTAGCGCGGATGGGGGCCGCGGTCCACCACCTGCAGGGAGGTGATGCTGTCGTCGTCGGCGCACATGTTGTTGTCGAGGCGCTGGAGCCCGAACTGCGCGCCCAGCGCCCGCACCAGGTCCTTGTCGGGGACCGAGCCGACGTCGGTGACGTAGATGGCCATGTTCGCCCTGCGGCAGCGCTCGAGGATCGCCTGGTGCTCGGATTCGGTCAGGTGGTACGGATCGGCGATCTTGACCACCAGGTCTTCGATCCGCTGCGGATAGTGCGCGAGCTTGCGTTCGCGCCACGCCTGGTAGGCGGTCTCGTTGGCAGGATCGAAGGGGCTTTCCGCTTGTGCTGCATGCATCGCTGTCATCGCCGTCACCCGTCAATTGTTGTGATCATGTGGAAGTTGTTCAGCCAGGCAACGCCGATGCGGAGCCCGACCTACGCCTGCTTGCGCTCCAATACGGTGAAGCTGTACCGGTAGCGGTTCTGTTCATCCGGCTCGTGGTCCTCGCGGCGGATTTCGCGCCATGCATCCAAATCGAACGCCGGGAAATAGGTGTCGCCCGCGAACTCGGCGTCAATGAACGTGACATAGAGCCGGTCGGCGCGCGGCAGCATCTGCTCGTAGAAACTCGCGCCGCCGATGATCATCACCTCGTCGCCGCACTCGGGACGCGCCAGGGCCTCGTCGATGGAGTGCACCACGATGCAGCCCGGCGCCTGATAGCCGCGCTCGCGCGTCACCACGATGTTGGTGCGGCCGGGCAGCGGGCGACCGATGGATTCGTAGGTCTTGCGGCCCATGATGATGGCCTTGCCCATGGTGATGGACTTGAAGTACTTGAGATCGGCGGGCAGGCGCCAGGGCAGACCGTTGTCCGCGCCGATGAGGCGGTTGCGGTCCATGGCCACGATCAGGGAGATCGTGCGCTTGCCGCCGGCGCGTGTTGCGCCCTTCACGCCGCTCTCCTGCACCACCGTATTCATACCGCCACCGGCGCCTTGATAGCAGGGTGGCACTGGTAGTCCACCAGTTTGAAATCGTCGTAGGTGAAGTCGAAGATGGACTTCACGTCGGGATTGAGTTCCATGTGTGGCAGGGGATAGGGCGTGCGCGATAGCTGCTCCTCCACCTGCTCCATGTGGTTCAGGTACAGATGCGCGTCGCCGAAGGTGTGGACGAAATCGCCGGGTTCGAGCCCGGTCACCTGGGCCATCATCATGGTGAGCAGCGCGTAGGAGGCGATGTTGAAGGGCACGCCGAGGAAGATGTCGGCGCTGCGCTGGTAGAGCTGGCAGGAGAGCCTGCCCTCCGCCACGTAGAACTGGAACAGTGTGTGGCAGGGCGGCAGCGCCATGCGCTCGATCTCGCCCACGTTCCACGCGCTCACGATCATGCGCCGGGAGTCGGGATTGCGCCTGATCTGGTCGACCACTTCGCTGATCTGGTCCACATGGCGGCCGTCCGCCGCGGGCCACGAACGCCACTGGTAGCCGTAGATGGGCCCGAGATCGCCGTTCGCGTCGGCCCACTCGTCCCAGATGGTCACGCCGTTGTCATGCAGGTACTTGATGTTGGTATCACCCTTCAGGAACCACAGGAGTTCATGGATGATGGACTTGAAGTGCAGCTTCTTGGTGGTCACGGCAGGGAAACCCGCCTGCAGGTCGAAGCGCATCTGATAGCCGAAGACACTGATGGTCCCGGTCCCGGTCCGGTCTTCCTTGCGCACGCCGTGCTCTTTCACGTGGCGCATGAGGTCGAGGTATTGCCGCATGTTGGTTCTTCTGATCGTCTTAAGAATTGAGTCGCATAGCGTTCGCGACTATCCGCTAGGCCGTCCATCGATCGCGCGAGACACGAACGTAGGTTGGACGGACTTGTTATACATACATCAGCCGCCCTTTGGGCTCCGGGATGGGGCGCCCAAGCTCACGCGCCGTTTCCATCCACTCCGCAATAACCTGCTGTGCGTTGGCTACCGCCTGCTCATAGGTCTCACCATCGGCCATGCACCCCGGCAACTCCGGAACCTCGACAATGAAGGACCGATCTTCCTCGCTCCAGTAGATAACCAACTCATATTTGATCGACATCGGACTCTCCCAACCGGTATTGGACCAGGATACTTCGTACCTGTTTGACCTGATACGCCTTCGCCTTATTCCCCTTGGGCTGCAGATTGATGATCTCAACAACATCGCTCCGCGTAAAAATATGGTGGCTTCCCTTGATGCGCTCGTCAAAACCAAGGCGGACGAGAAGCTGGCAGAGCTCAGAGAACTCGATGTTGCCGTCGGAACTCCCCGCCAGAATTCGTTCCCTGAGCTTGGAATACTTCCCCATTCCTCCTCCGCCTATTTGTGATGCCCGAAGGTCTCCAGATACTCCTTCAGCGCGCGCGCATTGCTGCGTTCTTCATCCTTTGCGCCGAAGACCAGGGTGACGCGGCCGCGTTTGGCCTGGTCCAGGACCTGTTGCACCGGCTCCTGATTGTCCTTCAATTCCGCGAAATAGCGCCGCTTGAACTCGGACCATTTCTTCGGGTCGTGGCCGAACCACTGGCGCAGCGGCGTACTCGGCGCGATGTCCCGGAGCCACAGGTCGATCCTGGCCGCCTCCTTGGTCAGGCCGCGCGGCCAGATCCGGTCCACCAGGATACGGAAGCCGTCCTGCGGCTCCGGTTTGTCGTAGACGCGCTTGATGCCAATGTGCATGAGGTCCTCCTTTCCGCATCATGCGGTGCTGGCACTCTGGTTCCGCATCGGCCTGCGATAGGCCCACCACAGCAACCCGACTCCCACCAGAACCATGGGCGCGGACAGCACCTGCCCCATGGTAAGCCAACCCCAGGCAAGGTAGCCAAGCTGCGCATCCGGCAGGCGCACGAACTCCACCAGGAAGCGGAACAGCCCGTAACACGCCATGAACACACCCGAAACCGCCATGGTCGGCCGCGGCCGGGCAGAATACAGCCACAGGATCAGGAACAACACCGCGCCTTCCAGAAAGGCCTCGTACAACTGGGAGGGATGGCGCGGCAGCGGACCGGCATGGGGAAACACCATGCCCCACGGCACGTCCGTGACCTTCCCCCACAGCTCGCCGTTGATGAAGTTGCCGATGCGGCCCGCGCCGAGCCCGATGGGCACCAGCGGGGCGATGAAATCCGTCACTTCGAAAAAGCTCTTGCCCACCTTGCGCCCGTACCACCACATGGCCACGAGCACGCCGAGCAGCCCGCCGTGGAACGACATGCCGCCCTGCCAAACCTTGACGATCATCGACGGGTCGGCCAGAAACGCCGCCAGATCGTAGAACAGGACATAGCCGAGCCGCCCGCCCAGGATCACGCCGAGCGCAACGTAGAAGACCAGATCGCCGACCTGCTCAGGGTGCCAACCGGAACCCGGGCGCTTGGCCCGGCGCACGCCCAGCCACCAGCCGGCGGCGAATCCCACCAGGTACATGAGGCCGTACCAGCGGATGGCCAGCGGCCCGATCTGGACGGCAATGGGGTCGATGTCAGGGTAGGTCAGCATATGGGCAGCAATCTTAGCACGGTTGATCCGTTAGCCTGCTCAGGCACCCCTCAACGCCACAGCGCAAAGGCACAAATAAAATGCAGAATGCGGACCGAGGCCCGCCTGGCAGGGAATCAGGCAATACGGTGCTCCCCCGGCATCAAGCCCAGGCCGCCTTTGCACCTTCGCGTCTTTGCGCTGATCGATTCTGTCCCCGCCCCTCACGCCGGCAGCACTCGAGCGAAAAAGGCCTTCAGATAGGCCGTTTCGGGGATGGCGGGATGCACCGGATGGTCCGGGGCCTGGTGGCCCTGCTCCAGCACCTGCATGCCGCGCTCCAGGTGGCGCGACGCCTGCAGCATGGCCTGCAGCAGCGTTTCCCGCGGCAAGTGAAAGGAACTGGAGGCGGACACCAGGAGGCCGTCCGGCGCCAGGACCTGCATCGCCATCTGGTTAAGGCGCCGGTAGGCCTGCACGCCCTGGGCCATGTCCTTCTTGCGCTTGATGAACGCGGGCGGGTCCAGCACCACCACGTCGAATTTCTCGCGCGCCTCGCGCAAGCTCCGCAGCACGTCGAAGGCGTCGCCCGCGCGCACCGTCACGCGCTCCGCCACGCCGTTGAGGGCAGCGTTCTCAACCAATCGCTCCAGCGCCCCGGCGGAGGCATCGACGCACACCACCTCGCTCGCACCCGCGACCACCGCCTGCACGCCCCAGCCGCCCAGGTAACTGAACAGATTCAGCACGCGCCGCCCGCGCACGTAGCGCATCAGCCGCGCCCGGTTTTCCCGGTGATCGTAGAACCAGCCGGTCTTCTGGCCGCTGAGCAGCGGGGCGAGGAAGCGTACGCCGTTTTCCTCCAGCTCGACCGCCTCGGGTACCGCCCCCAGGGCGGGCTCCACGTAGTTCTCCAGCCCCTCCATGGCCCGGATCGGGCTGTCGTTGCGCAGCAGGATGGCGCGCGGCTTCACCACCTTCTCCAGCGCCGCGACGACCTCCGCCTTCATGCGCTCCATGCCGGCGGTGGTGAGCTGGGCCACCAGCACGTCGCCGTAACGGTCCACGATCAGGCCGGGCAGGAAGTCGCTGTCGCCGAACGCCAGACGGTAATAGGGCTTGTCGTAGATCGACTCACGCAGGGCGAGGGCCACCTTGAGGCGGTGGACCAGCAGCGACCGGCTCACCGGGTGCTGCGGGTCGCGGCTCAGCAGCCGGGCACAGATGAGCGAGCGGGGATTGACGTACCCGGTACCGAGCACCCGGCCATTGTGCGCCAGGATCTCCACCGGCTGGCCGGGCTCGAAACCGCTCAACGGCGTGGCGGCGGTATCCACCTCGTTGCTGTAGACCCACAGGTGGCCCGCCCGCAGGCGGCGTTCCTCGTCGCGCTTCAGCTTGAGCGGCGCAAATGGCAGGTCCGTTCCGTTCATGGTTGGCGCTCGCGAACCGGGTTGTTTCAGGGGCGGTTAAGCTATCATTACCCGCGTTTTTGCGCCAATGAAACCCCGCGCCGGCACGCTTCCCGAACAAGAACAACAATGACGCCCGATCCCATCGACTCCCCGCTGCCGAATCCGGTCCGTCCCGCCGATCCCTGGGTGTGGGCACCCCTCGCGGCGGCGCTGGCGCTGTTGGCCGCAATATATCTCACCGGCAGCAATACCAGCCTGTTCCTGTGGCTCAACGGGCTGACCCGGCTCACCGGCAACGCGCTTTGGACCCATCTCACGATCCTCGGGGATGGACTGGTGGCCCTGGTGCTGCTGTTGCCTTGGGTGCGCAGGCGGCCGGATGTGGTGTGGGCCGGCTGCCTGGCGGGCATTGCGACAACCCTGTGGGTGCATGGCCTCAAGCCGGTGTTCGCCCTGCCGCGCCCGGCGGAGGTGCTGGCGCCGGAGCTGTTTCAGCTCCTGGGCCCGCGGGATCCAAGCTGGGCCTTTCCCTCGGGCCATTCCACCACCATCTTCGCCTTGGCCGGGGTAATCGCCCTGAGCATCGCTTCCCGCGGGTTGCGGCTGGCGCTGGTGCTGTGCGCCGCTGCGGTGGCGCTGTCGCGGGTGATGGTGGGGGCGCATTGGCCGGCCGATATCCTGGCCGGCGCGTTCGGCGGCTGGCTGTGCGCCGTCCTGGGGCTGCGGTGGGCCGGCCGCTGGACCTGGGGGCTGGGGACGTTCGAGCAGCGGCTGATGGCGACGCTGCTGATGATCGCGGCCGGCGTGCTGCTGCTCTCCCATGAGACAGGCTATCCCGAGACGCTGCCGCTGCAGCAGGCCATCGCCGTGCTCGCCCTGGCGGCGGGCTTGCCGCTGTTCCTGCGGCGCGCCCGTCTGCGTCCCTTCCGCGGGGAACCGGGGCAGCGGGATCAGCCGGAGTGATCCCACTGACCACCCGGTGCCGCTTTATTGAGACGCCCGGCCATCTCCTGCGCTATAGTTGACCAATCTTCTTGGTATTGACACAAGGGAATCATGACCTCCCGGAAACAGACCAACCGCCTCGCCGCGGAAACCAGCCCCTAC
>Ga0265294_10002625_pt1 | contig 23505 bp, 21 predicted proteins | sample MunlanPumphouse3_FD_192504 | JGI IMG/M metagenome (GOLD analysis project Ga0265294, IMG submission 192504) | Groundwater microbial communities from a municipal landfill in Southern Ontario, Canada - Pumphouse #3 | ecosystem: Environmental > Aquatic > Deep subsurface > Groundwater | place... | reverse complement strand
ATGGGCGAGAACAGGGCACAGGACTGGTACCAGCCGATCCCCTCCTCCATGCCGGAAACGAAATCGAAACGCCCGGCAGGGAAGGTCCAGGTCTGTTTCTCGCCCTCCCCGGGCATGGCGCAGGCCGCCGCGTCGGTGGGCAGCAGCATCAGGTTCATGAACCAGGGGGTGATCAGGATCCCCAGCAGCCTGTCCTGCCAGTGCCGGAAACCCACGCCTTCCACCGTCAGGGCCGGATTGAGGAACGGCAGGTCCCGCATCCGGGTGGCGTGAATCATGCGGAACGCCTCCACCAGCCGTGTGACGGCGGCGGCATCGCGTTGCCCCAGGGCTTCGAAAAACAACAGATCATCCTCGGCGGCGAGCGGATGGCCCGTCATTACTCCTCCGGCATCGCCATAAAACGCGCTTTGTCCGCATCGCAGTTGGGACAGCGCCATTGGTCGGGCAGCTCAGAAAAGGGAACGCCGGGCGGGATCTGCCATACATCGTCGCCTTGGGTCGGGTCATAAATGTACCAACAGATACCGCACTCGTATCGCCTGTGGGCGGCGCCCTCCAGGGAAGCATCTTCGTGATCGGGTGGCGTCACAGGGTCTCCAATGTCTCGCGCAGGCGCTGCGCGCTGTCTTCGATGTCCTCCGGCGCCGCACAGGCCGCCGCAGGCACGTCGCCGATCTCAAGCGTGTTGAGGATCAATGCATCGGTAGAGTTATAGTACTGCACCCACCAGACCTTAGCTATGCCGGCGTTAGTGATCCGGCAATTACCGTAGCCCCGCGACAGGATATATACCGTCCCGGTGCCGAGCACCGCGGACAGAAACTGCAGATCCTCGGCACTAACCGGAAGCAGACTCAGGTTGATGACATGCGCCGCTTGGCCGGGCCTATGGGCGCGGACCCGTTCCTGAATCTCGGTCAACAGCGGCATGGCGCTGACCAGCCCCGCGGAGACGCCCTGGGGAATGTCGCCGATCAGCGGACAGTCCACCGGCCCAGCCCTGACGGCCTCCTGCACCAGGGCCGGGATCTCGCCCGCTTCGACCGTGTCCCGCACCACCCGGCCTGCCGCGTCCGTTTCCCGCACCAGCCAGACGCCGGCCAGCACCGATTCCTGGATCACCGCCCGCCGGACGCCCTCCACCCGGATGCTCACCTCGCCCTCGCCAAGCATCTGATTGACAAAGCTGCGGTTGGGTTCGTCCAGCAGGCTCAGATCGAGGCTCACCGGGGCGGTGCCGACGCGGTAGCCATCCAGCCGCGTGCTCAACTCCCGCAGCAGCGCCAGGGCGGGCTTGAACCGTTGCGAGTCCTCCAGCTCCGGCAGGACGATCGGCTGATGCGTGGCCATCCCTTTAGGCATGGCCATGTACTCCAGGCGTGCCCCGTCATCCTCCCCAGGCTGTGAGCCGGGCCCTAGGATCGGCACAAATCGGTCGGTCGACAGCATATTCCCCTCCTATAGTCTGGAACCACATGCGCCTCGATCATTTCCCACCACCGGGATTCCGATGGTGGGCGCCCGGCGGGGCGTCCCATCCAGCAGACGGGCGATCTCCCGTTGATAGACATCCCAGTCCTGCATCCCCGACAGGGCGCCGAGGTATTGGCCATCGCGCAGCAGCACCAGCGTCGGCCAGCGCTGGAACCCGTAACGCCGCTGCAGGTCGGTCTCCGCCTCCCGCGCCACCACCGCCACGCTGAAACGTCCGGGGAAGGCCCGCACCAGCTCCGGCAGGACCACGGCCACGTCGTTGCTTTCGGGGACGGCCTTGGGATCACCGGTGAAAAACAGCATCCATGTGCCCCGTCCAGTCACCGCCTCCAGGTTCTCTGCGGTGAGTTGCGGGTACGCAAGATCCCGTATCAGCCGCTCGATCAAAGGACTGATCATAGTGCTTCCTCTGTGGGTTTCAGGATGATGTGGCAGATTGGCGCAGAAACGCCGGCAATTGCGGCTCGCGGCCCTCGAGATCCGCGAAGGCGCCCTCCAGGGACTCGCCCCGCAGGGCCGCCTCCACGGCGTCGAGCGCCGCGTCGATCTGTGCCGCGCGTTCCGGCTCCAACACCTCCCAGGCGGTGCCCAGATGCACCAGCACCCAGGTGCCGGGCGGCTGCGGGCCGGTCAGCATCATGCTCACCCGGCTCACGCGCCCCCGTCCTGTGCACTGCGCATGCAGGCCCTCCACCGCCACCACCTGCATCGGGATGCCCATGCACATCAGCCCACCTCCCGGATGCCGAGCACGCGGGCATCCCCGATCCGGCAGGCCGCCTCCGGCCCCGGCCGTCCCTCCTCGTAGGCGTGCAGTTCCAGAGCCGCCGCGTTCAGCCCTTCCTCCCGCGACAGCGGCGCCTCCCGCTCCCGCACTGCCACGCCCCAGGCGCGCAGCTGCTCCACGGCCAAGGCCACGGCTTCGGGGAGCCTGGCCTTCACGCTGGGCCGCAGGCTGCCGCCGTAGTCCTCCAGCTCCTCGGGCTGCACGCCGATCAGCACGAGCTCGCGCGGCAACCGCCCCAGAAGCTGGGCCGAGGCAAGCACCTCCTGGAAGCCGGTCTGGTGCAGGCTCATCTTCTTCGCCCCCATGAACCGCGGAACCTCCGCATCGCGGATGACGCGCAGCGTCCCCGGCGCTAGGCCGAAGTCGATGGCATCGAACACCAGCAACCGGCTCGCCGCGCAGACATGGTGCACCAGGTAGAGCCCCTGGGTGCCGCCGTCCAGCAGATGCACGTGGGAGGGAAAGCGATAGCGGGCGTGCAACAGTTCCACCGCGCGGACGCCGAATCCTTCGTCCGCCCAGAGCACGTTGCCGATCCCCAGGACCAGGATGTCGTCATTGCCTTCCGTCGTCATGGGATCAGTCCTGCCGGTTGTCCTTGAACATGCGGTGGCCGCTGATCATGGTGCTGATAAGGCTCTGGCGCGACATGATGTCCTCGCGCACCGCCGCATAGACATGCATGATGATGAACACCACGAACCACCACAGGCCCAGGTGATGCCAGGTGTGCACGTCCTGGCTCTGGCCGAACAGCGGGATCACCCAGCCGAACAGCGCGTCCTGCCAGCTCCCCTGCCCCGCGCCCTCCGAGTACAGGGCGAAGCCGGTGGCGATCATGAAGGGCGTGCCCAGGGTGATGAAGATGAACATCACCAGCTGCGCCAGCGGATTGTGGCCCACGTACTTCTTGGGCTCCCGCTCCAGAAAGAAATACCAGCGCAGCTCATAGAGCGCCTCCGCCCACCAGCGCCCGTTGAGCAACGGCAGCTTGAACAGCTGACGCGCGTGGTGATTGCCCACGAAGGCCCAGTAGATGCGCCCCAGGAAAGCCACAGCGAGCACGTAGCCTGCGGCGAAGTGGGCAAACCGGATGTAGCCCATCAGGAAGTGCTCACTTGCCTCCCCGGACAGGGTCGGCAACGGGCTGCCGATGAAGTAGCCCGTCACCGCCAGCACCAGGATGCAGAGGGCGTTGACCCAGTGCCAGAGCCGCAGCGGCGCCTCATAGACATACAGCTCCTGCACCGTGTGCAGGTCCGGAACGGATACCATTTGCTCTCGTGACATGATTCGTCCCCCTCAGGTTGGTCCGATCCCCGCGCCCTAGCGCACCTTCACCCGCGTCAGCTCCTGCCCGTCCGGCGCCACGATGTGCGTGGAACAGGCCAGGCACGGGTCGAAACTGTGCAGGGTACGCAGGATCTCCAGCGGCTCGTCGGCCTTGGCCAGCGGCGTGCCCAGCAGCGCCGCTTCGAACGCGCCGATCTGTCCGCTCGGATCGCGCGGCGAACCGTTCCAGGTGGTGGGCACCACGCACTGGTAGTTGGCGATCTTGCCGTCGCGCACCGTGATCCAGTGGGCCAGCGCCCCGCGCGGTGCCTCGGTGAAGCCCACGCCCTTCGCCTCCTTCGGCCAAGTGGAGGGATCCCACTTCTCGACGTTCGCAGTGGCGATGTTGCCGGCCTTGATGTTGGCCACGAGCCGATCCTGGAAGTAGCGCATCTTGTGCGCCGCCCAGGAGCATTCCAGGCCGCGCGCGGCGGTGCGCCCGAGGGTTGAGAACAACGCCGTGAGCGGTACGCCGAGCTGCTTCAGCACCGCATCCACCGGCTCCTTGAATTCAGGGTTGCCCTGGCAGTAGCCGATGATGTAGCGCGCCAGCGGCCCCACCTCCATGGCATGGCCGCGCCAGCGCGGCGCCTTGATCCAGGAGTACTTGGCGCTCTCGTCGATCTGCTCGATGCGGGTCTTGGTGCCCTTGGTCTTCGGCCCCAGGGTGAAGTTGGGCTCGGTGACGCCGTCCCAGGGATGCAGGCCCTTGCTTTCATCGGGATAGCTGTACCAGGAGTGGGTGACGTACTCCTGGATCTGCTCGGGATCCCGCAGGTCCACCGAGTGCACCTTGCTGAGGTCGCCGTTGATGATGGCGCCGCGTGGCATGAGCAGCGAGGACTCATCGTTGGCCCGGTCCGGGATATCACCGTAGGAGAGCACGCTGCGGCTGGAAAGCCCGCCGCCATATAGCCAGTCTTTGTAGAACGAGGCGATGGCGAGCAGGTCCGGGATGTACACCTGGTCGATGAATTCGATGGTGCGGTCGATGATGGAGGAGACCAGATTGAGCCGCTCCATGTTGATCGCGCCCACCGCGCCGGTGCCGTCCACGTTGATGGCGCAGGGCACGCCGCCCACCAGCCAGTTGGGGTGCGGATTCTTGCCGCCGTAGATGGTGTGGATCTTCACGATCTCCTTCTGGAAATCCAGCGCTTCCAGGTAGTGGGCCACCGCCATGAGATTCGCCTCCGGTGGAAGCTTGTAGGCGGGATTGCCCCAGTAGCCGTTCATGAAGGGGCCGAGCTGGCCCGATTCCACGAACTTCTTCAGGCGCAGCTGTACGTCGCGGAAATAACCGGGGGACGACAGCGGCCAGCGCGATATGCTCTGCGCCAGTTCCGAGGTGGCCTTGGGATCGGCCTTGAGCGCGCTCACCACGTCGACCCAATCGAGAGCGTGCAGGTGATAGAAATGCACCAGATGGTCGTGGGCCTGCAGGTTGAGCTGCATGATGTTGCGGATGATGTTGGCGTTCTCGGGGATTTCGATCCCCAGGGCGTCCTCCACCGCACGCACCGAAGTCAGCGCATGGGTACCGGTGCACACGCCACAGATGCGCTCGGTGAAGGCCCAGGCATCGCGCGGATCGCGCCCCTTGAGGATGACTTCCAGACCGCGCCACATGGTGCCGGTGGACACGGCGTTGCGGATCACGTTGTTCTCGTCGAGATTGACCTCGCAGCGCAGGTGGCCCTCGATGCGCGTCACCGGGTCGACCACCACGCGCCGACCTTCGTCGTTCAGGGTAAAACCGTTAGGCGTCGTCACTGTCGTCATTTCTCATCCCCCTTGTTCTGTGCACGCTTGATGGCGCTGACCGCCGCATGGGCCGCCACGGCGGCTCCTACGATGCCGGCAGCGGTGGCGCCCACCGTATCGGCAGTGGCCTCGACGCCGAACTGCGGAATATTGGTGAGACGGTCGTAGAAGGAGCCTTTGTCCCAGAACCCTTCCTCGGAACAGCCGATGCAGCCGTGGCCCGACTGGATCGGGAAGGAGACGCCGTTGTTCCAGCGCACGGTGGAACAGGCGTTGTAGGTAGTCGGCCCCTTGCAGCCCATCTTGTAGAGGCAGTAGCCCTTGCGCGCGCCCTCGTCGTCCCACGCCTCAACGAACTGGCCGGCGTCGAAGTGGGGCCGCCGATAGCACTTGTCGTGGATGCGCTGGCTGTAGAACATCTTCGGGCGCCCCTGGCGGTCGAGTTCCGGGAGACGGTCGAAGGTCAGCATGTAGGTGACCACGCCGGTCATAACCTCGGCGATGGGCGGGCAGCCGGGCACCTTGATGATCGGCTTGTCGGTGATCACCTTGTGCACCGGCGTGGCACGGGTGGGATTGGGACGCGCCGCCTGCACGCAGCCCCAGGAGGCGCAGGAGCCCCAGGAGATGATGGCCTTGCAGTCCTTGGCCACTTGGCGCAACTGCTCCACGAAGGGCCGCCCGCCGACGATGCAGGACATGCCGTCCTGATTGAGCGGCGGATTGCCCTCCACCGCCAGGATGTAGTTACCGCGGTACTTGGTGATGATCTCGTCCAGGATCGCTTCGGCCTGATGCCCCGCCGACGCCATGAGGGTGTCGTCATAGTCCAGCGACAGCATGGACAGCACCACATCCTTCACCAGGGGATGGGCGGAACGGATGAACGACTCGGAACAACAGGTACACTCCAGCCCGTGCAACCACAGCACCGGAATGCGGGGCTTGGTTTCCATGGCGTGGGCGATCCTGCCGACGAACGCTGGCCCCAGCCCCAGGGCCGCAGCCGTGAGGCTGCAGAACTTCAGAAAACTGCGGCGTGTGACGCCCTGCCGCCGCAGCACCTCGTAAAAGGTTTCGGTACCTCGCGACATGTCTGACTCCTTCTCATCCGGCTTTGGAATGGACTGGCCTGAGCCAGCCTCGGAGTCGCTGCTTTCAAAATACGGGCCACACGATTGATAAAAGTCAATCTGTCAACAAATCAGCAGCTTGGCGATTAGACTAGTAATAACCTCGGAAATAACCGAAAAAAGCGCTGTCAAACCCAGTCTCAAAGTGAAAACCGACATTCCACCTGCTGGTAACGGATGACAGCGGATCAGGGCCTGACAGAGGGAAAAAGCGAATGGACGCGCCGACGGGCGCGAGATGACAGCGGATGAAACAGTAAATTCAGGGCGTTGCGGCCAGAGTGGCATCGAACAGCGCCAGCGCCTCCCGCGCCGTCTGCTCGTCCACTTTTTCCAGCACGAACCCTGTCTGCAGCACGACGTAGTCGCCCACTGCGATGGAGCCCGGCGGCATCAACAGCAGGCTGGCCTCACGCCGCATGCCGTAACACTCGACGACCACGGTGTGCTGCCTGACCTCAACGACTTTGGACGGTATGGCGATACACATGCGCAAAGACCGCGGCGTCTAAGCCGACACCCGGGTCCACAGGTTCGGCTGCCCGGGACCGGATGGTATATCGGCCGGTTTCTTCGCGGTCACGGTCAACCCTGCCGCTTCCAACTCCGCCACCACCATGTCCACCAGCTCATCCACTTTGGCGGCAACCTCGGGGGTCATCTCCAGCCCCGTGTCCATGCACACCGGTTCGATGCCGATGAGGACGCTGTTGCGCGGCGCCTCGTTCAACAGGCGCAGCGTGGCGAGGACTTCCGACAGGCCGAGTTGATGGGGCGAGATGCGGGTGCGGAAAAAGGCGGGCAATTCTTCGTGGGAGAGGCGGACCGGGGTTCCCGCCGGCCGTCCGGTGCGCACGGCATCGACGATGACGACCAGGTCCCGGCGCGACAGACACTCCGTGAGTTCCATCCCCGTCGTGCCGCCATCCACGACCTCGACCTCCGCAGGAAGCGCGAACCGCTGCTGCAGCCGCTCCACCACGTGCACGCCGACGCCTTCGTCGCGCAACAGGACGTTGCCTATGCCCAGCACCGTTGCCTTCACTGTCGTACTCCAAAAAACTGCGCCGCTCCACCAAGCGCGGGAGCGGCGCAGCAACAGCACTACGTGCCTACACCGCCTTGACCGTCACCGCCGTGTCGTTCTGCGTATCCACCAGATGGACCGCACAGGCGAGGCACGGGTCGAAGGAGTGGATCGTGCGCAGCACCTCCAGCGGCTTCCCGGGGTCCGCCACCGGATTGTCGATGAGCGATGCCTCATACGGCCCCATTTCATCCTGGGCGTTGCGCGGCGCGGCGTTCCAGGTGGTGGGCACCACCGTCTGATAGCGCTTGATCTTGCCGTTCTCGAGTGCGACCCAGTGCGACAGCGCACCGCGCGGCGCCTCGTGGAAGCCGAAGCCCTGCACCTCGCCCCTGGGGAACTCGGGGCGGTTGAAGGTCCTGGTGTCGCCCTTGGCGATGTTGTCCACCAGCAGTTGCCACTGCGTCGCCAGGGTTTCCTGCAGCACGGCGCAGCGCACAGCGCGCGCGGCGTGGCGACCGATGGTGGAGTGCAGCGCGGCAAAGGGCACCTTGGTCTGGGCTAAGCTGCCCGCCGTCTCCATCACCTTGTTCAGGAAACGCTGCGTAGGCTCGTGCCCGGCCGCCGCCATGCACAGCACGTTGGCCAACGGCCCGACCTGGGCGGGCTTGTCGTTGAAGGTGGGCGATTTCACCCAGGAGTATTTGCCGTCGTCCTGAAAGTCGGTGTAGTTCGGCACGGACTCGCCCTGCCATGGGTGCAGCGGCTGTTCGCCGTGATACCAGGAGTGCTTCGAACTCTCCTTGACGCCATCCCGCAGGAACTCGTCGCCGAACTTGGTGATGGGCGTGAAGGCGCTGAGATCGCCGTTCTCGATGTAGCCGCCGGGCAGCGACAACTGCGTGCCCTTGGTATCCAGCGGCATGTCCGGGAACGACAGATAATTGGTGACGCCGGCGCCGTACTTGGTCCAATCGAGATAGAACGCGCCAATGGCCGCGACATCCACCAGGTACGCGTTGTGGATGAAGCTCTCCAGCTCATCTATCAATTTCCTGACGAGCATGAGCCGCTCCAGCGTCAGCGTGGCCTGGCTATTGAGATTGATCGGATTCGCCACGCCGCCCACCGCCAGGTTCTGGATATGCGGCGACTTGCCGCCCAGTACGCTCTCGATCTGAGTGGCCTTGCGCTGCACCTCCAGCGCCTGCAGGTAGTGCGCGGCGGCCAGCAGGTTCACCTCGGGCGATAACTTGTAGGCCGGGTGACCCCAGTAACCGTTGGCGAAGATGCCGAGCTGGCCCGAGCCGACGAAAGCCGCCAGCCGCTCCTGCACCGCCTTCATGTTGGCGTAGCTGTTGAGCGGCCAGTCGGAGAGACTCTCCGCAAGCTGCGCGGTCTTCCTCGGATCGGCCTTGAGCGCCGACACCACGTCCACCCAATCGAGTGCCGAGAGCTGATAGAAGTGCACGATATGATCATGGACGGCATGCGCGGCCATGATCATATTGCGGATATACTGCGCATTGAGCGGAACCTCCATATTCAGCGCGTTTTCCACCGCTCGCACCGATGTGATGGCATGTGTCGTGGTGCATACGCCGCAGATGCGCTGCGTGAACACCCAGGCGTCGCGCGCGTCGCGACCCAACAGTATCTCCTCTATGCCACGCCACATCTGGCCGGAAGCCCAGGCCTTCGTCACCTTGCCGTTATTCACCTCGCAGTCGACGCGCAAGTGCCCTTCGATTCGGGTGACGGGATCGACACTAATTCTGGTAGACACAGCCACTCTCTCCTGTTATCGCTGACTCATTGCCCTGCTTCTGGTTATGCGCATGCCCGCTCAGGCCTTCGCGGTTTCGAGCCGGGGCATGACCGGCAATCTTTTCACCAGCCAGATATACCCCACGATCTCGATGGCGATGATGCCCAACGAGACGAGGATCTCCGAAACCGACGGGAAGTAATGGAACCCGGCGCCGGGATCGAAACCGATGAGGAAGGCGTTGAAGCGGTAGATCGTGCCCGCCAGCAGCATGGCGGTCGCCGCCAGGAAGATCTGCCCCGGGCGGGCGCGCAGCCGTGCCGAACTCAGTACCACCACGGGTGCGACGTATAGCAGGGTCTCGACCCAGAACATGAAGGCCTTGAGGTCGCCCGCGAAGACGAGCCCCAATTGCCCGCGCAGGATCAGGTCCGCAAAACGCAGCACCAAGTAGCCCACCAGCATGCCCGCGACGATGCGCCCGAGTTTTGCGAGCAGCGGCGTCTCCAGGGGCCGGCGCAGCCCCACCGCCGACAGCGAGGACTCGAACATCACGATGGAAAAGCCCATGGCGATGGCGGACACCAGGAACAGCAGCGGCAGCAACGGCGTCTGCCACAGCGGCGACAGCTTGTGGCCCGCGGCGATCATGAGGCTGCCGAGGGAGGATTGGTGCATGGTCGGCAGCAGGATACCCACGGCGATGACGATGAACAGGAAGCGGTTCAACAGCCGCAGCTTGTCCTTCAGGTTGAAACGCTCCAGCACCGCCGGCGCGAACTCGATCCACAACACCAGCGTATACGCCGTGACGCACAGGCCCACCTCCAGCATCACCGAATTCAGGTTGATCTGCCAGGGCAGGAACATGTTGTAGAAGTTCCAATAACGGCCCATGTCGAAGAACGCCGAGAACGCGCCCAGGGTGTAGCCGAACACGCTGGCGAGCAGCGCGGGCCGCACCAGCGGATGGTACTCGCCCTTGTTGAGCACGTAGACCAGCAGCGCCAGCGCGTAGCCGCCACAGCCGAAGGCCGTGCCGATCACCACGTCGTAGGCGACCCAGATGCCCCACGGGTAGCCCTGGTTGATGTTGGCCACCGCGCCCAGGCCGAACAGGAAGCGCTGCGCCAGCAGCACCAGACCGACCAGGGCGACGATGGAAAACAGCATGAAGGGCACCGTCGCGACCCTTCCGCCCAATGCCAATGCCTGATGCTTACTCATGGCCGCCCCCCTTGTCCTCGTCGTCCTCGTGCTTCGCGTTGCGGTGCGCGACGTACAGCAGCCCCGCCAGCAGCAGCCCCGGCCCGATCATGCCCTTGTAGACCGTGTGCTGGATCGTCTCGGAGATGCTGGCCGCGGAGCGCTCGGGCAGTTGCGGCAGACCGAGTTTGTCGAATGGCACCGCCGCCACCATCATCACCTGGGTGCCGCCCGCCTCCTTCTCGCCGAAGACATGCTGCAGATACTGCGGCGCCGGCTTTTCGTGCCGGTAAGGGGCCTGCAGCGTCAGGCGCGGATAGTTGTACATCTCCCCCGGCTTGAGGCTGACGCGCCGCTTTGCCTCCGCCAGCATCTCCACACGGGTGCCGAACAGCGAGGCGCCCGTCGGACACACCTCCACGCAGGCGGGCAGCTTGCCTTGCGCAAGACGTTCATTGCACAGCTCGCATTTGCGAATCTGGCCCAGCGGGTTGTCGAACTCATACTTGGGGATGTTGTATGGGCAGCCCACCATGCAGTAGCGGCAACCGATGCAGGCGCTGGGATTGTAGGTGACGATGCCGGTCACCGGGTCTTTCTGCATCGCCTGCACCGGACACACGGAGACGCAGCCCGGGTCCACGCAGTGCATGCAGTGGCGCTTGACGAAGGAGTAGCCGTCGATCTCGCGGTCCTTCTGCTGCGCCGTGCCGTTGGTGTAGGCCTTGATGACGTTGAACGTCTTGGGCGAGAGATCGGTCGCCGCGTCCCAGATGTCGTTGTCCCCCGAGAACTCGGGCGGCAGGTTGTTGGCCTCCTTGCAGGCATCCACGCAGGCCTTGCAGCCGATGCAGAGCGTGGCGTCGTAGAGCATGCCGACCGCGTTCGGCAGCGGCTCCTTGTTGGGCCGCGCCGCGGCGCCGCCGCTTACCGCGAGCAGCGCGCCGCCGCCCGCGGCCTTGAGGAAATCGCGTCTGTTGATAGCCATGGCCGCTACTCCTCTGCCTTGGCGTTCTCTGCGTCTGCCTTCCTGTTCAGGTTCTTGGCCGTGACGGCGCCGGCACCCAGCGCGGCACCGGCGAGCCCGGCCACCAGGGCCGCGGCACCGGCGGATACGCCTTGGCCGTGCTCTTCATCGATGCGCGGGAAGTGCACCGGCGGCTCGACGTTCTTGACCTCGGCAAGCTGATGGATGGCCTTGGTAAAGCCCACTCCCTGCTCGGTGCAGCCGAAGCAGGGGTGCCCAGTGCCCACCGGCCAGCTCCCCGAGCCCGCGTCGCCGAACAGGATCGTGGGGCAGTTGGCGTAGGTCTCGGGGCCCTTGCAGCCGAGCTTGTACAGGCACCAGCCCTGACGGTGGCCCTCGTCACCGAACTCCAGGGCGAAGCGCCCGGCGTCGAAGTGAGCGCGCCGCTCGCAGTGCTCGTGGATCAGGCGGCCGTAGGCGAACTTGGGCCGCAGCTTGTTGTCCAGCTCCGGCAGCGCGCTGAAGGTGATGAAGTGCATCACCGTGGCCAGGAAGTTGTACGGATTGGGCGGACAGCCGGGGATGTTCACCACCGGCGTGCCGGTCACGATCTTGTGCACGCCCACCGCGCCAGTGGGATTCGGCCCACTGGAGGGGATGCCGCCCCAGGAGGCGCAGGAGCCCATGGCCACCACCGCCGCGGCACCGGCCGCCGCCTCCTGTACGTGTTCCAGCATGGTCTTGTTGGCGATCTTGCAGTAGATGCCGCCGTCCTTGGTGGGAACGGAGCCGGACACCACCAGCAGATACTTGCCCTTGTACTCTTCGAGGATGCGGCTCTTGTGTTCCTCCACCTGATGGCCGGCGGCCGCGCTCAGCACCTCGCTGTATTCGAGCGAGATCAGCTCCAGCACGAGCTGTTCGATGGTGGGGTGCGAGGCGCGCAGCAACGATTCGGGGCAACCGGTGCATTCCTGGCCGGACAGCCAGATGACCACCGGGCGTTGCGGATTGGCCACAGCCTCGGCGAACCGCATCTCCATCCCCGCCAGGCCCAGGGTCGCCGCCACCCCGGTACAGAACTTCAGGAATTCTCTGCGCGAAAGTCCCAGTCGCTGTTCGATCAGCTTGAAGTCGTGTTCGTTCATACCCAACCCTTTGTCATGGCTTTCGATCCGCCCATCGACCGCCGTTGCGCACCCAAAAACACATCGAAATTCGCCCGGAACTGCCCGGTTTCTCGCGAAAACAGAGGTCGTCCCTTACAAACAATTTCCGTACCAAACGGGTGGTCTAAAAAATATCCTTAAAATTTCATGGCAATAGAGCAATTTTTAGACTCATATTCAGGCTTGAAGTGGAAAGCTTCCTGCCATTTTGTCCCTATTAATGCAAAGCGCATTGACATTTCTCATGGTGCACCATGTGGACAGAACGGCTGATCGTCTACGGAGATGCCAGGTTCGAAGAGACAGCGACAAGCGTGGGGTCGGGGATACGGCCGGGGCACTCGAAACGCGGCGCCGGGTTCTGCCGCTACCCACGCCCGGCCGGGCACGAAGGACGGAAATACGGAATCAGTGTACGGTGCACACCATACAGGGATCGAAGGAGCGGACGATGTGCTGCACGGCCAAAGGCTCGGTCTCCCCTGTCCGCACCGGCGCGCCTACCAGCGCCTGTTCGAGCGGGCCCGGCGTGCCGTCTGCATCGCGCGGTGAGAAATTCCAGGTGGTGGGGGCGATGACCTGATAATTGGCGATCCGGCCGTTGCGCACGGCGAGCCAATGCCCGAGGCTGCCCCGCGCCGCCTCTACCAGCCCGGTGCCCTGCCCCTCCTCGGGGAGCTTTCCGTGGGAACAGAAGGGCTGGCCGAGACGCAGGGCCTTCACCCAGCCCTCCATTGCGATCACGATCCGGGCAAGCTCCAGAAGCCGCGCAACGACCCGGTTGCGCACATTGCCCCCGGATTCCGCCACCAGGCCGCGCACCAGCGGATGCCCCGCCACGAGCTGGCGCGCCAAGGCCCCCACCTCCACCACGCGGCCCGCAAGCCGCGGCGCCTTGCACCAGGAATAGGCCCCCACCCGCTCCATGTCGGGCAGCGTCACGCCTTGGGCCGGATGGAGCGGTTCCGCCGTGCCCGCCAGCCAGGCGTGGGAGACATCCTCCGTAATCTCCGCGATATCCAGGGCTTGCGGCCCGTCTTCCCATACACCGGCCTCGAACAGGCGTTTTCCCTCGACCGGATAGCTGCCGTAGCTCATGAACCGGTCCGTCGCCCGGCCCAGCGTCTGGAGCGCCAGCCCGTCCGCGACCTGCAGGAACAGCCGGAAATCGCTGCTGGCCGTCGGCGCCTCCGCGGCCCAGGCGCGCAACGCCTCCGGGCTGTCCAGCGCCACGATCCGCTCCAGCGGCGCGCCGAACAGGTGGCGCTCCAGAAAGCCACGGAACTGGGCCAGGATGGCAAGCAGGCGCAGCCGCTCGCCCGACTCCACGGCCCGGGCCGAGCCGCCGGGTTGGATCGTCAAGGTATGGGGCCACTTGCCCGCCATGATGCCCATGAGGTGCAGGAAATCCTTGCGCGCGGCCATGGCCTGCGCCACCGCCTCGCCCGTCATGGCCGTGAAGCGCCGCGCCACCGCCTCGAACCAGGGTTCGCCCGCGTAGGCGGGCCGCGCGAAGTCGGGCATGAAGAACAGGTAGAAGTGCGTCAGGTGATCCGCCGCGTTCTCGCAGGCGAGGATGAGGTTGGTGGCCAGTTCGCCGTTCGGCGGCATGGTAATGCCCTGCAGATCCGCCAGGGCGTACGCCGCCGCCACCGACTGCGAGACCGAGCAGATGCCGCAGATGCGCGGGGCGTAAACCAGCGCATCCAGCGGGTCCTTGCCCTGCAGCAACTGCTCGAACCCGCGGTAGAGCCCCGGCCGCACCCGCGCCGCCGCGACCCGGCCGTCTTCCAGTTCAAGTTGTACTTCGAGATCGCCCTCCACGCGCGGGAACGGCCCCACCACCAATCGACTCAATTGAACGCCTCCTTGGACGGTTTCACTTCGATCCAGGCTTGTGCACGCGGGGCGGCACGACCACATGATCGGCGGTCGCGTTCATCTTGACCCGCTCGGGTGTCGCGGACTTCGACAACGCCGCCAGGGCGATGAACCAGGCCTTGGGCATGTCCGTCGGCAACCCGATCGGTATGCCGGCAATCTTCGGCGTGACGGCGAAAGGATGGCCCGGCTCCTCGAACCCGGGGGCGGTGCAGTTGATGCAGGGATAGCCGCCGGTAATGCAGGAACCGCCCCCATTCCACGGGCGGCTGTTGCAGTCCGCATGGGCCTGGGTTCCCTTGCAGCCCAGGTGCTCCATCATGCAGCCGAGGTCGGAAGGCTTCTCCGCGCTGGCCTTGAATTCGTAATACTCGTTGCGGGAGCAGCCGTGGTGCACCAGGTGATCGGCGTAGGCGCGGGGACGCCCGAAGGGGTCCAGATCCTGCTCGCGCAGCTCGCCCAGCGCCAGGGCGGCGAGCGTCTCCACCACCCAGCCGGGATGCGTGGGGCAGCCCGCCACGTTGATTACCGGCAGGTCCGCGAGCGACCGGTAACGCGGGCCCAGCAGCCCCCCCTTCCCGCTCCCCTCGTACTGCAACCCGCACGCCTCGGTCGGATTCGAGCCTCCGGCCATGATCCCGCCATAGGCGGTACAAGTACCGACGGCCACGGTGTAATGCGCCTTGGCGGCCAGCGCCTGCACCCACTGCGTCATCGGCTGGCCGGTCCCCGCCAATATGTGGAATCGCCCCGTACCGCGCGGCCCGCGCAGCAGCGCACCTTCCACGCACAGGACGTCGAGCCGCACGCGCCCCTCCAGCACGTCCTCCAGGACCCGGACCACCTCCACCCCGGTTTCGCCCCCCAGCGTGGGATGCCACAGGAAATGGATCCCCAGCCGCCCCAGGTTCGCCATCAGATCCGACGACTCGTCACACAGCAGGGACATGGAGCAGCCGCCACAGCCGCCGGACTGCAGCCACAGCACGTTAAGATGGTCGAAATCCACCGAATCGCTCAGCATGAAAGGCTTGCCCCGGAATTTCACCGCTCATTGGTGCACTTATATTCCCCTTGGCACTGGAGCTCAAGCCGTGCGGAAGCGCTCGACCACGAAAATACCGGCGCCAAGACACATCGCGACGAAGATCATGAGCCGCCGAACGGCGACAAGAGGAACGCGGTCCTGAATGTGGTATTCCCTTTCAGGCGCAATGGTTTTGCTCTTGTTTTCGAAACTTGTAAAGGACAACGGCGGAGAGCGGGAATCCCGGCACCCGCCGCGTCATGGCAATTTCACCGAGACGAGGTCGCCCAGAGTGTCCCGTATCTCGCGGATGCTTGGCGGGTCCGCATAAGCGGGAAAATCCATCGCTCCCCCACAAATCATCCGCCGCACCTCCGGTTGCGTGGGGGCATGAAGTTGCATTTTCACGGTTTCCATTATCAGGCTGGAGCCGTCGTCCCCGGCACCGAGGGACACCCTGACAAAACGCGGGACGCCGAGGCGTGCGAAGTAATCAATCTCCCGCACCGCTTTTTCCACCCGGAACTCTCCGGCCCGGATGCGCTGACCGCGCACGGCCAAGTCGCTCAGTTCGAAACGGCAGTGGGGATAATAACGGTTATACGCGGCATAGGGCAGCAACTGCCCCTTCTGGATGATGACACGCGCCGTCCCCTCGGGCACCGGCAAATCCTCGTTCACGACGATCAGCGTGCCCACCGGCATGGTGTAAAACGGCGAGGATTCGTCGCGCACGACAGGCTGACAGCCGCCGGCCGACACCACCATCAGCACTGAAAGGACGAGCCAGGGCACATGTTTCATTGTCCCACTCCGCACCATCCAGCGCCTGGACCGATGCTGGCAGGGCTGTAATACCATTATTGACCACGGCGGACGCCGCCAGCCGGGCCGCCTTTATCGTATCAGGCCGATCTGCGAGACTGGATCAGTGGCGATCCTGAGACTGCGTGCGCTCGACGAACATGAAGACCTCATGTACCGAGGCGAATTTCCGCGGCACGGTGCGGTTATTGACGACCGCTTCCCAGAAGCTCGGCAAAGGCCCATCCTTGAATATCGGCCTGGCTACAACCGTACAAGACTTGATTTTCTTGGAAACCACCATCTTTCCGTACCTCCCCCAGCTTCCTGTTTCCATACAGGAAGAGGTATACGAACATCGGACGGGACCGCTGTCCCGTCGCCGATAAAGAATGCACGGTCAGTGGCAACACGCTCTCGATCTTAGGACATCCGATGGGGATGGGACGTGATGCACATCAAAGAGCACCGGCACACCGCGTGCGATAGCGAGGTGACAATTGGAGAGTTGCCGTTCGCTATATAGGCCATTCCTTATACCACTTTGACATCGTACCGCACAAAACGTTTCCGCCCGCGGCTCCCGCCGCCGACACGCTCCGGCAGCCTGGAAGAACACAACCTAGTATTTAGTATTACTACATTCAACCGTCGCAAACGTCGCGTCGCACCTGACCCGAAGGCAGGGAATCCATCAGGAGGTGCCATGAAGCGGTACGATTACTGTGTTGTCGGAGCGGGCTTGGCCGGGGCGAGCGCCATCGGAGGCATCCGCGAACTGGACCCGCACGGCAGCATTGCGCTGTTCGGCGCCGAAAACCGCCTGCCCTATCACCGCCCTCCGTTGTCGAAAGGGCTGTGGTTCGGAAAGAAACAGCCGCACGAGATCGACGTCGTCCCGGGCGACGAACTGCAGCGCAAGGGCATCGATCTCCACCTCGACCGGCCGGTGCTTGCCCTCGACCGGTCCCAGAAAACCCTGCACTGCGGCAACGGCGATCGCTACGCCTACGGCAAACTGCTCCTGGCGCAAGGCGGGCTCGTGCGTACCCTCGATCTGCCCGGCGCGGCGGACGAGCGCATCCTGTACCTGCGCACCCTCGACGATTACCAGCGCATACGCGCAGCGATCAAGAGCGGCGTGCACGCGGCCGTGGTGGGCGGCGGGTTCATCGGCTCCGAGATGGCCTGCGCCCTCGCGGAGCAACCGGGCGTGCGGGTGACCCACATCCTGTCCGGCGCCGGACCGCTCGCCCAGGTCCTGCCCACCGAGCTCAGCCGCTTCTTGACCGGTTACTACCAGAAGCGCGGCATTCAGGTCCTGGCCGGCACGCGGCTGCAGGCCGTCATGCCGGACAACCGGCTGCAGCTCGAACTCGACAACGGCACCGTGATGGAGGCCGACTGCGTCGTGGCGGGCAGCGGCATCCGGCCCGACACCACCCTCGCCCAGGCCGCGGGGCTGGAACTTGACGATGGCGTCGTGGTGGACCGGCAACTGCGCACCAGCGATCCGGACATCTTCGCCGCCGGCGACCTTGCGCGCTATCCCGATCCCGTGCACGGCACGAGGATACGCATCGAGCACTGGGACAACGCCCGCGCCACCGGGCACCAGGCCGGCCGCAACATGGCGGGCGCCGGCGAGGACTTCGCCTATCAGAGCATGTTCTTCAGCGATCTCTTCGACCTCGGCTTCGAAGCGGTGGGTGAGTTGGACGCGCGCCTGGAAACCTTCGCCGATTGGGAGGAGGAGTTCCGCAAGGGCGTGATCTACTACCTGCGTGACGGAACGGTGGTCGGGGTGCTACTGTGGAACGTCTGGGACAAAGTCGACGCCGCCCGCGCCCTGATCGCGGAAAAACGCACCGTACACCCGCAGGAGCTCAAGGGGCGGATCCGCTGAGGCTGTCGCAGCATTCGCCGCGAGGCAAACAACTCGGCCTTGTCACATAATCTCCGACCTGCCACGTAACCGGCGACCAGAATTTGATGCAATCCTCAACCGCCCATGAACTTCCGTTCGACGTCGAGCAACTCCTGTCCGACTCCGCCCGGGAGATCCTGCGCCACGAAAACCCGCAACGTTTCCTCCGGTGGTTCCGGGACCGATTGCCGCAATATGTCACCGACCACCGGTTGCTGATGCGGGAGCCGGGGGCGTTGCACGCCCTCGCCACCATCCTCGGCCCGGCGATCTGGAACGCCACGCCGCTGCCTGGCCACGGCTTCCACCCACAGCCGTTGCCCAGCCCCGGACGCAACGATCCCTGCCCATGCGGCTCCGGGAAGAAATACAAGGAGTGCTGCGCGCGGGGGATGACGATACCGCCGCTCGCGCAAACGGCGATGTGGCCCTTCGTGCTGAAGCGGCTTTCCGCGAATGCACTCCAGCAGGCCATCGCCGCCCACAAGGTGCCTGTGGAGGCGTTGGCCGAGCTGGCCCAGAACTACCTGGACCAGGGCTCACCGAAAAAGGCGCAGCGGCTCCTGGAACCGCTGTTCGCCGATTTACCCCGCGCCCAGGACGATGCCCATGCCGCCGCGCTCTACGTCCTGTGCGACGTCTACAACGAACTGGGCCAGGAGAACCGCAAGCGGGAACTGCTGCAGCGGCTCGTCGTCACGCTGCCCGCCTCGCCGCTGCGCTCCTCCGCCAAGCAGCGGCTTGCTACGGTCTACCTGGATGCGGACGAGTCCGCCAAGGCCTGGGAGCTGTTTCACAGCGTCCAGCAGGAATCCCCCAACGACCCCGACGTCGGCATGCTGGAGGTGCAACTGCTGCTCGGCGAGCGCCGCACCGAGCAGGCGCGCGAACGGGCGCAATTCTGGGCGCGGCGGCTGCAACGCCAGGGCATCCCGCGTGACGATCCGATGCTGAATTTCCTGCAGGCCATCGCCAAAGACCCCCTCGCCACCATGGCACGGATCGGCTTTACCGTCGCCGACGGGGCCGGCGACGCGCTGCCCGCCTGGCTGGAACGGGTCCGCGGCCGCCCCGTGCCCCACTATCGCGCCGTGGAAGAACCGCCGACCATCGGCTCCGACACGCCCGGGGACGAACTGCGCGAGCGACTGCGCGCCATGGGCCTGTCGCAGCCCGAGATCGAGCGGATGGAGCGGGAGATCGAGGAGATGTGGGCGAACCTGCCCGACATGCCGGACGAGGAAACAGCCTCCGACGTCCCCACCCTGTTCCTGGCCCCGCCGGATCAGATCGCCGCGCTGGAACGGCGCTGGCACGAGGTGTTCCCGCTCGGCAAGCCATTCTCGGTCCAGGAAACGCCCTTCGGCACCGAAGACCCGTGGGACCCCGATAGCGAGGACGAATGGATGCGTTTTCTCGAAACTCATCCCGCGGCCTTCGACAGCCTGGACATCCTCGACGACCTCGCCACCGCCCTGGTCCTGCACTCCCAGGCCGGCACCGCCTGGATCGACAAGGTGCTCGTGGAACCCGTGCTGGTGCGCGCCCGCGCCATCATCGAGCAGGCGCTGGAAGGCTGCACCGATCCGAAACTCGCCTGGTCGTTCGCCGAGAATCGCCCCGCCCTGCGCAGCTTGGCGCGGCTCGCATTGCTGTACCAAGCCCAGGGGCGGCCACTGGAAGCCACCGCGCTCATGGAGCGCATCCTCGCCCTCAACCCCAACGACAACCACGGCTTCCGCAGCTTGGTGATGAACGACCGGCTGCGCCAGGGCGACGATGCCCAGGCCCTGGCGCTCGCCGAACGCTATCCCAACGACGCGAATCCCGATATCGCCTACGGCCAAGTGCTCGCCCTCTACCGCCTGGGCCGCACCGACGAGGCCGCGGATGCGCTGTGCCGGGCGAAGAAATCCCTGCCCAAGGTGGTACGCCACCTCACCGCCGACCAGGTCCGCGAACCCAGGATCGACGCCATGGGCGTCCGCGCGGGCGGCGATGGCGAGGCATGGCTGTACCGCCAGCAGATGCGCGCAGTGTGGCAGGCCACCCCGGGCGCGCTGCCCTGGCTGGAAGACAACGCCAAACGCTGTAAACGCAAACGTGCGTAAGATTACCGCCGCGGCATGCGGCGCTTCAACGCAAAGACGCCAAGGGCGCAAAGACAAGAAACGCGGATTGGACTTCCGGCGCCGGCGCCCGCCCATTCATCCGTTTGGAACCCGAAAACTCTTGAAGGCCGAGACGGTATCTTGGCCGTCCTTCCCGGTTTTTCCGTCGTCGGCGATGATCCGCCGAAGCGGTATTTGCGCCAAGGTGGCGTGGACCGCGGCGTGATCGGTGCAGAATAGGCGCGCTTGGCCAAGACCGGCGGGCATTGGGAAATATACGTACAGACGCTTGGCGACCGGGTCATATACTCACCTTTGAGAGAAAACTCAATAGATATCCCTGGGCCAGCGCAGCCCACCCGCTCAACGGGCCAAAAAATCACAGAAGGAGGCTATGACGATGGGGCGTCGTCCCATATTCGCCGTGTCGCCGCTCGACGCCCTGCCCGCCCGGGTCGACACGCCATGCTCCCGCCAAGGACACCCGGATCGCATTCCGTTGCCACGGCGCAGGCCGCCCGCACAACGGGCAGAGCCCACCAGGTAAGCCGTCGTGTGGATCGAGCGCCTTTCGCTTCGGACGCTGATCATTGCCAGTCTGGTGGCGCTGTCGGCCATAAGCGTGTTGCACACCATCGCCGCCAAGTTGCAGTTCCGGGACGCGGCGGTCAATTACCGCGCCGCCGGCATTTCGCGTCTGGTCGAAGTGGCAGCACAGGAGGTGTTGTGGCGGGCGCAGATGCAGGCTCTGGAACTCGCCCATTCAGTTCAGGCGGAGGCGACCTCCGCATGGATAGAGTCACCGGACATACCGGCCACTGGCCTGGTCAGGCGGCTGGACGATCCGTTCATCCATGGATTCGCCGGCGCCGACCGGCTGGAACTCGTCAAGATTCGCGCCTACGACACCACGTTCCGCCTGATCGCCCAGAGCAGCCTGGGACTGACGGACCTGCCGCCGCAGTTACCCGCGGCCCTGGCAGCAGCACGCGAACGCAACGAAGCGGATCGCTCGCGGACGTTGGGCGCGCCCTGGATGGCACCCCAGGGTCCCCTCTATTCCGTGCTGGTGCCGGTGGGCGGGCAGCCCGTTCGCGGCCATCTCGAAGTGGTGATCGATCCCGTGTTCAGTCTGCGCGCGGCGGGGCCAATGATACGAATGCCCCTCGCCATTCACGCCGCGGACGGAACGGTGCTGGAGCGTGCCCAGGGCGTCGCGGCGGGAGATCCTGCGTATTACCCGGTGGAGTACCTGCTGCGGTACGCCGACGGGACGCCGGCGCTGCGCCTCGTCGCCTACGAGGACCTGCACGCGCTGTACGACGGCATGCACGTCGCCCAGATACGAACCACCGTGACATTCCTCGCGGCGATGGCGTTCGGGCTCGGACTCCTGCTCTGGCTGCTGAACAGATATCTGTTCCGCCCGGTGCACGCCATGATCAATCAGATGGAGGATTGCATTCACGGCGAACTCAAAACGGGCGTGCACGAACACGGCATCAAGGAGGTTCGGCTCGCGGCCCATGCCTTCAACGTCCTGGTGGACCGGATGCGGGAGAGTCTGCGGGATCTGCAGCGGCTCTCCGCGCTGGACAGCCTGACCGAGATCGCCAATCGCCGGCACTTCGACGCCATGCTCCAGCGGGAATGGCAGCGCGCGCTGCGCAACGATACCTCCATCGCGCTGCTGCTGATCGACATCGATTATTTCAAGCCGTACAACGACAACAACGGTCACCAGGCCGGCGACCAATGCCTCAAGGCGGTGGCCAGGACCTTTGCCGAGAACATCCAACGGCCCGGCGACCTGGTGGCACGCTACGGCGGCGAGGAGTTCGTGGTGCTGCTGCCCGAAACCGATACCGCCGGCGCCCTCCGTGTGGCGCAGCGCATCAAGGCGGCTGTGGCAAACCTCAATTTGTCTCATCCGGCCTCGGACATCGCCGACCGCATCACCTTATCCATCGGCGTCTGTGCCGCGCGCTCTCACATCGGCATGGACGGCAGCATCCTCGTTGCCGCCGCCGACGCCGCCCTGTATCGGGCGAAACGGCTCGGACGCGATCGCATCGAACTCGCCTCGCCGGAGGATCTCGCCGCAAGCAAGGCAAACCGGGCCTGAGAAGGAATGCCCGACGGGTTAGGGTTTGGCGGCCTGACTTGACACGGCGGTGGGTAGTGTTGTTGATGGGGGTACGGTTAGGGTTTATGGCGGTACCACCATTGTTTTTACTTGTCCAAAGAAGTAGACAAAGAAAAGACACCCCACGGAATGCATGACTACATCGTAAAAAAGATCGTCTCCGGCGGCCAAACCGGCGTCGACCGCGCGGCGCTCGATGTGGCGATGGCGTTGGGCACTCCCTGCGGTGGGTGGTGCCCGGCGGATCGCTCGGCGGAGGACGGCGTGATTCCGGAGCGCTACCCGGTGCAGCCGTTGCCCTCGGGCGGTCTCAGAAAGCGCACGGAGTGGAATGTGCGCCACTCTGACGGCACGCTCATCCTCGCTTGCGGGCCGCTGACGGGCGGCACCCTGCTGACCAGGAATCTGTGCCTCAAGCACCAGAAGCCCCATCTGGTGGTGGACCTGGACACGGATGCATCGGCGGCGCCGGTGCTGCAATGGCTGCGGGAGCATGGCATCCAGGTCCTGAACGTGGCCGGCCCGCGGGAGTCCTCCTGTCCCGGCATCCATGAGCGGGCGTCCCGCTTCCTGCGCAAGCTGCTGAGGGGTTTCGGGGTTTAACGCAAAGACGCAAAGGCCACCAAGAGCGCCAAGACAAAGAAGGGGTTTGTTCTGCGCGGATTGACCCGCCTGTGCTTACGGAAGTCCGTCCAGGCTGCGGTAATTCTCCATGAATACTTTGCGCCTTTGCGTTGCAGCTTTTCAGCCCGTAGAGTGGGCATCGCCCACCAGACAACGCCTCGACCACCGGCGCACGGTGGTTGGTGCCCATTCTTGGTTCAATTGATGACACACCCTAATCCGCGAAGAAAACAAAAGGTTCTTCGCGGATTAGCGGGGAAGAGGGAGTTGACAGTGGAGCGGTGAGATGGGTCAGGGTGGTTGGAAGACTTGCCGTCGCCAAACACACAAGAACA
>Ga0265294_10002624_pt1 | contig 23505 bp, 24 predicted proteins | sample MunlanPumphouse3_FD_192504 | JGI IMG/M metagenome (GOLD analysis project Ga0265294, IMG submission 192504) | Groundwater microbial communities from a municipal landfill in Southern Ontario, Canada - Pumphouse #3 | ecosystem: Environmental > Aquatic > Deep subsurface > Groundwater | place... | reverse complement strand
AGAGCCTATCCGAATAACCCTCATCGAGCCGATCTAGACTTTAGCACTGACTCCTCAGCTAAGGAGGCACGACGATGGCGAGACACGGGATGGCCAACCGGTTCACGCTCTCGGACGCATTGTGGGAGAAGATACAACCGCTGCTGCCGGTGCGGGTCAACACGCACCGCTTCGGCGGGGGTCGGCCGCCGGCGGACGACCGGCGGTGCCTGGAGGCGATCTTCTTTCGCCTGCGCACCGGCTGTCAGTGGAAGGCGCTCGATGCCACGGGGCTTTGCCCCGGCTCCACAGCCCACGACCGGTTCCAGCAGTGGGTGGCGGCGGGTGTGTTCCAGAGGTTCTGGCAGGCGGGGCTGGTGGCGTACGACGAGCTCAAGGGGCTGGACTGGGCGTGGCTATCGATGGATGGGGCAATGAGCAAGGCGCCGCTGGGCGGGGGAAAAACCGGCCGCAATCCCACGGATCGCGGCAAGCGCGGCGTGAAGCGCTCGCTGCTCGCCGAGGCGGCGGGCGTGCCGGTGGCGGTGGCGATTGAGGGGGCCAACCGCCATGACATGAAGCTGGCGCGTGCGACGCTTGAGGCGTTGGCCGCGAACAAGCCCTGGCCCCGCGCCGACGCCCCGCAGGGGCTGTGTCTGGACAAGGGTTATGACTTCGACGAGGCGCGGGAGCTGCTGGCCGAGTTCGGCTTCACGGCGCCTATCCGCCGCCGCGGCGAGGAGGCGCGGGATCTCACGCAAGCGCCGGGCGCCAAGGCGCGCCGCTGGGTGGTCGAACGCGACCACCGTTGGCTCAACCGCTTCCGGGGCGTGCTGATCCGCTGGTGCAAGAAGCCGGAGAACTACCTGGCCATGCTTCACTTCGCCTGCGGCCTGATCGCGTATCAGCAGAGCGGGTTATTCGGATAGGCTCTTAGCCTGGACGATCTTGCGTAGGGTGGCGCACCGAGACAACGCCCAACCACCGGCACCACGGTAGGTGGTGACCACCCTGACATCTGGAGAAACGGTCATGAAGGCACTTTACCCTGTCAATCTGGAGCGGCAGCCGGACGGCTCTATCCTTGTCTCATTTCCCGACGTGCCGGAGGCGCTGACGGAAGGTGAGAATGAGGCTGCGGCGCTGCGCGAAGCCCAGGATGCCCTGATCGCCGCGCTGGGCGGCTACATCGAGGCTCGCCGCCCACTCCCGCGCCCGTCGAAGCCGGCCCGCGGGCAGGCGCTGGTGGCACTCCCACCCCTCGTGGCGGCGAAGCTCGGGCTGTACCAGACGATGCGGGAGGCGGGCATGACGAACTCCGAACTGGCGCGGCGGCTGGGCGTCACGGAGGCGGTGGTCCGGCGTCTGCTGGACCTCGACCACCGCTCGCACATCGGACAGGTGGAAGAAGCGCTGGCGGTGCTGGGCAAGCGCCTGGTGGTGGAAATACAGGCGGCATAAGTTACCTGACACTGTACCGCGGACGGCGCGAAATCACGTAAGGCGGGCATCACCTACCGAAAAATGCCCCAACAACCGGCGCAACGGTGGGCGGCGCCCACCCTACTTCTCCACTTCGTACAGCTCCGCTTCCCGGTCTTTCGTCAGGTCCACTTCCTGGAAGGCCCGGCTGCGCGGCAGTTGCATGTAGAAGTCGGGCGTGTGATCGACGATCACCGTCACCTCGCCGATGGCCGCCTCCAGCACATGCCCGCCCGCCTTGCGGTCTTCGGTAAGGAAATGCAAATGGTAGCCCGGCACGTTGACGCCCTTCACGAAGGGCGGCGCGCGGAACCCCACCATGACGCCGCGCACGTTCTCGAATTCGAACTCCGGCTGCGTTCTGGCCACCTCCACCAAAGGACGATAGGGCTTGGTCTGCGCCGGCACGCTGCGGGTGCGCACCTTCTTGAAGACGCCTTCGATGCGAATCGCGTAGAACAGGTTTTCGCTGGGAAGCCGGGCATCGAGCGTCTGCTGGAGTTGAGCGAGATCGACATCGGAAAAGGCGGCGGTCTGATCTTCGTCGAAGAAGGTGACGGTGGCGAAGGGCGTGGTCCGGGCGTCGTCCACGACGTGGACGGAGCCGTCTCCCCGCACCTGATAGCATTGGCCGTCGAGCACCACCATCTCGCCGTCCAGGGCATCGAACGTGCCGATGCCGAAATCCCCGTGGCGCTTCAATTCGCCGATGGAGAGTTCTCCATCGTAGAGTCCGTTCATCAGGGCATCGATGGTGGAGACCTGCATCAGGACATCCCTGCCGTCCGCGGCATGGACAAGGCCCTGTAACAGCAGCGCACAGGCTGCGAGCACCAGTTTCTTCACATTTCCCCCTTGTGTCGTTCGTCGGTTTACGCAGGGTGGGCAGCGCCTACCAGCGTTTTGTTTTAAGGAAGCTCTGATCAATTCATGCTGACACTGCGTTTGCTCACCCAAACAGCCGTCCAAGGGTCCAGCGGACCACTTTGGCGTCATGCCGGTGCCGCCATTGCCGCCGCGCCAGCGGCGCGGCCGCCTGCGCGGCGCCCCGCGGGCGCACTACGCCTGTGCCAAGCGCCACAACCGCCCGCGGGCCAGATACAGGTTGACCAGCCCACAGGCCACAAACAGCCGCGTGGCGTTCTTGGCCAGCCCGCGGTAGCGCACCTTCACAAAGCCGAAGACGCGCTTGAGCACGTAGAACGGATGCTCCACCTTCGCCCGCACGCTCGACTTGGTGCGGTTCTTCGCCTGCTCCGCCTCGGTGAGCGGACGGTTGCGGTGCGCTTTGGCGTGCGTGAAGTCCTGCGCCTGGGGTGCCGCCGCGCGGATCGCCTCGCGCTGGCCGCTGTAGGCCGCATCGCCCCATACCCGCGTCTCCTCGCCGTGCAGCAGATCCGGCAGCACCTGGGAGTCGTGGACATTGGCCGCCGTCGCCACCACCGCGTGGATCAGCTTGGTTTTGCTGTCGACGCCGATGTGGGCCTTCATGCCGAAATACCACTGGTTGCCTTTCTTCGTCGAGTGCATCTCGGGGTCACGCTGTTTCTCGCGGTTCTTGGTCGAGCTCGGCGCGCTGATGAGCGTGGCATCGACAATGGTGCCGGTGGCGATCTTCAACCCGTTCGCCTGCAGGTACTCACTGATCAGCTCAAAGAGCCGCTCGCCGAGGTTGTGGGTCTCCAGCCGGTGGCGGAAGTGGAGAATGGTGGTCTCATCGGGCACCGGCGCTTCGCCCAAGTCGATGCCCGCAAAGCGGCGCATCGCCCGCGAGTCGTAGAGCGCCTCTTCCATCGCCGGGTCGGAGAGAGCGAACCAGTGCTGCAAGAAATGAATCCGCAGCATCGTCTCCAGCGCCTTCGGCGGGCGGCCCGCGCCCTCGGGCTTCGGGTAGACCGGCTCGATCGCCGCGCAGAGCTCGGCCCACGGGATCACCCGATCCATCTGCGCCAGGAACTGTTCCCGGCGCGTCACCTTGCGGTAACGCTCGAAGGCCTCATCGGCAAAGCTCTGTTGACGCATGCAGGTAGTCGCTCCAGGCAGTGTGATCGATACCCAGTATTATGTACGAATGGATGAATAAATCAGAGGTTCCTTAACGCAAAGACGCAAAGAACGCCAAGCGCGCAAAGATTTTTCTTCGGAATGCCGGATTGCGCTATTTGCGTCGTGTTGGGCAACGCTCACCGCATAACGCATCAACAAACGGCGCATGGTGAGCAGTGCCCACCCTACCTTTGCGTCTCCGCGCTGCCCACGCCGCGCGGGTCGGAGGCCGCCGCGACGCGGTTGCGCGGGCGGTCCCACAGCACGGCCTGCATGTTGCCGTAGGTATCCCGCAGCGGCTTCAGGCGATGGCCAAGAGCTTCCAGGCCCGACACTTCCACCTCTGTGAGCGCGCCCGGCTCGTATTGGATTTCGTCGGGAAGGAACTGGTGATGGAAGCGCGGCAGCGCCACCCAGGATTCGGGGCCGTTACCGGACGCAAGGTCCAGGATCGCGAGCAGCACCATGGTGATGATACGGCTGCCGCCGGGAGTGCCGAGAATGGCCACGCCCTGCTCCGTCTCCACGAACGTGGGCGTCATGCTAGAGAGCGGGCGCTTGCCGGGCGCGATGGCGTTGGCCTCGGCGCCGATCAGGCCGTACACGTTCGGGACTCCGGGCTTCAATGAAAAGTCATCCATCTCGTCGTTGAGCAGCACGCCGGTTCCCGGCGGCACGAAGGCCGAACCGAAAGGATAGTTGATGCTCAGCGTGGCCGCGACGCGATTGCCCTCGCGGTCGAGGATCGAAAAATGGGTGGTGTGCGCACCGGGCGGCGGCACTTCGACGGCCACCGGAAGCGCCGCGCTGGGCGTGGCCCGATCGGGACGGATGGAGGCGCGCAGTCCCGCCGCGTACCAGGGGTGGATCAAACGCTCCACGGGAACCGCGACGAAATCCGGATCGCCGAGATATTCCGCACGGTCGCGATAGGCACGGCGCATGGCCTCCACGATCAGATGCCTTCGCATAACAATATCCAGCCGCTCCAGGTCGTAGCCGGACAGGATGTTGAGCATGGTGAGCAGCGCCATGCCGCCCGAGGAAGGCGGCGCAGCCGTGACGATGCGCAGCCCGCGGTAGGCACCGCGCAGCGGCTCGCGCTCGATCACCCGGTAGTCCGCCAGATCTTGCAGGGTCCAGATGCCGCCTGCCGCGCGCACGCCCCGCACCAGGCGCTCGGCCACCGCGCCGCGGTAAAAGCCCGCCGCGCCCCGCTCCGCCAACGCTTCCAGGGTGGCGGCCAGTTCCGGCTGCCGGATGCGATGACCAAGCACCGGCACCTCCCCTTCCTGCAAGAAGATTCTGGCCGCGGCGGGCGAGCGCCTCAGCGCTTCCAGGCGAAACCGCGCCAGCCTGCGGTAATGCTCATCCACCACGAAACCTTCGCGCGCGTAGCGGAGCGCGGGTGCCAGGCTCCGGCGCAGCGGCAGCCGCCCGTAATGCGCGGCGATGTGCGCCAGCGCGGCGGGCGTGCCGGGGATCGCCGCGCTCAGGGGGCCGTCGATCGAAAGCCCCGCCACCACGTTGCCCTGGTCGTCGAGATACATGTCCCGATGCGCGGCGAGCGGCGCGCGTTCGCGGCCGTCGATCATCACATCGCGGCCGTCGGCGGCGCGATGCAGCAACCAGAAGCCGCCTCCGCCGAGCCCGGAGCCGTAGGGTTCCACCACCGCGAGTGCAGCGCTCACCGCCACCGCCGCGTCGAAGGCATTGCCGCCCGCCGCGAGGATCTCGTGTCCGGCCCTGGTCGCCAGGGGATGGGCGCTGGCGACCGCGGCAGCGGACGGGTGTGAAGCCTGGGAAGAGGCCGCATCCGCTACGGGCGGCGCGATCAGCAACAGCAACGCGAAGAGCAACGGCATTCCCTGCCGCCATGCCCGCAGCAACAAAAAGGCCCCGTTGCGGGGCCTTTTGTCATGACTTCGAATCCGGCCCATCAGGCCTTTTGAAGCTGCTCGTACTTCGCCCGCAGCTGCTCTTCGGTCTCTTGGTGATCGGGGTCATGGATGATGCAGTCGACCGGGCAGACCTCCACGCATTGCGGCGTATCGTAGTGGCCCACGCACTCCGTACACAGAGCCGGATTGATGACGTAAATCTCTTCCCCCTGCGAAATCGCGCCGTTGGGGCATTCCGGCTCGCAGACGTCGCAATTGATGCATTCGTCGGTAATCAGCATTGCCATGAGAAAAGCTCCTGGGTTCGGACCACTTCGGACAATGCGGGCATATTAGCGCATTCTGTCTCTCAATGCAGCTTGCACAGCCTCATGCACCAAGCCGGAGACATCGCCGCCCAGGGCGGCAATTTCTCGCACCAGACTTGAGGAAATATAGGTGTACTGCTCGGCCGGCGTCATGAACACCGTCTCCACCTCCGGCGCCAAATGACGGTTCATGCTCGCCAGTTGGAATTCATGCTCGAAGTCCGAGACGGCGCGCAGGCCGCGCAGGATGACGTTGCCGCCCTTCTGCTTGACGAAATCCGCGAGCAGGTTGTCGAAGCCGCATACTTCCACGTTGGCGAGCCCGGCCAGCACGGTACGGGCAAGACCGACACGCTCCTCCAGCGAGAAGGCCGGCCGCTTGCCCGGATTGGCCGCCACCGCGACGATGACCCGATCGAACAGGCGCGCCGCGCGATGGATCAGATCGGCGTGGCCATTGGTGATGGGATCGAATGTTCCCGGATACAGTACGGTTATTTTCAATTCGCTGCCTTCGATGCAGATCCCCCGGCCGCTAGCGCCGTTCCGCGTCCGGGATTGCCGATTCTTCCAACCCGCTGCCTGGCGCCGTGCGCAGCGCCAGATGATAGCCGACCTGGCCCGCCGCCTTGCTGCGCACCAGTACCCAATTGGCCGGCACCTCGGGCATGCCGAGTTCCTTTTCCGCTTCCATGTAGATGCGCGCCTGATCCCGCAGCCAACCGCGCGTTTCGAGCAGGCAGCATGCCGACGCCAGGACATTATGCCCAAAGGGCGGGTCCAGAAACACGACATCGAACGGCTGTGCCGGCATCGAGTCCAGGTAACGCAGCGCGTCGGCCTGCACCAGCCGGACGTTGTCCGCCCCCAGCAGCCGCGCGTTCTCGCGCAACCGATCCGCCACTCTGCGCTCGCGCTCCACCAGCACCACCTCGCCCGCGCCGCGGGAGGCCGCCTCGAATCCCAGGGCGCCGCTGCCGGCGAACAGATCCAGGCAACGGGCCCCCGCAATGACGGGCTGCAGCCAGTTGAACAGGGTCTCCCGGACGCGGTCCGGTGTCGGCCGCAGACCGGGCAGGTCGGGGAAGGGAAGCCTGCGGCTACGCCAGCGGCCGCCGATGATCCGCAACTGATTCTTCGCGCCCGGATGACTCATGATGCACCCCGGCGGCCGCACCGCGCACCTGCAACCATGCCGCACTGATACATCATGCGCGTCATTGGCTCACCGACGATGTGCCGACACCTGCGCCGCCGCCCGCTTCCCGGGCCTGCACGGCACCACGGCCCACAATCACCGTGAGGTTGCGTTCCGGCTCAAGATGACGTTTGAAGGCCGCGCGCACGTCCTCCAGGGTGACCGCCTCGATGCGCTCGACGAACCGGTCCAGGTAATCGAGCGGCAACCCGTAGAAGCCGATCACGGACAGATAATCGACGATCTTGCCGTTGCTGTCGATGCGCAGCGCGAACCCGCCGGTGATGTTCTTCTTTGCCGCGGCCAGCTCCTCCGGCGTCGGCCCCTGGGTCACGAATCGCTCCAACTGCGCCTGCAGCAGCCGAACCGCCTCCTCGGCCTGCTCGGTGCTGGTCTGCAGGCCCATGAGGAAGGGTCCTTTGCGCTGCATGGGATAGAAATAACTGTAGACGCTGTACGACAGCCCGCGCCGCTCGCGGATCTCGTCGTTGAGCCGCGAGACCAGGCCGCTGCCGCCCAGGATGTGGTTGCCCACGTAGAGCGCGAAGTACTGCGGGTCATGCCGCGCCATGCCGATCTGGCCGATCCGCACGTGGGACTGGGCCGACGGGTGGGGCACCTCCACCTCGCGCGCCTCCGCCAGATCCTCCACCTCCGGAAGTGGTGGCGGCGCCTCACCTTTCGGCAGCCCTCCCACCACGGTCTGCACCAGCCGCTCCGCCGCCCTGCGGTCCAGGTCGCCGACGATCGCCACCACCGCGTTGCGCGCCACGTAGTAACGCTTGTAGAAGTTCAGCACGTCCTCCCGGGTGATGGCCTGTAGGGTCTCCTCGGTGCCACCCGGCGGCGAGCCGTAGGGATGATCCCCGTACAGGCCAGCGAAAAACGCCTTCTCGGCCAGATAGCCGGGGGACTGCTGGCCGTGGCGCACGGCCACCAGCATCTGGTTGCGGTTGCGTTCGAAATCCGCCGGCGCGAAGGCCGGCCGGGTCAGGATCAGGGCGAAGGTCTCCAGCGCGGGCTGGAGCAGCTTCGGATCGGTGAGGCTGCGCAGCGACACGGTGGCCATGTCGCGCCCGGCACTGGCGCCGAAACGGGCGCCCACATTCTCGAAGCGTTCCGCGATCTCGTCGGCGCTAAGATCGCCGGCCCCGTCGGGCAGCACGGCGCTGGTCAGTTGCGCCAAGCCCGCCTTGCCCGCGTCCCGCGCGCTGCCGGCGTCGAACACCACACGCACGTCCACCATGGGCAACTCGGGCGCCTGAACGAAATACACCCGCGCGCCGTTTTCGGTTGTCCAGTGCTGAATGTCGGGCGTGGCCTGCACGTCCGCCAGCGGGATCAGGAATATCAGCAACCACAGCAGCCGCAGCCCGCCCCCCGCGGACCGGCGGCATCCCAAGAACGACCTACCGTACATGATCACCCCCGTTGTTCGGCATGGGCCGCGGCTTGTTCGGATCCAGCGGCAACGGGTCCAGGACCGCCACCGTGAGCGACTCGTCCTTGAGATACTTGCGCGCGACCTGCTGTACCTGCTCGGCAGTCACCGCCTTCACCCGGTCCACATACTCGTCCGCCACGCGCCAATCCAGCCCCACCGTTTCCAGGATGCCGATCTGCATGGCCTGATAGAACAGGGAGTCCCGCTCGTAGACGTTGCCCGCCACCACCTGCGCCTTGACCCGCTCCAGCTCCGCCGCGGTGACTGGCTCCTCCCGCACCCGCCGCACCTGTTCGCGCAACGCCTGTTCCAATTCCTCCATGGTGCGCCCCTGGGCGGGCGTGCCGCTCAGCGTGAACAGCCCGTCGCCCCGGGCGTAAAGGTTGTAGCCAGCCCCGGCGCCCGCCGCCACCTGCTGACCGCGCACCAGCTCGCGCGCAAAGCGGGCGCTGGCGCCGCCGTCCAGGATGCCGGCCAGCACCTCCAGGGCATAGGGCTCCCAGGTCTCGCCGGCGGTCTTCAAGACGGGTGTCTTGTAGCCCATGATCAGATAGGGCAGCTCCGCCGGCACCTTGACGGTGAGCCGCGCCAAGCCCCGCTGTTCCACCTCCAAAGGCGGCGCGACCGCGGGGACCGGGCGCCGTTCCAGCACGCCGAAATGCTTCTGCGCCAGCGCGAACACCTCGTCCGGCCGCACGTCACCCACCACCACCAGGGTGGCGTTGTTGGGTGCGTACCAGGACTCATACCACGATTGCAGGTCCTGCAGCGTGAGGCGCTGCAGATCCTCCATCCAGCCGATGACGGGATTGCGGTAGGGGCTGGTCAGATAGGCCACGGCATTGAACCGCTCGGCAGTCAGCGCCTGCGGGTTGTCCTCGGTGCGCAGGCGCCGCTCCTCCATCACCACGCGGCGTTCCTTCTGGAAGAACTCGTCATTCAGCGCCAGATTGCGCATGCGGTCCGCTTCCAGCTCGAAGCTCACCTCCAGGCGGTCTTTTTCGAGCTGCTGAAAATAGGCCGTGTAATCACGGCTGGTGAAGGCGTTCTCCCGGCCCCCATGGCTGGCGATGATGCGCGAGAATTCCCCCGGCGGATGGGTCTTCGTGCCCTGGAACATCATGTGCTCCAGCACGTGGGAAACCCCGGTGATGCCGTTGTGCTCGTAGCTGGAGCCCACCTTGTACCAGACCTGGGAGACCACCACCGGTGCCCGGTGGTCCTCCTTCACAATGACCTTGAGTCCGTTGTCCAGCGTGTGTTCATGCACGGACGGCGTAGTGGCCGAAAGCGGGGCCGCAAGGCCCAACAGGGCGATCAATGCGATTCTTCGGAGCATCATTCCAACCTTGCACTTGTGGCACGTTACCTTACACTGAGCGCGAACGGCGCGATAGCCGAGCAACGCACACGGTCTTATAGATCGTAGCGGAAACCCGGAAACGGCATAAGCTATCGCCACTGCCCGCTTTGATGTATAGGATGGTGCGGGCGGCGCGGGAATATCATTGGTATGGCGTCTCCCGGACGATCCGTTGCACCCCTACCCTATGACCTGAATTGTTATGTTTGGTTTCTGGAAAAATCGACGTCCCAACGGCGAATCGACCCCGGCGAACCCAGGCCACGCGGCCGACGCAGCCCCATCCGCCCCGCAGGAAGGGGCGAAAAAGGCCGGTCTTTTCACGCGCCTCAAGGACCGCCTGGCCCGCACCCGGTCGAACCTCACCGAGGGCCTGGCGAGCCTCGTGCTCGGCAAGAAGGCCATCGACGACGAACTCCTGGAAGAGCTGGAGACCCGTCTGCTGCTTGCGGACGTGGGCGTGGAGGCCACCCAGCAGATCGTCCGCGATCTCACCGCCCGCGTGGCGCGCAAGCAGCTTGCCGACGCCGACGCCCTGCTCCAGGCCCTGCGCGAAGACCTCCTGGCGATCCTGCAGCCCTGCGATCAGCCGCTCGCCGTCCCGAACGGCCGCAAGCCCTTCGTGATTCTGATGGTGGGCGTGAACGGCACGGGCAAGACCACCACCATCGGCAAGCTCGCACGGCGCTACAAGGACCGGGGGCTCAACGTGATGCTTGCCGCCGGCGACACCTTCCGCGCCGCCGCCGTGGAACAGCTCCAGGTCTGGGGGCAGCGCAACGACATCCCGGTGATCGCCCAGCACAGCGGCGCCGACTCCGCCTCCGTGGTGTACGACGCCCTGCAGGCGGCCAAGGCGCGCGGTGCGGATCTGCTCATCGCCGACACCGCCGGGCGGCTGCACACCCAGTCCAACCTCATGGAGGAACTCAAGAAGATCAAGCGCGTGCTGAGCAAGATCGACCCCGAGGCGCCCCACGAGGTAATGCTGGTGGTGGATGCCGGCACCGGACAGAACGCCCTCGCCCAGGCCGTGCAGTTCCACGAGGCGGTGGGAGTCACGGGCATCACCCTCACCAAGCTGGACGGCACCGCCAAGGGCGGCATCATCTTCGCCATCGCCAAGCGGCTGGGCGTGCCGATCCGCTTCATCGGCGTGGGCGAGGGCATCGAGGACTTGCGCGAGTTCAACGCGACGGAATTCGTGGACGCGCTGTTCGAGAAGGAATAGAACAGGCTTGGCAACTACAACGCAAAGGCGCAAAGACGCTAAGAAAAATTTTTGTGTTGGGGAGGGAGCCGGGTCTGCCTAAGTTCCTGAGAAAACTGGCGGTTCATGGGCACGCATGTCTCGTCATCCAATTTTTTGTTTCTCTGCGCCTTAGCACCTTTGCGTTGAGTTTTTGAAACCCGCCAACTCGCCATGATCGTCTTCGACAACGTCGTCAAGCGCTACCCCGGGGGCCAGGAGGCCCTGAGCGGGGTCAGCTTCGAGCTGCAGCGCGGCGAGATGGCCTTCCTCACCGGCCACTCGGGGGCCGGCAAGAGCACCCTGCTCAAGCTCATCACTCTGATCGAGCGCTGCACCCGCGGCCAGGTCGTGGTGGACGGGCAGAACCTGGCCCGGGTCACGTCGGCCCGCATCCCGTACCTGCGGCGGCGCATCGGCATCATCTTCCAGGATCATAGGCTGCTCATGGACCGCACGGTATTCGACAACGTGGCCCTGCCCCTGGTCATCGGCGGCATGCGCCATCAGGAGATCGCGCGACGGGTGCGAGCGGCTCTGGATAAGGTAGGCCTGCTGGACAAGGAAAAGGCCTATCCCGTCACCCTCTCCGGGGGCGAACAGCAGCGGGTGGGCATCGCCCGGGCCGTGGTGCACAAACCCACCATCCTGCTGGCGGACGAGCCCACCGGCAACCTGGACCCGGAACTGTCCGAAACCATCATGCGCCTGTTCGAGCGTTTCCATCAGGCGGGCGTGACCGTGCTGATCGCCAGCCACAACCTGGACCTGATCGTCCGCATGCAGCGGCGCATGCTGGTGCTGCATCGCGGGCGCCTGGTCGGTGACGAGGTACCGGTATGGCAGGAATGAGGCCGCTCGCGCCACGCCGACGTCGCCCTGCAGCCGGGGCGCAGCCGGTTCGCAGGCCCGCCGGACCGCAGGCGGCCGGCGCCACCGCCACTGTCCGTGACCGCATCGTCGGGTATCTGCTGCGCCACCTGCAAACGGCCCTGGCGAGCCTGGGCCGGGCGAGCCGCACTCCGTTCTCCAGCCTCATCACGGCGGGCGTCATCGGCATCGCGCTGGCGCTGCCCACAGGACTTTACGTGGTGCTGAAGGAAGCGCAGCAGCTCGGCGGCAACCGCGACCAGGCGGCACAGATCTCGGTGTTCCTGAAGATGCAGGTCGGGGAAACCCAGGCGCAGGACACAGCGGCACGGGTACGAAACTGGCCGGAAATCGCCGCGGTGCGGTTCATCTCCCGTGCGGAGGCCCTGGAGGAGTTCCGGCGCACGTCGGGATTCGGGGAGGCCCTGGAGGCCCTGCCGGACAACCCGCTGCCGGCGGTGCTGGTCATCCAGCCCAGACCGGAGCACGCCCAGCCGCAGCAGGCCGAGGCATTGCTCGAGCGGCTGCGCGCCCTGCCCGAAACGGACATCGCTCAGCTCGCCCTGGCATGCCTGCAACGGCTGGCCGCCATGATGGAACTGGCCCGCCGCGGCGTGCTGGTGATCGCCTCCCTGCTCGGCCTGGCGGTGCTCCTGGTCGTCGGCAACACCATCCGGCTCGATATCCAGAACCGCCGCGACGAGATCGTGATCATGAAGCTGATCGGGGCCACCAACAGCTTCATCCGGCGCCCGTTCCTCTATTCCGGTCTGTGGTATGGCTTGGCCGGCGGGCTGATCGCATGGCTGCTGGTGAGCCTGTCGCTGTGGTCGCTGCGCGACCCCATAGCGCGTCTGGCCAGCCTGTATGGGGACGGATTCCGGGTTCCCGGCCTGGACATCCACACCACTCTCGCTCTATTTTTTCTCAGTGCCCTGCTCGGCACGCTGGGATCGCTGCTGGCGGTGAGCCGCCACCTGGGAGCGATCGAGCCTGGTTGAAGAAGGCTTTATTCAAGGGAACTTTGCTTTGACTCGGCACTCTTATTAGTAAGTGCTAATATCGAGTCATGTCTTGAGGGGGGATAGTCATCGTGAGTAAGGCATTGATCCAAAAACCCGTCGATATGCTATATCCGGTGCCGGTGGGCAGCGTGGACGCCTATATCCAGGCGGTCAATGCTATACCCATGCTCAGCGCGGACGAGGAATACGAACTGGCCACGCGCCTGCAGCGGGACAACGATCTGGACGCGGCACGCCGCCTGGTCATGTCGCACCTGCGCTTCGTGGTGCATGTCGCCCGCGGCTATATCGGCTACGGACTGGCGCTGCCCGACCTGATCCAGGAGGGCAATATCGGTCTGATGAAGGCGGTCAAGCGCTTCGACCCCACCGTGGGCGTGCGCCTGGTGTCCTTCGCTGTGCACTGGATCCGGGCCGAGATCCATGAATTCATTCTGCGCAACTGGCGCATCGTCAAGGTGGCCACCACCAAGGCGCAGCGCAAGCTGTTCTTCAATCTACGCAGCGCCAAGAAGCGCCTCGGCTGGTTCAGCCCCGACGAGGTGAACGCCGTGGCCAAGGACCTGGGCGTGAGACCCGAGGAGGTGATGGAGATGGAATCCCGCCTCAGCGGCCAGGACGTTGCCTTCGACACCCACGCGGATGACGGCGAGGATGAGCCCGGATACCTGGAGCCGGCCGCCTATCTGCAGGACACGCGCATGGACCCGGCCACCCAGATCGAGCATGCGGACTGGGAGGAGCACAAGGTCGACCGGCTGCAGAATGCCCTGGCCACCCTCGACCCGCGCAGCCGCGAGATCGTGGCGGAACGCTGGCTGAACGAAGACAAGAGCACGCTGCAGGAACTGGCCGAGCGCTATCAGGTTTCCGCCGAGCGTATCCGGCAGCTCGAAAAGAATGCGATGAAGAAGCTCAAGGCCGCACTAACGGCTTGAGAGCATCAAACTGAGACGCCGCCTGCATAACGCAGGCGGCGTCTTTTTTATCCTTGCGTTCCCGGCCCCCGCCGGGAACGGCAGCCAACCAACAAGACCGATAATCCGATGGAAAGTTACCGACTCGTTCTCCCCGAGCATCTCAACCACTACGGCTACCTCTTCGGTGGCAATCTCCTGAAGTGGATCGACGAAATCTCCTGGATCGCCGCTACCCTGGACTATCCGGGCTGCAAGTTCGTCACCGCCGGCATGGACAAGGTGGAGTTCAGGAAAAGCATCCGGGAGGGCGCCATCATCCGCTTCGAAGTCGAGAAAAGCCGGGTGGGTTCCACCTCCGTGCAGTACAGCGTGACCGTCTACAGCGATGACATCGACACCGGCAAGCAGGAGGCGGTGTTCTCCACCCACGTCACCTTCGTCTGCCTCAACGACGAAGGCAAAAAGACGGCGCTGCCCGTAAAGGAAACCAGCGTTGCGCTTGACCAGGATGTTTCACCAGAACGGCCGACGGCTTGAAGGCAATACAACAGGGCAAGGCGCGCGATTGCGTGCGCGCCGAGTCGGAGCGGCCCGGGGCCTGCCGGCATTCGCGATCCTCGATGAGATAGCCGGGTTGATGCAGCGAAAACAACCGGGTGACCGCGCTGCGCGGCCACCCGGTTCGGGTCAGCAGCGGGTCAGTCTCAGGAGAGCACCACGGACAGAAAACTCAACCACCCCATCACCACCAGCGCCATCACGATTACCAGCGGAAAATTCTGAAAGCTCAGCATATTTCTCTCCTCCATCGTAGTTGCGCGTCGGTCCAATTCACTGTTTTTGGTCATCCGTCCGTCCGGACGGTTCGTTCTCCGTAGCGGGCCCGGGAATGCGCGGATCGTCATCATCCATCAGGATGCGGTACGCGGGCCCTTCCAGGTCCTCGAACTGCCCGCTCTTGATCGCCCACAGGAAGGCCCAAATGGCCACCACCAGGACGATCACCGCGATCGGGATCAACAGATAAAGAATTTCCATCCGCTATTCACCTCTAAAAGCCACTCACGCAACGGCGTACAGATTCGTCATGCGCCGCTCGCGGTTGCGGCCGGCGCGAGAGGCGTAGCATCCGCCGCCCCGGAAGTCTCTCTGCCCCGCCTGAGACGCAGCGCGTTCAGCACCACCAGCAGCGAACTCAGGGACATGCCGATGGCGGCAAGCCACGGCGGCACGTAACCCGCCGCCGCCGCCGGTAGGGCGAGAAGATTATAGAGCAGCGCCCAGGCCAGGTTCTGGCGGATGATGGCCAGGGTGCGGCGGGCCGTGCGCACGCCATCGACCAGGTGGGGCAACTGCTCGGACAACAGCACCATGTCGGCACTGGCGTGGGCGAGTTGCGTGCCGCTGCCCATGGCGAGGGAGACCTGGGCGCCGGCCAGCACGGGCGCATCGTTGACCCCGTCGCCCACCATGGCCACCACCGCGCCCTGCGCCTGCAGCTCCTTCAGACGATTCAGCTTGTCCTGCGGCAGCAAGGCGCCATGCGCCTCGTCGATGCCCAGTTCCTGCGCGACGCGTCCCACCGCGCCGGGGCTGTCGCCGCTCAGCAGCAGGACCTTGAAGCCCAGCGCCTTGAGGGCGTCGATGGTCTCGCGCGCCGCGGGACGCAACTGATCCGCGAACTCGAAGGAGGCGACGAGCCCCTCCTCGTCGCCGAGCACGACGCGGGTAGCGCCGGCCCGCGAACCCGGCAAGGCCGCCTGCACATCGCCCCCGCTCAGGGCCGCGACATAGGCGGGATTGCCGATACGATAGCGCCGGCCGTCGACCACGCCCTCGATGCCTTGGCCGGGTGAGGCGATCACTTCGGCGGCAGCCGCGCCCGATTCGGCCGCGGCCGCCACCAGGGCCCGCGCCACCGGATGCTCCGATCCCCGCTCCAGCGCGGCGGCGATCCTCAGCACCTCCTCCCGCGTCATTGCGCGCAACGGCGTCGCCTCCTGCAGGGCGAGCCGGCCCAGGGTCAACGTGCCGGTCTTGTCGAAGATGATGTGGGTGGCCCGGGCCAGCGTTTCCAGGGCATGGCCGCGGGTGGTGAGCAGGCCCAGCCTGGTCAGTGCCCCGGTGGCGGCGGTGATGGCCGTCGGCGTCGCGAGGGACAGGGCGCAGGGACAGGTGACCACCAGCACGGACAGGGTGATCCAGAAGGCGTCTTCCGGGCTCGTCTGCCACCACCACCAGGCCACCGTACCCGCCACCAGCAGCAGCGCCGCCACGAACCAGGCCGCCACCCGGTCCGCAAGCTGAGCGATCTGCGGCTTCTCCGTCTGGGCCCGATCCAGCAGCCGCACGATGGACGAGAGCACCGTGTCCCCTCCCACCTTTTCCACCACCATGGTGAGCGGGCTTTCGGTATTGACCGTGCCGCCCACCAGGGTAGCGCCCGGCTGCTTCGGCAGCGGCAGACTCTCGCCGGTGAGCAGGGATTCGTCCACCGAGCTGTGGCCTTCGACGATGCGCCCGTCCGCCGGCACCACCTCGCCCGGCCGGATCAGGACCTTGTCGCCTGGCGCCAGCTCCGCCACCGCCACCACATCCTCCCCCGTTTCGGTGAGGCGGGTGGCCGTCGCCGGGATCAGGCGCACCAGCTCCTCCGCCACCTGCCCGGCCTTGTGGCGCGCGTTCATCTCCAGGAAGCGGCCGGTGAGCAGGAAAAAGGCGAACATGGTCACCGAATCGAAATAGGTCGTCCCGGTATTGCTGATGGTGGCCCACACACTGGCGAGGAACGCGCCGATCATGGCGAAGGACACCGGCACGTCCATACCCAGGCGTCGGCGGCGCAGGTCGCGCCAGGCGCTGATGAAGAACGGCTGGGCGGAGTAGAGGAGCACCGGCGTCGCCACCACCATGCTCACCCAGCGGATGAAGGTCCACATATCCGGATCCATGCCGCCGTAAAAGTCCGCGGCGTAGATGGCCCCCGCCAGCATCATCACCTGCATGCTGCCGAGTGCAGCCACCGCGATACGCCGCAGGGCCTGGGCGCGTTCGCGCTTCTGCACCTCTTCCTGGCGGCTCGGGTCGAAGGGATGAGCGATGTAGCCGATGGCGGCGATGGCCTGCAGGATGTCGCTGAGACGGATACGGCTGTTGTCCCACTTGAGCTGCGCCCGGTGGGTGGAGTAATTGACGCGGAACTCCAGCACGCCCGGCAGGGTGCCCACGTGGCGCTCGTTGAGCCAGACGCAGGCCGCGCAGGTGATGCCTTCAAGGATTAAGGATGCCTCGCGCACATCGTCGCCCTCGGCGCGCACGAAGCTGCGCTGCAGCTCCGGCCGGTCATAGAGGGTGAGCTGGCGCAACGCCTCGGGCACCAGCTCTTCCGGGCTGCGCGCCGGGGCCGTGCGGTAGCGGTAATAGTCCAGCAGTCCGCCGTCCACAATGGCCTGGGCCACCGCCTGGCAGCCGCGGCAGCACATCTGCCGCTCCTGGTCGTCGATGACCACGGTGTAGTGACTGCCGGCAGGAATCGGCTGGTCGCAGTGGAAACAGTTACTGGCCTGTCCGTTGTCGTTCATGGAGATCCGGCGCAAAGAAAAAAGAACCCGTCGCCAATGATGGCAATTGGCGGCACTGAAGTGGAGCCAAGGATAGCAAATTAATGACTTGGATCAGTAATGCCGGCCCCCGGACAATTCCACGCCATACCTGCTCAGCCCCGTTCCGCCACCCGGGTCCGGGCCCGCACTTCATGTAAATCTTCCCCGCGGCGTATCTCCAGGAGCAGTTCCCACGCCCCGGGCGCCGGCAGGGTGAGCCGCACCTGGTACACCCCCGGCCCGACCTCCTGCATGGCGAAGGCCTGATCCTTCGCGCTATCCGATGGGCGCACGAAGCTGCCGTTGACCGCGGCACCGGAGAGCGCGCGCCCCTCCCGGTCCGTCAGCGCCACCTGAAACACGGCCGGTTCGTTGACCACCGGCACCGACAGCCAGCCCTTGCGCACCTGCCAACCGCGGGCCTGCTGCTGCGCCACCTGCTCCAGGTATTGGTTGTAGAGGGCCTCCTTCTTCTGGAAGTCCCTGGGCGTTACGCCGGGGAAGGCCAGTTGGACGGTCCCGCTCCCGGCCGCCGGCAATACCAGCTCCGCCAACCCGCCAGACAAACCGCTGCGCGCAATGACCACGGTGACGGCGCTCATGAAAAACACGAAACCGAAAAACCCGAGAATGACGAGCGGCGCCCAGTGGAGCTTGCGGCCGCGTCGGCCGCCCGCCGCCGATGAGGCGTCACGATGTGCGGCGAACAGCCCCAGGAGATAGCTCGTGCCCAGATAGATGACCAGGTGCATGGCGATCACATCCGCGCTCAGCACCGAGCGGGACATGCTCCATACCAGGTATCCGCCGACCGCCGGCAGCGCCGCCAGCGCCGCGCTTCGCGTCGGCCGCAGGCGCGTGCAGCGGCGCAGCGCCAGAAACACCACGACGATCAGCACTACGCCACCACCCAATGTCGTTGCCACATCCACCATGCAATCACCCCTTGTTGCCCGTAGACGGCAAGTAAAACAGCGCAGGCTGCACGACCTCCATCTCGGCCGCTGCATCCAGGGGCTTCACAGTGAAGCGAAACGCCCGGCTGGAGCTGGTGCCGGCCATGGGCGCACGCACCCGGGCCAGAACCTGCAGCCGCTGCTCCGGCTGCAGCACCACCTCCTCCAAATGGCCCAGGTCGAGTTCCGCGCCCGGCAGCCCTTCGACCGCAAGCCGGATGCGCAACGGCCGCTCGGTCTTGTTGTTGAGCTTGATCTCGTAGCTGTTCTGGATGCGCCCGTCGGACAGTTGCACGTAGAGCGGCTGGCGCACCTGATACACGCTCGCATCCAGCGGCGCTTGCGTCATGACACTCGTCACCAGCAGCACCGACGCCAGCGTCAGCACCACGCCGTACCCCAATGTCTTGGGTTTGAAATAGCGCGTCTTCCCGCCCGCCTGTTCACGTTCGGACGTGTACCGAATCAGGCCACGCGGCAGGCCCAGGGTATCCATGACGGCGTCGCAGGCGTCGATGCACAGCGCGCAGGAGATGCACTGGATCTGCAGCCCATTGCGGATGTCGATCCCGGCGGGACAGACCTGCACACAGTAGCCGCAATCGACGCAGTCGCCCACGCCCTGCTGCCGGCGTTCCTCGTGTGCCTTGAGCCCGCGCATCGGCTTGGCCCGCCCCCGGCGCCCTTCGCCACGCTGCGCGTCGTAGGCGACGATGAGCGTGTCGCGGTCGAACATGGCGCTCTGGAAGCGCGCGTAGGGGCACATGTAGGTGCAGACCTGCTCCCGCGCCCAGCCCGCCAGGAGGTAGGTGCTCGCGGTCAAAAACAGCGTGGTGGCGTATGCGGGAAACGCGGCCCGGCCCGTGAAGAATTCCTCGGCGAGCTGCGGCGCGTCCGCCCAATACAGGACGAAGGTAAATCCCGTGCCGAAGGCCACCAACAGCCACAGCAGATGCGTCAGGCCTTTTCTATAGAGCTTCTGCACGCCCCAGGGCGCCTTGTCCAGGCGGATGCGCGCCGGCCGCTCGCCCTGCACCAGCCGCTCGATCAGCATGTAGAAGTCGGTCCACAGGGTCTGGAAGCAGAAGTAGCCGCAAAACACGCGCCCCGCGACACCGGTGACGAAGAACAGCAACAGCGCGGCGATCACCAGCAGTCCCGCGAGCCAGAAGATGTCCTGGGGATGTACGACAAGATCGAAGAGATAGAAGCGGCGCTTGCTGAGATCGAAAAGCACCGCCTGGCCAACTCCGCCCGCCCGCTCCCAGCGCAGCCAGGGCAGCAGGAAATAGATGCCGTAGGTCAGAATGAGGATGGCCCACTTAAGGGTACGAAACCGGCCTTTGACTGAGCGCGGGTAGACCGGCACACGGCGTTGATATAGCGCAACGGAGAATTCTGGATCAACCATGACTTGTGGAAGGCGCGCGACCTGCGGATCTGTCTACCTGAAAAAAGGCGGCGCGCGACGGAGGACTCCGCGCGCCGCCCGTCCGCTCACGATCCGCCACCCAGTTGGTGCACGTACACGCTCAGCAGCTTGATCTGCTCGGGGCTCAGGCGTTCCTTCCAGGCCGGCATGCTGCGCGCCGCGCCGTCGCGGATAACCTGCTTCACCGCCGCCTTCTTGCCCTCCAGCGTCTGCGCACCCGGCACATCGGCGATGGTCCAGATGGCGTCCGTCAGGTTGGCGGAGCCCACCGACTTCAGGCCCTTGCCGCTGGTGGTATGGCAGTAATGGCAACCGCCCGCCTGCCCGTTGAAGATCTCGCCCCCGCGCGCCGCCTTCGCACTGTCGACTTCATGGCCCGACAGGCTCAGCACGTACTCGGCGACGTCGTCCAACTGCGCCTCGCTCAGGGACTCGCGGAACGCCGGCATGAAGCCATTGCGCCCGTGAGTGATGGTCTGCTCGATCTCTTCCACCGTGCCGCCCCACAGCCAGTCGTCGTCCGCCAAGCTGGGGAAAAGCCCCGGCACGCCCGCACCGCCCGTGCCATGACATGCCGAGCAGTTGTCGCCGAACAGTCCCTTCGCCACGGAACGCGTGAAGGCCATCATCTCAGGGTCCGACAGAATCTCCTCGTAGCTCGCCGCCGCCACCTTCTGCAGGAACTGCTGCCGTTGCCGCGACTTCTCGCCCTGCTGCATCTCGTGCACCAGCAGCGCGCGGGTGTTCCAGTGGGAGGAGCGCTCCTCGCCGTTCACCGTGTAGCTGATCTGGTTGAACAGGCCCTTGGTGTAGGTCCTGCCGATCGGCCAGGCCGGGTAGATCACCCAGTAGATCACCGATGCCAGGACCGTGGCGTAAAAGGACCACAGCCACCAACGCGGCAGCGGGTTGTTGTACTCCCGCAGGGTTTCGTCCCAGGTGTGGCCGGTGGTCTCCTCGCCTGCCGCACCCTTGCGTGTGCCCTGCGGCTTGTCGGTCGTCGTGCTCATTGCTCTTGTCCTCGGTGCGCTCCGGCGCTGTCCGCCATGTCGTCATCGTCAAATGGAATGTACTTGTACGACTCCAGGCGCTCGGCGCGGCGCCGGCCGCCGTACACGTACAGCACAATCAGGCAGAAGGTGATGAAGAACAGCACCAGCGAAAACACCTTGCTGTTCTGCATCTGTGTGAACCATGTGAACCAATTGAACATCTTCCGATCCCGTTGTCTTCAAGAAGACCTGATGCAAAGGCCACAGAATTCGATACGGAGAGCCGCCTCACGCCCCTTGGCAGCGGTCACGGGTCACGTCGCGGCGGCTCCTTCCTGCATCCTCGCGCCTTCGCATTGCGTAACACGACCTACCGGAACTGGACGAAGTAGCCCTCATCGTACTTGCTGAAGTCCACAAGGGTGCCAAGCATCTGCAGATAGGCCACCAGCGCGTCCATCTCAGTGAGCCGCGTGCGGTCGCCGTCGAAGTTGCCAGCCTCCGCCTGGGCGATCAGGCTCTCCCGCGCACGCCGGATGTCGAGCTGCTGCGCCACCTGCTCGCCGAAACGTTCGACGTTGGCCTCGTACTCTTCTTGAGTGGCCGAATAGGGCACGCCGGTCTTGCGCAAGGCGTGCATGCGCTCAGCGATGTCGGAGTAATCCAGCAGGTTCTCAAGCAGCCACGGATACTCCGGCATGATGGACTGCGGCATCACCGAACGGGGCTTGACCAGATGGGCCACATGCCACTCGTTGGAGTATTTTTTGCCTACACGCGCCAAGTCCGGGCCGGTGCGCTTGGAGCCCCACTGGAACGGATGGTCGTACTGCGATTCCGCCGCCAACGAGTAATGCCCGTAACGCAGCATCTCGTCGCGGAAGGGCCGGATCATCTGCGAATGACACAGATAGCAGCCTTCGCGCTGATAGATGTCGCGACCGCGCAGTTCGAGCGGCGTGTAGGGACGCACACCTTCCACCTTCTCGACGGTGTCGTTAATGAAGAACAGCGGGACGATCTCCACCAGACCGCCGATGCTGACCACCAGCAAGGTCAGCACGAGCAACAGCCCCGCGTTCGTTTCGACAGCTTCGTGTTTCATCATCGCGATTACTCCCCAAGGATCGCCGCGTTCTTACGCCTGCGCCGGTTGCAGGACCGCACGGCTGTCGGCCATGCGTGGCGCGCGCATGATCGTCATATAGAAGTTGAATACCATCAGCACCGCGCCGGTGAGGAAAATCCCGCCGCCGATGGCGCGTACCACGTAGGGCTTGTGCAGGAAGGCGACCGACTCGATAAAGGTGTAGGCGAGGTTGCCGTACTCGTCGAAGGCGCGCAGCATCAGGCCCTGGCCGATACCGGCCACCCACAACGCGGTGATGTAGAGCACAATGCCGATGGAAGCGAGAAAGAAATGCACGTAGATCAGCTTCTCGCTGTAGATCTTCGTGTTCCAAAGCCGCGGCACCAGGTGGTAGAGCGAACCGAAGGACACCATCGCCACCCAGCCCAGTGCGCCGGAGTGCACGTGGCCCACGGTCCAGTCGGTGTAATGCGATAGGGCATTCACGCTCTTGAGCGCCATCAGCGGCCCTTCGAAGGTGGACATGCCGTAGAAGGAGAGCGCCGTGATGAGGAACAGCATGATGGGGTCGGTGCGCAGTTTGTCCCACGCGCCCGAGAGGGTCATGATGCCGTTGATCATGCCGCCCCAGGAGGGCAGCAGCAGCATGATGGAGAAGGTGGCCGCGAGGGTGGAGGTCCAGTCGGGCAGCGCGGTCCAGTGCAGATGGTGCGGACCGGCCCACATGTACAGGAAGATCAGCGCCCAGAAATGGATGATGGAGAGCTTGTACGAGTACACCGGACGGTTCGCCTGCTTGGGCACGAAGTAATACATCATGCCGAGGAAGGCGGCGGTGAGGAAAAAGCCCACGGCGTTATGGCCGTACCACCACTGGGTCATGGCGTCCTGCACGCCGGCGAACAGGCTGTAGGACTTCATGCCGAAGAAACTCACCGGCACGGCGAGGTTGTTGAAGATGTGCAACAGGGCCGTGGCGATGATGAAGGCGAGGTAGAACCAGTTGGCCACATAGATGTGGGGCTGAGAGCGGCGGCGCAGGGTGGCCACGTACACCCAGAGGTAGGCAACCCACACCACAGCGATCAACAGGTCGATGGGCCATTCGAACTCGGCGTACTCCCGCGACTGGGTATGGCCCAGTATGTAGCTGAGAATCCCGAGCAAGATCGCCGCCTGCCAGCCCCAGAAGGTGAAATTTGCCAGGAAGTCGCCCCCGCCCAGACGGGTCTGGCAGGTGCGCTGCACCACATAGTAGGAGGTGGCGAACAGCACGCTGCCGCCGAAACCGAAGATCACCAGGGTAGTATGCACCGGCCGGATGCGGCCGAAGGTGAGTTCGGGAATTCCGAAATTGAGTTCCGGAAAGGCAAGCTGCAGGGCGGCAAACAGGCCGAATCCCATCCCGGCCACTGCCCACACCAGCGTCATGATGGTGAACTTCCGGATTACATCGTAGTTGTACTGCACAACGGGCGCGCGCGTACCCTGTGTCATACTCCGCCTCGATTATCCTGACTGATTAACTAATTTTTAGAAAATTATAATATGCTTATATATTTTGAGTCGCCGGGATTTTCCCTGATCCACAAAACCACCCAAACTGCGGGTGAGTATAGTCGATAAAAAAACTTGAGCACGCTTATAA
>Ga0265294_10002623_pt1 | contig 23508 bp, 22 predicted proteins | sample MunlanPumphouse3_FD_192504 | JGI IMG/M metagenome (GOLD analysis project Ga0265294, IMG submission 192504) | Groundwater microbial communities from a municipal landfill in Southern Ontario, Canada - Pumphouse #3 | ecosystem: Environmental > Aquatic > Deep subsurface > Groundwater | place... | reverse complement strand
GTACAGGTTTAATACTGGTATCCCCCGCAGTATTGGGGATATTTACAGCAATCCTATATGGGGACGTTAAAAAATCAAGATTATAACTGGGGCGTTTGTCAGTTTCTATGACCAATCTGGTTTTTCCACCTGGTTGAACACCGGTACGCAAAGAGCGTAAAGAATTCTTAGCCGCAAAAGCAATGCGTGGTATAAATGTTATTGCTAACGCGCCGATGCCCGTTACTTTTAAGATGGTTCTTCTAGATACTTTCACTTTAATAGATTATATCAAAAAAATCCCCCATATTAAAGGGGGATTTTTTTACATTTCTATATATTCACAGAAACCTTCGGATGTATCACATTTATTTAATGCGCTTTCCGCTATGAAATGTCCCCGCGGATGCAAACATGCTGGGCAGATTTCAGGGGCTTCTTTGCCGACGTGCCAATTTCCACAATTCGTACAACGCCACATAATAATTTTATCTTGTTTGAATATGGTTCCTTGCTCAATTGCTTCTATCAATGCGCGATAACGTGCTTCGTGATAACGTTCGGCCATACCAATATGACGCAGAGTTTCTGCAATACCTGTAAATCCTTCCTCGGCAGCGATTTGTGCAAATTCTGGATACATATCTGTATTTTCATAGTGTTCACCAAATGCGGCAGATTCAAGATTTTCAAGTGTTGTTCCAACTTTGCCAGCTGGGAAAGCAGCGGTTATTTCTAACTCGCCACCTTCTAGCATATTGAACAAGCAACTTGCATGTTCTTTTTCTTGATTAGCAGTTTCTTCAAAAATACGTGCAATTGCCTCATATCCTTCTTTTTTCGCCTTAGAAGCAAAGAAAGTATAACGATTACGTGCCTGGGATTCCCCGGCAAATGCAATCAATATATTTTTTTCTGTTTTTGAACCTTTTAATGATGGCATATTTTCTCCTTTTTTCGTGAACCGATTGTAGCAGAGAAAGTATGAATAATAAAGGGAAATTTTTAAATTTAAATGTTATAATTTCTGCTTGATTTTAATATAATACTATTATATATTAAGTGCCGCTTGGCTGGGTAGCTCAGTTGGTAGAGCAAGGGACTGAAAATCCCTGTGTCGGCGGTTCGATTCCGTCCCCAGCCACCAAAAATTTAAACGCCCATTTGGGCGTTTTTTTAATTTATTCCGCTAATGGGGTTAAAGTATCAAATATTTGCATTAAATCACGGGCATCATGACCAGCAGATGATTCCAATTTCGGATCTGATTCCAGTAATTCTAATGCTTTTCTTTGTGCCAGTTTGAACAAATCACGATGCTCGCGATAATCCACAAAATGATATGGGATCCAACCAGATTGCTTTTGCCCCAGCAATTCGCCCGCGCCGCGCATCATTAAATCTTGTTCGGCTATTAAAAATCCATCTTCGGTTTCGGTTAAAACAGATAATCTTTTGATTCCATTTTCAGTTAAATCATCACCATGTAATAAAATACAATATGATTGTGCGCTGCCGCGTCCAACGCGCCCACGTAATTGGTGCAGTGCAGACAAACCAAATTTTTCCGCATTTTCAATAATCATAATTGTTGCTGATGGAACGTCTATTCCAACCTCGATCACACTTGTCGCAACAAGTAATTTTATCGCACCCTTTGGATTTGCAAATTCTGCCATAACTTTATCGCGTTGCTTTTTATCCATTTGGCCATGAACCAGACCAACTGCATCACCAAAAGTCTTTTTTAAATATTCGTAACGCGTTTCGGCCGCGGCAAAATCAGATTCTTCGGATTCAACAACCAATGGGCAAACCCAGAATACTTTTGCTCCATCTTTAATCTGTATCTTTAATCGTTGAACCAGTGCCAAAATTCTGCCCGCGGGCAGGGTGGATGTTTTTATCGGCAAACGACCAACTGGTTTTTCCGCAATTATGGAAATATCCATATCACCATAAATTGTCATTGATAAAGTGCGTGGAATTGGCGTTGCAGATAACGCCAACAAATCTGGATTGTTTCCTTTGGCCGATAACGAATTGCGTTGCGCCACGCCAAAGCGATGTTGTTCATCAATAATTACCAATGCCAAATCTTTATATTCAACCGCATCTTGGAACAAGGCATGCGTGCCAATGATAATCTTCGTGCGACCAGAGCGTATTGAAATCAGTTTTTCTTTCTGCGCCGCACCTTTGTCCCGACCAGTTAAAATATCACATACAATCCCCAGTTCATCACAAACAGGTTTTATTTTTGCAAAGTGTTGTTGTGCCAATGTATCTGTTGGGGCCATAAACGCGGTTTGTAATTTGCATTCTGCCGCGTTCAACGCCGCCGCCAATGCAACGATAGTCTTTCCACTGCCAACATCCCCCTGGACCAATCGCATCATTGGTTCTGGACGCGCCATATCAGTTTCTATTTCTTCAATTGCTTTGTTTTGCGCACCCGTTAATTTAAATGGTAAAGATGCATAAAGTTTTTCGCGTAATTTTCCATCCCCAGAAATACTGCGTCCAACTATGCCACGTTTGCGCCGCGCACGTGTCAGGCCAATTGCAACCTGATGCGCCAATAATTCCGCATAAGCTGCGGCAGCAACATTTTTATTAGTTGGTAATAAATCATCATTAGATTTTGCAAAATGAATTTCATGTAATGCATCAAAAAGTTGACTGTGTCCGGTTCCTAATTTATCAAATATCGCATCACGTGCGTTTGCCATTATGCGTTGGGTTAATCCCGCACTTATTGGATAGATTGCCTGAAACTCTGGAATTTTGTGTTTATTTTCAGGTTTTTCTATAAAATCTGGATGATTTATTGTTGCACCTGTACGATTATTAAATTCCAATTTTCCACTGATTATTCGCGATTCCCCAATTGGCAACTTTTCCAACCAAGCATCTAAAAAACTGTTGCCGAAAAATTGTAAATTTAAAATGCCGCACGATTTATCACGGCAAACAACCTGGGTTGGGCTGCGTCTGCCATTACGAAAAGTTCCACCTTTTTTATGGGATTCAATTGTAACAAGGATCGTTATTGTATCAACAGATTTAACATCCATGATTGATTCAGATACCGCGCGCGGACGAATATAACGCGGTGTATGTAATAAAAAGTCCACAACGCGGCGACCGCCCAATAATTCATCCAATCGCGCCGCCAATATGGGCCCAACACCCTTGATAAATTGCAGGTCGGTATTTAAAAAATCAACCAGTTCATTATTCATATAATTATTATAATTTGATTTTTTTGATAAAACAATCTATAATATGAATTATGAATTTCAAAGTTTTAAATTTTGCTACTTTTATTTGTTGCCCTTTGGGCTGCTAATTTACTATACTTTTCTTAACACAATTATTTAACACATATTTAAAAAGGCATAAGGACATGCAAATTAAACTTTATAATACGCTTACGCGAAAAATAGAAGAATTCAAACCATTAATTCCGGGACAGGTCAGCTTTTACTCCTGTGGCCCAACGGTTTATTGGGATCAGCATTTGGGAAATATGCGCACATTTATCAGTAATGATTTAATTAAACGTATGTTTATTGAAAATGGGTTCAAGGTTACACATGTAATGAACTTTACCGATGTTGGACACTTGGTTGGTGACGAAGATGAAGACGGTGGCGAAGGCAAGGAAGACAAAGGCACGGACAAAATGCAAAAAGCTGCAGCCCGCGAAAATAAGTCTGTTTGGGAAATTGCTAAAAGATATATAAATTCTGTTGTATCAGATATGAATGATTTAAATATTATTCCACCAACTTATACCCCACGGGCAACTGATTATATAACTGAACAAATTGAACTGATTCAAAAATTACAAGATTTGGGTTATGCTTATATTATTCCAGGTAAAGGTGTTTATTACGATACAGAAAAATTCGCTGATTATGGTGCATTATCTGGTCAAAAAACATCTATGCAACGTGGCGGAAACAGAATTTCTGACGAGGGGAAGCATAATCCTGCAGACTTTGTTTTATGGGCATTTTTACCAGATACCGCTAAAAACGAAATGATTTGGGACAGTCCATGGGGGAGGGGTTTCCCAGGCTGGCATATTGAATGCAGCGCAATGAGTATGAAATTGTTGGGAAATCATTTTGATATACACACCGCAGCCCAAGAACATATAAATATTCACCACACCAATGAAATTGCTCAAAGCGAACCCATCACTGGAAAGCCTTGGGTAAATTATTGGGTGCATTTTGGTTGGTTGATGGCAAGTACTGATGCTAAATTATCCAAATCTGCTGGCGATGCCCTGACCGTGCCATATATTAAGTCCAAGGGTTATGACCCAATGGCTTTTCGCTATATGATGTTGTTGGGACACTATCGCAGTCCATTGGAATTTTCTTGGGATGCATTAGATGCAGCGGCAACTGGATATAAAAATATCATTAAAAAGATTGCTGGAGTTATTACTGATGCGAATGAACAAGTATCTAAAACTACAGCCAGCGATGCTTGGCACGATAAAATGCTGGGACAGGTATCTGATAACCTGAAAACCGCAACCGCTATTGTGGATTTCCAAGAAATGTTAAAGGATGATACATTGACCGCGGCAGAAAAGATGAGCGTTATCCAGTTTGCTGATGACTTGCTGGGACTGCAGTTTATTGACCGGGCGCAGAAGTTGCTAGCAGAAGAAGCAACCCCAATTCCAAGCGACATACAAAAACTGGCGATTGAGCGCACAGCGGCCAAGGCAGCCAAAGATTGGGCACTGGCGGACAAAATCCGGGGCGAGGTCGAAGATATGGGCTGGTTAATCCAAGATTCCAAAGAAGGAATGAAAATTGTAAAAAAATAAATTTAAAAACCGCCAATTCTTGGCGGTTTTTTTAATTGTAATATTTTTATATATTTCGTAATATCTAGATAACTTGAAGCAGATAAAAAACCAAAAAGGAAGTTATTATGAAAGCTTACTTAGAAATTCTGCAGAAAATTAATGATACCTGCACAGATATTAGACAAAACAGAACCGGGATTCCGGATATAGGCCTTCCGAATGGGGCCATATTTGAACATAATATGCAAGATGGATTTCCGCTTGTTACAACCAAGAAAATGGGACTGAAAAATATTGCCACAGAATTAGAATTTTTTATCAAGGGAATTACCGATAAAAAATGGTTACAAGACAGAAAATGCAAAATATGGAATGAATGGGGAAATCCCGAAAAAATTCAAAAAAAATATGACAAGGCTATTCAGAAAAATCCAAACTTATCTGATATACAAAAACTAGAATTAAAAAACAAAATTGCCAGCAAAGAACGAGATGTTGGACCTATTTATGGTTGGCAGTGGCGACATTTCGGAAGCAAATATAAATGGAATACAAAACTTATAAATGAAAATCCTTGTGACAATTATGATCATAAAAATCCCGGGATAGATCAATTGGCACAGGTTATAAACAAGCTTCATAACAATGCAAACGATCGCAGAATGATCGTTACTGCTTGGAATCCTGTGGATATTCCACGCCAAGGATTACCCGCATGCCACATGATGCATCAGTTGATTGTTCGTGATGGTAAAATATCATTAACATGGACTCAACGTTCTTGTGATATGTTTTTGGGGGTTCCCTATAATATTGCCAGCTATGCATTGCTTTTATTGCTTTATGCGAAAGAGACCGGATTGACCCCATATATGTTAAAGGGCGAATTGCACGATGCCCATATTTATACTAATCATTTAGAGCAAGTTAAAGAACAATTATCAAGAACCCCTTATAAACTTCCTGTCTTAGAAATCCCAGATGAAAATTGGAACGGATTATTAAATTGGCAAGCAACAGATTTTATTCTGAAAGATTATCAATGCCATGACACTATTAAAGCCGAGGTAGCAATATGAAGAAACCTTTCGTTATAGCTGTAGAAGGTGCAGATAAAGCGGGAAAACACACCCAAACAATGAAAATTTGCGAGTATTTGACTTCGCTTGGGATTCCAAACGAAACATTGGATTTCCCACAATATAAATCTTTCTTTGGCAAGGTTGTAAAAGATTATTTAAACGGGAATTTTGGTGGTGTCCAAGATATCCCCGCAGAATATAAAATGTTGCCATATGCATTGGACAGATTACAACATCAATCAATGATTAAAAAATGGTTAGATGAAGGCAAATGCGTTGTTTTTGACAGATATACATACAGCAATTCTTTTTCAGTTGCGCAAAATCCAGAACATCTTTGGGATTCAAAAATAAAATATATGGAAGAATTAGAATTCGATCAATTAAATTTGATTAAACCAGATCATAATTTTTATTTATACTTGGATCCTAAAATAGCATTCGCTATGAAAGACCAGGGGCAAAAAGAATATCAAAACGGCAAAGCGGATATTCATGAACGCAATTATGACTTATTATATAATGTATCAAAAGTATATAAAAGAATTGCAACTAATAATCCAAAAGAATGGGATGTTATTGATGAAATGCGCCCGGATGGAACACGTATGAACATTGATGATGTATTTGAAGTATTACGTAAAAGAATAGATATATTAATTCAAAAACAATACTAATATAAAACCGCCCATTTTGGGCGTTTTTTATATCTTAAAATTATCCATCCATACTTGTTTTAAATCTGTGGAAAATTCGGGTCCCTGGGTCAATATTGATATAGGCTTTGAAAAAAATTCCTGTGTATTTTCTATAACATCTGGAATGGTCAAACTATCTCTTTCTTTGGCATTCGCATAGAAATCATACAAAAGCCCATATTGACGATAAAATCCCAAAAGTCTATCCCGTCTTGCTCCTGCAGATTCCAACCAATCCGCATCATTTAATTTCATTTGAACCGCACTTATTTCAAATTCTTCTTTGGTTATCTGTTTTTTATTTAAAATTTCTGCTGAAACCCGCGCGCAAATCGCAACTATTTTCTCCAAATTTTCTGGGGCACTGCTGCAATTTATAGTATTCACAGATGTTTTTTCATTTCCAAAACTTCCAATACCTATATAATAAACCAGACCGTTTTTATTTCGAACTTCATCATGCAATCTACGCGATAAAGCCCCTTCAAATCGACCAACACATTTTTGTTTAAATCTGTTTTCTAATATTTGGGGCCAAATATCTTCGAAACATATATTAAGCATAACTTGTTTTTGTTCTGGCTTTAAATTATGTGCAATAGACGGAATAATCTTTGCATCAGAATTGCTGGGGACATCAAATGATGGTAACCACCCAAATAATTCTTCTAGTTGTGCCAATAAAATGTCGATATTTTCAATTTTACCAGAAATGCCAATAGCTGTATTTTTCGCAGAAATTCTGGTATTTCTATAATTCAATAATTGTTCGCGAGTAAACGACTGTATATTTTCTGATGTCCCCAGGGTTCTATGTTCAAATCCCGAACCAGCAAAAACATTTTGAACTTTGAAATAAAAAAAGTTTCTTTCTTTGTCATCCAAACTACGACGAAATTCATCTAATATTACCGATTTTTCGTTTTCTATGGCTTTTTCGTTAAATAAAGAATTTTTAAATAAATCAGATATTAATTCAGCCAGAACATATAAATTTTCAGAAAGAATTCTGCCATGAATTCTCATGCTAGAATTTCCAGTACTGGCGTTTATTCTGCCGCCTTTACTTTCAATATAATCTTTGATTTCCTTTGGGGACGAGTGTTTTGGCGTACCTCTCATAAACATATGTTCCATAAAATGGGTAATTCCAAATTCGGATTCAGATTCGTCACGGCCGCCTGTTTGTATAGCCAAAGACATAGAAGTAGTGGCTATATCCATCGGGTCCAAAATAACAACCATACCATTAGAAAGGTAATGCAGAGATGGAGTATATTTCATTTTATTCTTCTATTCTTCTAAAAAGCTGCGCAGTTTGCGGGCACGGGTAGGGTGTTTTAACTTGTTCAATGCTTTCTGTTCAATCTGACGTATACGTTCGCGTGTAACACCGATATATTCACCGACTTCTTCCAATGTGCTGGTTTTATTCGTGCTCATACCAAATCTTTGACGCAAAACGGTTTCTTCTTTTGGATCCAGTTCAGACAAAATATTTGTAACAATTTTACGCAAATTCTTTTGCGCCGCAGAAGTAAATGGATTCTTCGCGGTTTCATCTGGAATAATTTCAATGCGGCTGCTGTCGTCTTCGCTGCCGACCGGGGCCTCTAAAGAAACAGGGCGCAGATTAACTTTCAAAGCCTTGTGTATTTTTTCAACTGGCAGATAAATAATCTTTGATAATTCTTCGGCTGTTGGTTGACGTCCATGTTTATGAACAAATTGACGGCTGGCCTTTTGTATTTTATGAATATTATCAATCATGTGCACAGGAATACGAATTGTTCGTGCCTGGTCCGCAATACTGCGTGAAATACCCTGTTGAATCCAGTTGGTCGCATAGGTTGAAAATTTATTTCCCAAACGATAATCAAATTTATCAACTGCTTTCATCAAACCAATATTTCCATCCTGGACCAAATCAGAAAAATCCAGCCCCAAACCACGCGGAGAAGAGCGTTTTGCAAACTTAATTACCAGACGCAAGTTAGCCTCAATCATTTCATGTTTTGCTCGCGCGGCTTCTTGCTGACCACGGCGAACCAAATCAACAACTTTTTTATATTCTGATGTGGGTTGTCCGGTTTCAATTGCAACTTTCAGAATTTCTTCTTGGATTTTTAAAATATCTTTCTCATGTTTGGTTGCGAATTTCTGCCAAGCGGGCAATTTGCTTTTCATTAATTTTTTTGCCCAATTCTTGTTTAATTCGTTACCAGTATATTCTTGTAAAAAATCTTCGCGTTTGATTTTAGCTGCGACAGCCAAACGCATCAACTTACCTTCCAGCCCCATTAACAAAGCAGTGCGAGATGTCAATTTTTCCAAAATTTCTGCGACACGATCATCGTTCAATCTAATCTTGCTGACGTATTCAAACAAATCCAATCTTGCTTTTGCATATTTTTTTTCCAATGCTTCGTCTGGTTTTGCAGATTTAACCAAATGTTCCATACGTTGTTTTTGCAGTTTTTCAAGATTATTAAAAATGCGTTTAATTTTTGAAAATACTTCTATCAACATTGGCATCAAAGATTCTTCCATCATTGGAATAGGCACGCCCGAGCTACTGCGTGAAGATTCATCTTTGGTTGGTTGATCTGGATTTTCTTCTTCATCATCTTCTTCGGAATCGCCCAAAGTATCATCTAAATCGTCATCTTCTAATTCTTCGATATTATCAACGCCTTTACTTTTTAAAGTATCAGATAATTCTGCCAATCTTTTTTGTTCTGCATCAGACGAATACATAACTTCTAAATTTACGATATAACGAAGTTTAATTTCATCATTCAATAATTGCTGGTACCAATCCAACATAGCACTAATTGTCATTGGACTTTCGCATAAGCCATAGACCATTAATCTGGATGCGGCCTCGATACGTTGGGCAATAGCAACCTCGCCGGGGGCAGTAAGCAATTGAACCGTTCCAATAGATTTTAAATACGATTGAACAGAATCTTGAATCCCCAGTGTTAATCCACCGGTTGTGCTGCGTTCTAATTGTTTTGCATAATGTTCATAATCTTCATCCCCAGCATAAACTTGTTCTGTATCAGAATTTAAAATATCCCGGGTTTTATCGCGTGGGCCAGAATCTTCATCGGCATCTTCATAATTTCCAGAATTATCCAAAAATACCGAAGCTTCTAATACATCCAACCCCAAATCTTGTTGAAAAAAAGATAATAATTCTTCTTTTTCTGATTCTTTAATTTCATCCGAGTTAACAGCATTATCAAAATCCAACCGCGATAAAAATCCAGAAGATGATGATGACTCTGCTAATTTTTTTAAATTTTCTGGCAATGATTCAATTAGAAATTTAGTTGCTTCGTCTATTGGTTTTGGCATGAAGAAACCTTCGGTTTTATTAGTATACAAGTTACAATTAAAACAACCACCCATTTCAAGTGGTTATTATGATTATAATTTGTGTTAATTTTTATTTGCTTTTTCTTTTGCTTTTTCTGCTTTCTCAACCGCTTCACGCAAAGCGCTTTCAGATACCAAACCCAAAACTATCGGGCTTTGTATTTGAATAGTAGAATAGCTTTTATGAGTTTTATTACGAATTGACGCAACAGTTGGGTTTGTACTGCGCATCAAACGTGCAACCTGACCATCGGTTAATTCTGGATAATTTTTCAAAATCCATAAAATCCCGCCAGAACGATTTTGACGATGAATTTGTGGGGTATAACCAACACCTTTTTTATTTTGTTTTTTCTGGGCTTCTACAATTTGTTGGCGCAATGTTAAACGAGCCGATGGATCTGCTTCGCATTGTTCAATATCTTCACGTGTTAATTGTCCTTGTAATATGGGATTTAACCCTTGAACTTTGCTGCGTTCAGCATCAGCAATAGTTTTTACTTCTAATTCATGCAAACCGCAAAAAGCTGCAATTTGTTCAAATGAAAGAGCGGTATTTTCTATTAACCACAAAGCGGTTGATTTTGGCATATACGGATAATTCATGGAAACCCTTTTTTATTTAGCTTGCTGAATATAATTCATTTTTACCGAAGTTTCAAGCAGAAAAAGTAAATTTATTTTATAAATTAGCCTTTAACGCTAAATACATTTGCCCCAAATCAGTCTTTAGCAAAGTTGCGGAAACCATATCCTTGTTATCTGTTTGTTCTGCACCCGCCATCATCTTGGCAAAGCCACGGACAAATTGAGTTGCTTGACTGCGGAATACAGCGTCATTTTTGAACAATGCTTTAATTCTACGCTTGTCCGCCGCACCCAGCATTTTTGCAAACCACTTGGAAAATATAGTTTTATCACCAGCTTGATATTTATTCCATATTGCTGCTGGGATTTCTGCACCTGCCGCGCGGGTTAAATCCACAGATAATTCATGCAATTTTTCCATTATGCCCTCGGAATATTTTATAAAGTCACCACTGGCCATCTTTGCTTTACTGCTTGCCGTCTGTTCTGGTGTTCTGGAAACTGCCGCCATTGGTGTTGACGCACGTGTTTCAACCATTTGACGGTTCAGTGTTTGCATGGTATCGGTTGCTTTTGCATAATCAGACAACAAATCTATCATCTGCTGACGCGATTGACCCGATAAGTGTTCTAACTTTAACGAAGAATCCGCAATCCCCGTAATTGAGTTTTCAACTTCTTTTGCCAATTCCCGCATTTTTTCATCCAATGATGCTATTTCACCAGATAATTGAGCGGTCATTTCCGCCGAGCCACGGGTTAAATCGGGCAGGGATGTATAATACTTTTCTATCAGTTCTGATAATGGTCGCAATTGTTCCGCTGTTTCGGTTGATACCCTGACCAATTCTTGAGATTGTCCAGTCAATTGAGAATGTGCCGCATTCATCTCTATCAGTGTTTGACGTACTCCCTCGGTCATTGCGCGAACAGAATCTGAAAACGCGCCAGCGGCTGTCTTGGTATCTGCCAGAGTAGTTGTTGCAACACCATGGACCGTAGTTAATTCGCCAACTATCCCAGTTGCAAAATCGCGAATTTCTATTTGGAATTTTCCAGACAGCCCCGCAACTTCGCTGGCTATGGTTTTTATAAAGCCTTCGGTCGCTCGGGACGTTTCCATTAAATTTTCGGCTGCAGATGCCAAACCTTTTTCTTGCTTTTCAATAGATGCCTCGGCCAAACGGATTTGACTGCCGACCGCGTTTGCGGTACCGGTTAAATTGTTCAACTGAGATGCTAACAACTTCTTAGACTGCTTTGTAAATGCGTCCATTTTTTCTAATTGTTTGCCCAACAATTTATCATTATTCGTCATCAGATCTTCATAATCCGCCACTTCTTTTTTAACATCTGCAAAACCTGTGGCAACTGAACTTGATAACTCGGATAATTTCTTTTGCATCGCTTCGGATTCCACAACCATAGAGTTCATATGGCTAGTATTATTTTCGATATCTGACACCAATTGACTCGACAGAGTTTTTCCAGATTCTATCCAATCCGATATATGCCCTTGTAAAACTCTGGCATGCTCTGTTGCTTCATTAGAAACAGAATCAACTCTGTTTAATAACTCGTTGATACGACTTTGAAACTTTTCACATACAGAATCAACCTCGGCCCATTCGCGGGAGGTTACAATTTTCTGAAACCCTTCGGCTGTATTTTCAAGACGTCCCGACATTTGGGCTATCTTTTTAACTGCATCTTCGGACAACTCGACTAACGCTGAATTTCTTTGTCCTAATTCTTTTTCCAGTGCGGCTGCTTTTAATATTTGATCAGACAAAGTATCCTGGATTGATTTAAATGATGATTCTATCTTTGCAACTTCGTCCGCCATTACTATGTGCAAAACACGGGCAGCATCCTGAATCTTTGCCCGTTCAGGCTTGGTCAAAAACAACAGCATTGATTCCATTGCTTTTTGAGATTTGCGCGATACAAAAAATAAAGCAACTGAAACTATTATCGCCAACGCACCCGCAATTCCTGCACCAATAAAAATAATATTTGAACTTTCCACTTTTTTTCTCTCCAATTATCGCTTTGTAATCATAGTAAAATTTCCAAACCCAAGTCTAGTTAAATAATATAAAGTTTTCTTATAAATCTCCGGTTAATCTGTTTGCGCGGTAGTTATCAATGACTTTACGCGATGGGGCAAAGATTTTCGCTGGCAATTCATCCAAAGAAAACCATTCCCACCGAATTATTTCTTCGGGTTCCATTGTTTTTACTTCGCCGCTCCACTTTGTTGCTAAAAAACCTAATGTTATAAAGTGCGCTGAATCCCCGTATTTATCATTTGTAATTGATGCGATTTTTGCATCAATTAAATCCAAATCTGTTTCTTCTTTTAATTCGCGCGCAGCGCCAGAAAGCAAGTCATCACCAAATTCAAATTTTCCACCTGGCATTGTCCATGTTCCTTCGCCGTGTAATTCACTGCTGGCCTTTGCTGCATCATCATTACGTAGTCCCAACAATACTCGACCATCTTTATCCATTACCATAATGCCCATTCCGGCACGGGTAACACGTGGTTTTTCTGACATGATTAGACTCCTTGAATTCCTGATAAATTTATACTACAATCAAAGGAATCAAAGCAATATAAAAATGGCGAAAAAACAAGAATTATCCCCAGAACAAAAAACGGCATCCGACCCCAGTCTGAATGTATGGGTCCAGGCCAATGCAGGAACGGGTAAAACCAGTGTTCTGGTACAGCGGTTGCTGCGTATTTTATTCAGAACTGATGGTGAATATAGTGGAATATTATGCTTAACCTATACCAATGCCGCAGCATCCGAAATGCGCAATCGAATTTTGGGGGCACTGCGTAAATGGGCCATGGCAGATGATGAAACTCTGCGCGAAATATTAATCGGCGTTTCGTACAATACATCTCCGACCGATAAAGACATAGAACATGCCCGTAAAATATTTTACACTTACATAGATAATCCAGATATTTTAAAAATTAAAACTATACACGGCTTTTGCGAAGAAATACTGCGCAGATTCCCATTAGAAGCGGGCATATCACCATCTTGGAAACTGGTATCTGATGCCGATCAACGACGTTTATTACATGATACATTTGAAAAACTTATAAATTCAAGCGCATCTGGGGCCGTTTTGGACGCTTTTAACCATATAATTGGACGAGTATCCGAACATTCCATGGATGAACTGATGGGAATACTGACCAACCAGTATAAACAATTTTTCGAAGTTGAAAATATTGATAAATATAGACAACAATTCATTGACACAACTAAAAAATATCTAGAACTGGATAAAGTCATACAACCCGAAATTTCACCACAAAACCTGCAAAAAATCATTAAAATTACAGAAAATGAAATAAATGCGTCAAAAAAGCCGGCAAAATACCTTATCAGTATTGTCAATCTAACAAAACAATATATTGATAACACTATAAATTTTGAAGAATATAAAAAGGCATATTTAACGTCTGAAAACAGCAAAATCGTCAATGTGTCCAAGAAAGATTATCTGATTGTTGAACAAGACAGGGTTTATGAATTGGCACAACATGATAGTAATCAACAAATATTCCAAGATACTGTTGCTTTGTTTGAACTATCCTTTGCATTTGCAAATACTTATAAAGAATTGAAAAACATCAGAAACCTGCTGGATTTTGATGATTTGATTCTTTATACGAAACGGCTTTTTGCAAATCCATCTAATATGGGGTGGGTGTTATCCCAATTGGATTTATCTTTGCATCATATACTGGTTGACGAGGCCCAAGATACAGCGCCCCAACAATGGGACATATTAAAAGCGTTAAGTACCGACTTTTTTACTGATGGAGACAAAGAAAATCCACATTCTTTATTCGTTGTAGGCGATACAAAACAATCTATTTATGGATTCCAAGGCGCAGATCCGAACGCTTTAGCCGCATCCAGAACTGAAATTGATGCCCAAATAAAAAACAATTTGCGTGTAATCCAGGAAATCCCATTGGCTCAAAGCTTTCGCAGCTCAGCACCAATATTAAACTCGGTAGATTATTTCTTTAATCATTTAGATGGATTTATAAATCACAATCATAAAGTTTTTCGCGATACAGCGCATGGAAAATTAGAATTAAATGCTCTTATACAATCCGAAGAAACCAGTTCTATTGCACGTAAAGAATATATTAAAACTATCGCTAATAAAATTGAAAGTTTAATAAAAACAGGGACCTCCCCCAGTGACATTATGGTTTTGGTTCAACGTCGCGCACCATTTGCCGCACCTTTGATTAATGAATTAAAAAAACGCAGCATAACGGTCGCCGGCAGCGACAGAATTATCCTGCCGCAGTTTCCAGCAGTCATAGACCTGATGAACTTAACCCGCTGGTGTATTGACCTCTCGGATAATTATACGCTTGCTTGCACCCTTAAAAGCCCGCTATTCCGCTTTTCAGAGAATGATTTATATTCTGTATGCAATAATCGTGGTAAAGACGTCAGTGTTTACGAAGTTTTACAAACAAAATACCCAGAAATTTATACCGTATTGGAACAAATACGTGAATGGGCGCAAACACTGGCACCATATTCATTTTTTATGAAAATTTTAAATACTAATCGTGAAAAAATTATTGCGGCACTGGGCACACAAATCATTGAACCACTAGAAGAATTTTTAACAATTTGTTTATCTTATGAAAGAACTCAAAGCGGCACATTAAAACACTTTTTAAAATGGTTTATCGAGGGTGGCAGCGAAATTAAACGTGAATTAAATGCTGCCGATGGGGTTCGTATTGCAACCGTCCACAGCAGCAAGGGTTTAGAAGCACCAACAGTATTTTTGATTGATACTATTCGAACACCAGACGATAAACATGACAAGGTTATTCCTATTGAAAATAATTGCTGGCTTTGGTCACCACGTAGCAATAATTCCAAGCGCTGGGAAACAGCTGCTGATATAGATATGGATAAAAAAATACAGGAATATTGGAGATTACTGTATGTCGCAATGACACGAGCACGCGATAATTTATTTATTTATGGTTTTTGCGTTAATAAAAATCCCCCAACAAATTCGTGGCATACCAAGCTTTGGGAAATTATGCAATCCATGCCGGACGCAGTTATTAATAATGAAAAAATATTGGTCTCAAATGAATAAGACTATGGCTGAATTTTTATCAGAAAAATCCCGCGAAAAAATCGCAACTGGTCGTGGCACAGATATTCATCGTCAGCTGCAATTTTTAAAACTTGAAGATGATAATGATATTGCAAAGAAAATAAAATCCGATCCGGAATTATCAATATTTTGGGGACAGGGCAGTCGCGCCGAAGCCCCAATTGCCGGTACAATAAATGGCAAATTCTATAGCAAACGAATAGATAGACTTGCTTTTGGACCAGATAATACAATATTATTTTTAGATTATAAAACCGATACAAACCGCGCGCGGCGTGAAGATTACGAAAAAACTATGAACATCTATGCCTCGCTTTTACGTACTGCTTATCCGAATAAAAAAGTATCGGGATTTATCCTGTGGCTGAACAATTGGGACTTGGAAAAAGTCGTTGAATCATAAGGGTTATTTATTTTATAATATTCACATGCTTACAAACCTGCATATTTCTAATATCGTTTTAATTGATAAACTGAATCTGGAATTCGGTCGTGGATTAAATGTTTTAACCGGTGAAACCGGCGCGGGAAAATCTATTTTACTTGATGCTTTGGCGCTTTCTTTGGGTGCACGTAGTGATACCGGATTGGTTCGCCATGGATGCGAAAATGCGCAAGTTATTGCAGAGTTTGATTGTCCAAATAGTCTGAAAATCTTATCCGAGCAGGGGATAGAATCTGATGGAACAATTATTTTACGTCGCGCATTAGGCATGGACGGGAAAAGTCGTGCGTGGGTCAATGACGTTCCAGTCAGTATTAAAATATTAAAACAAATTGGTGATGAACTTTGTGAAATTCATGGTCAATTCGAGAATCATTCTTTGCTTGACCCAACAACACACATTACGGCATTAGATGAATTCGGTGGATACGATTTATCACAATTAAAAAATGCCTATAACGCTATGCATTCTGCGGAAAAACAGCTAAAAGAATTACAAGAATTATTAAATCGTAGCGCGGCAGAACGCGACTTTTTAGAACACAATGTCAAAGAACTGTCCGCATTAAATCCACTTCCTGGGGAAGAAGAAGAATTAGCAACCAGACGTGCACAATTAATGGATGCTGAAAAAAATTCCGCTATTTTAAATGATGCAAATACAGCAATTCATGGACTAGATAAAACAATATTTAGCGTTGCACATATTTTACAGCGGATAAAAACTGATCCGAATCCTTATGCGGGACAAATTGATGCACTTTATAACATTGCAGAAATAGCATCAGATGTTGAAAGTAAAATATCACCAATAGAAACCGATACTGAATCATTGGAAAACATCGAGGCACGTCTTTTTGCCATCCGTGCGGTCGCAAGAAAGCATAAAATCATGGCGGATGCGTTACCAGAAAAATTACACGAAATGACCGAGCAATTAAACGCTATTGATAATTATGATGTAGAATTCAAAAAGGCTGAAACCGCCATAAAACAGCGGAAATCTGAGTATGAAAAGATAGCAAACCAAATTACCCAGGGACGAATTGCCGCGTCCGTGAAATTGCGTAATGCCATCGTGAATGAGTTTCCAGACTTGAAATTGGCTCATGCCGACTTCAAAGTTGAAATTACGCCAACAACCCCATCATCAAATGGCAGTGACGAAGTCATTTTTATGATAAAAACAAATCCAGGCAGTCCATTTGCACCATTACATAAAATTGCAAGCGGGGGAGAGCTGGCACGATTGATGTTGGCATTACGTGTAGTATTAATGAATAAATCCGGTGCAAAAATTTTTGTATTCGATGAAGTAGATACAGGAATTAGTGGAGCAACCGCCAGTGCAGTTGGCGCAAGATTAGCTAGACTTGCAAAAAATGGTCAGGCTTTAGTAATTACTCATTCCGCTCAAGTGGCCGGATTTGCTGACTTACACTTCTTGATACAAAAAAAATCAACGAAAGACACAACAACTACAAATGTTTGTAAAATAGAAGATGAAAATCGTATAAATGAAATCGCCAGAATAATAAGCGGTGATAAAATTACAAAAGAATCTATTGCTACTGCAAAAATTTTAATAAAAAATTAAACCTCTACGACACCATCACCAAATTCTATTTGTGCGGGACGCTTGAAATCTGATGCGCGACTTATAATTTTATCGCCACTGCGAACCATTGCAAATCCGCGGTTTAAAACGTTTTTATAACTGAGTGAATTTAACATTTGTTCAAAATGAGAAACAGATTGATGCATTTTAGAAATTTTATTTGTATATAATATTCCCAAAGTGCGTGAAGTATCATCCAAACGCTGTTGCTGTTCCATAATTAACTGACGCGGACTTTTTATTAAGATTGAATCTATACGTGCGCGAGCGTTTAATAACTTTGATGAAAAATTAGAATGTAATCTGTGCCAAATTGTTTCTATTTCTTGGATCAATGAAACCTTTGTCGGGACGACTATTTCCGCAGCACCTGTGGGGGTTGGCGCGCGAAAATCAGCCGCAAAATCAATCAACATCCAATCTGGTTCATGTCCAACACCAGATACAACTGGAATTTTTGAATCTGCGACCGCGCGAACAACAACTTCTTCGGAAAAAGGCAATAAATCTTCCAGCGAACCACCACCACGTGCAACGATTATTACATCTACATTGTTTTTATCGTTAAAGTATTTAACACCGGCGGCAACCTCGGCTGCGGCAGTTGTTCCCTGAACCGTTGCGAGATAAAGTAAAACTTTGACGGGGAAACGTTCACGCAAACGATTACAAATATCTTGGAATGCGGCGCCTGTTGGACTGGTTACAATTCCAATTACCGATGGAAATCTAGGCAAGCCTTGCTTTCGCGATTCATCAAACAAACCCTCGGCCGCTAATTTCTTTTTCCGCTCTTCCAGCATTTTCAAAATCGCGCCGACTCCGGCCATTTCAATTTCTGAAACAATAATTTGATAATTGCTGCGCGCTGGATAGGTTGTAAATTTACCGGTTACGATGACCTCTAACCCATCAACCAATTGAAAAGGCAAGGGCGTTCCACGCCAAATAATTGCATTTATTGCTGCGCCCGCATCTTTGACAGTCATATAGACATGCCCGCTGGAAGCACGCGTAATCTGGGATAATTCACCACGAATACGAATTTGTGAAAAAGCAGTTTCCACAACGCCTTTTAACAAAGCTGACGCATCAGACACGCTGAAAATCATATCTGGCTGAACAAGAGACTCTGGCTTTTGCATATTTATCTATCTATTTTTATTCCTATGGCATCAGCGAAACGATACGCAATTTCATAATCTTTCGGATTTTCTATTACTTTAGTTCCCATATCATACGGAATATCTATACCAACATGTTTATATTGGTCAAATGTTAAATCAAAAACAAGCTTTGTCGGCTTATGAACTAAATAATGATGGGGGCCAAAAGTCCATATATCATTAATATAATACAAATCAAATTTGCACTCTGGCATAAGCTTTTCATATGCATAGGAGATTTTACAAAAAGCATCGGAATCATAGGTAAGAGCTTTCATATCTTCGCCTAAATCCGGATAAAATACCACATGTTTAACTTCTGGAAGTTTAAAACTATCACGAAACAAAAGAACAAAATTCTTTGCTTTTATACGTGCCAACTTCTCCAAATTAAAGTCATCAATCTGTTTGATTAATTTTTTTGTAGCGGCTTCATAAAATTTTTCTTTTTCGGGAAGCATAATTTACCATTTTAACATATTCGAATAATCTGTCAAATATCAAAGTTCGATCAATGGCCAGCGGAAGCAAAATAAATAATTTTCACATTAATTTAAATACCTGCACATTTACTTAAAAGAAATGCACTTCGTTGCATAGATTCTGTAAATTCCTTATCTTTACCTATTCTTTGCTCTACCTTACCATGTTCATATTCATACGGAAATAAAAACTGATCGTAAGATATATCAAAAGCTTCATTTGTTTGTTTATATATTAACCACCAATGATCTGAATCTCTCTTAATTATCCAATATTTATCTTCGCCACAATTTTTATATAAACAATATGTAGCGTGCATACAAAATCCTTCGGAAAAGGAACTATCAATAAAATACGTCCCAAAAAGCTTAATATGTGTCTCAGATTCTTTGAAAGAATCTCGTATTTTCTTTACAATTTTCGGAAATGACTTGTTATTAAATTTTGGTAAATTAAAACTCTTGGCTTGGGAAACAAGCTTTTGTGTTGCAATATTATGAAGTTTAATTTTATCTTTCATGAGTTATAACTCCATTAATGGCCAGCGGGGGCGGGGAGCAGTTGGCTCGCGAACTATGCGATCAGCCAGATAATTTTCAATCCCGGCCCAGGCAATCATTGCGCCATTATCAGTACATAGATTTAATGTAGGCGCAGCAAATTCCATACCAGAATCAATGGCTAGTTTTTCCATCGCGGCACGTATTGCCAAATTCTTTGCAACACCACCCGCAACAACAATTGTTTTTGGTTCGGCATTAATTACACGTGAATCATTCAAAGCATTTTGCAGGCGATTTATAATACAATCAACAACTGATTCTTGGAACGAAGCACAAATATTGTTTTTAAATTCTTCTGTTTGTTCTTTGGTTTTTGTTATTTGATTTCTGACCGATGTTTTTATACCACTAAAAGAAAAATCACACCCGGGTTTATCACACAATGGGCGCGGAAATTTAAATGCGTTTTTATCCCCAAGCTTTGCGCGCTTATCAATAATTGGTCCCCCTGGATAACCCAGTCCCAACATTTTAGAAACTTTATCAAATGCTTCGCCGGCACTGTCATCCAATGTTTGTCCAATTATTTCATAATCACCAACACCACGCACCAACAAAATTTGTGAATGTCCACCAGATGCCAACATTAATAAATAAGGGAAAGAAACATTGTTTGTAAGACGCGGCACCAGTGCATGACCTTCTAGATGATTTATCGCAACCAATGGTTTACCAGTTGCTTGTGCCAAAGCAACCGCAAATTCCCAACCAATTAAAACACCACCAATAAGGCCAGGGCCAGCCGTTGCAGCAATAACATCAATATCAGAAATTGTTTTATTCGCATCAGACAAAGTTTTTTGAACAACTTCATCTATAGCTAAAACATGCGCGCGCGCTGCCAATTCTGGCACAACACCACCATATTTTTGATGCTCTGGAATTTGGGAATAAATTATGTGGGATAAAATTTCACGATCTGTGCTGACGATTGCAGCACTTGTTTCATCACAAGAAGATTCAATACCCAAACAAAGTAATTTTTTATTCTTCATCATTGTTGCTGCGAAGTTCTATACCAACAGAACATAACGATGCCGCATCAACAACTTTTACCCTACCAGAGTCTGACATTGATGCCATTTTAGTTATACATGCAACCATCAAATCTGAGTTTTCCGTGGTCCCAGTAAGAATTTCAACCGCCGCGGCACGACGCGCATCAGACGCAGATAACCATGCACGAAGATTTCCTTCTTCTATATTACTTTGCGATTTCATAGCGATAAAAAATACCGATGCCGATAACACTAAGGCTAAAATACCAACAACTAATTTTAAATTAGATTTTATAATTTTCATTTTTTATCCCTTTATTCACAACGCAATAACCACAAATCATAATCAGCATCTTGCAATGGATTATCACCTGGTTCATTTCTGTCCATCCATCCACTGAAAACACGTTTTCCGTTTTTTTCAATTTCAGCAAACATATAAAAATTTTCAGCAGTATAGGGCGCAGTTTGTTTACAAGCACGAACCCGAACAGATAATTTCTCAATCTTTGATATTTTACCGACTGGCAAAGACATAGTTTGAGCTTTGCCTGCCGCTTTGTTCATAACGCGTACAATCGCAGTATCTTTATTTACAAATTCATCTGTTGCAATATCATCGGCAAATGAATTTGTTGATAAAAATAATCCGCAATGAACAGCAAACAATAACGCATATATTTTTATAAAATATTTGTTTGTTTTTTTCATTTGTTTGCTGTTCATCACTTGTAAAATTATTTTTCCAGTTTTTCAGCAGCAGTCGCAGCCAAATCTTCCACGATACGGGCCTTTTTACCGGACAATTTACGCAAGAAGAATAATTTAGCACGACGCACTTTACCAATACGAATTTTTTCTATTTTTTCTACCGCTGGAGAATGTAATGGAAATTTACGTTCAACACCAACGCCATAGGATTCTTTGCGAACTGTAAAAGATGCATTGCCATCACGAGCAATTACCACGCCTTCGAATACCTGGGTACGGAATTTATCGCCGTCTTTAATTCTTACATACACTTTTAATGTATCACCGGCTTTGAAATTTGGAATATTCTTGTCCGCTGTTAATTTTTCCATTTGTTTTTTTTCAATTTTTTTAATGATGTTCATTTTACTTTTCCTTTAATAAATCTGGACGACGTTCTTTGGTTATATCGTCCGACTTGGTTTTCCGCCATCTTTCTATATTGCCGTGATGACCGGACAACAGGACTTCTGGGACATCTTGTCCACGCCATGTTGACGGGCGGGTATACAACGGCCATTCCAACCCCCCGATTTCAAAACTTTCATTGCCAACGCTTTCTGCGCCGCCATGCACCACATTATCCAATAAGCGAACGCAACTGTCAATAAAAACCTGCGTAGCTATTTCCCCACCAGATAAAATATAATCGCCTATACTTATTTCTTGGATTTCATACTGATCTATGACCCTTTGGTCTATACCTTCGTACCGACCACAAAGCAAAGTTATTTGTTCTTCTTTCGCAAATTCCCGCGCCATTTTTTGATTCCAAACCTGTCCCCGTGGTGAAAAATAAATTATTTTTCCAGGCTTTTTTATTGAATCCAAAGCATTTGCAATAGGTTCAGCCATCATAACCTGACCGGCACCACCACCAAATTGTTCGTCATCAACCGCTTTGTAATTTCCAATACCAAAATCGCGCAAGTTTACAATATCATACGACCAAATTTTATTTTCCAATGCACGTCCAACAACACCACCACCAAGCGTGCCGGGAAACATATCTGGAAAAATAGTCAAAATATTAAAATGCATTATATACTTTTTTGATTACTAGCTATTTGCGTTATAGCAGATGTTTTAAATTTTTCTCCGCTATCCCATAACTCTGTTTTTTGAATATACTCATTACCTGTCTGTTTAATAATTTTTTTATCTATGGACGATTTCGGTTTTTCCAGGCTTCTTAAAATATCAACCATTTCAACTATTTCGTCCGGTGTTAAAACAACCAAATGTTTCGAGAATTCTTTTAAAATTAAATCCCTTTGCATTTGATTCAGCATTATCTCGTATCGAACCCCTAAAAACATATTCGCTTTTATGCGTATAAACGCACCGACAATCGGCTTGCCGTATAAATATCTTGATGGAACCTTCTTGAAAAGTTCCCCGTCTTCGCATTTTATTTTGTAAGTTTTCCCAAGAAAACTGAGCTTGACGGAAATTATTTTATGCCAGGTCATTATTACCCAATATTATAATTACCTTTTTCTTTTGCCGAAAAAAAATTATACAGTTTTAATTCCTTTCCTTTTGCAATTTATTAAATTTTGTTTGTGTTATAATAGTTGCCGAAGTAATCTTATGATTTTTACCCTTTATAACTGCTATGTATGATCCTTTTCTTAAAGAACCATTTATTGTTGTACTCTTAGGTATATTATAAGTCAAAGATCTACCTGCTGCCAATATTGTATAATTATCTGTATAGTCAT
>Ga0265294_10002622_pt1 | contig 23511 bp, 26 predicted proteins | sample MunlanPumphouse3_FD_192504 | JGI IMG/M metagenome (GOLD analysis project Ga0265294, IMG submission 192504) | Groundwater microbial communities from a municipal landfill in Southern Ontario, Canada - Pumphouse #3 | ecosystem: Environmental > Aquatic > Deep subsurface > Groundwater | place... | reverse complement strand
TGATGCAGAGCTATCACTTAAAAGAATAGTCAAAACAGACATTCTTTTTTTCAATGATTTTTCTTCGTTAATGTCAATTACTTTGCCTTTAATAACAGCACTTTCATTTATTCTAAGCTCCTTAATCTCCTTTACATCTGAGAAATCCTCGTATTGTTCAGGAAAGTAAAAGAGTAAATCTCCTAAAGTTCGTATCTTTAATTTTTTAAATTTAGCAACCTGTTTCTCTCTAATGTATTTAATATTTTCAATGGGCGTTTGAAAATTCATGCGCGCCTAGCAAGATTCGAACTTACAACCTCTAGATCCGCAATCTAGTGCTCTATCCGATTGAGCTATAGGCGCTTTTGTAAATAATATACAATAGGACGCTAAAAAGCAAACTTGATTTTTCCCCTGTTTTGTATATTATACAAGTATATTAGGAGAGGTGCCAGAGTGGTTGAATGGGGCACCCTGCTAAGGTGTTAACTGTGTAAACGGTTCGAGGGTTCAAATCCCTCCCTCTCCGCCAAAAAGTAAGCTTTTTGCACTTTATTTACAAAATTTTGTAGAAATGCTTGCAATTTAATGAATATATGCTAGAATGAGAACTATGATTCATTTATTTACTTGCGAAAATTTTTATTCTTTTAGTGGAAAAACAACCTTTAGCTTTAAGGTAAATAATAATGCCCCAAAAAATAACGGCTACTTTGCTACCCCTTCAGAAGTTCGTCTTTCAAAAACAGAAACAGTTATTGGTGCAAATGCTTCTGGCAAAACAAACCTGCTTAAGGTTTTACCATTCCTAAAATGGTTAATCGTAGATTCATTTAATAGAAAGCCTGGAAATCCGATTATCATTCGTCCATTTACTTTTGGTGAAGAAAAAAACAAACCAACAAAACTATCTGTAGTTTTTGAAACTAATGAAAAGATCTACACTTATAAATTTACTATTACTAAGGAAAGGATTTTAAGTGAAGAATTAAAAGCAACTAGTTTTGCAAATGAAAAAAAGTCAACTAAGAAACTATTCTCTCGTACTTGGAATCAAAAAAAAGGGCACTATAGCTTCGAGGGTGAGAACTTTAAATTGCCCAAAGGAGTCAAAAATCTTTTACGTACAAACGCAAGCGTGATTAGCACCACTTCTCGCCTTAACCATGCTGAGAGTCAGATTATTGCACAATACTGGGGACAAATTGAAACTAATGTCATTGAAGCTGGTTGGGTTGGGGATTCTTTATTGCCAAATGCAAATGCTCAATTATTAGAAGCCTTTGACTTTTTCAGTGAAAACAGTGCACTTAAAAAAGAGGTTGAAGAATTATTAAGTCGCTTTGATTTAGGGTTAAGTGGGTTTGAAATTGAGAAGGAAAAAGAGGAAAATGGTTTTTCACTGACTGTGCGAGCAAAACATTTATTCAATGGGCAAAAGGAATATTTACCAGTGCAGTATGAGTCGTCTGGAACAAAACAAATGTTTGTACTTTTGAGAAGGATTTTAGCTGCACTTGAAAAAGGGAGTATTGCAATTCTTGATGAATTCGATGTTAATCTTCATCCTGAAATAGTTATGGCTTTGTATGATCTATTTATTCAACCAAAAACAAACCCGAAGAATGCTCAATTAATTATGAGCACCCATAATCATATTCTACTTAATAGCCTTGATAAGTATCAAATTATTCTTGTTGAGAAGAATAAAGATGGAGTTAGTGAAGCTTGGCGTTTGGATGAAATGGAAGACGTACGGGCTGATGAAAATTATTATTCAAAATATATTGCTGGAGCCTATGGTGCCGTTCCCGAAATCTAATCCTAAAAGGTATGATAAAAAAGAGCTTTCAAAGGAAAAATAGAGGAGTTAAGAAAACGATTTTAATGTACGGAGAAGGTTTAGGAGAGGAAATATTTTTAAAATATTTAAAACGGCTTTATATTGACAATAATAAAATAGCCATAAAAATTAAAAGTGGAAGAGGGGGAAGTCCTAAAAGTCTTGTCGTAGGTGCCTTAAAGGAAATCGGCTCTTTCGGAAAAAAGATTGTAGTCTTAGATAATGACAGAGGAAAAAAAGAGATTGAAGAGGCTCGGGACAAAGCTAGAGAAAAAAGCATTGTAATATTAGAAAATTCTCCTTGTTTGGAAGCGACCTTTCTCTCTATTCTTCATCCTGAAAAAGAATTTTCTAATAAAAAATCAAAATGGTGTAAAAGAGAATTTAAAGCAAAATATGTAAAAGGAAAAAACAGAACAGATTTAGAGGAGTATAAAAGAGTTTTCCCAAAACAAATTTTAGATAAACGAAAAAGTGAAGTTCCAGAATTAGAAATACTTATAAATTTAATACAAGGAAAGGAGTAGTTAGTAATAGCATTAAAATGATTATACGCCTTAAATTTAAAATATGAAGCTATTCCTAACCTCAACTGGCTTAGAAAATAGGAGCATCTCGCATCATTTTAAAATGAACTTTCTACCTGAAAATGCATCTTTCTTAGTTGTTGCTATTAAAGACCCAAAGCAAGATGCTTTTTATTTAGAGAAAACCTTAAATGAGATAAGGGAGACTGGAGCGCAAGATATTGATGTTTTTGAATTAGGCAGTGAAAAGTTTAACGCCAAAAAAGACTATAACATTGTCTTTGTTTGCGGGGGCAACACCTTTGATTATTTAAACAGAATAAGGAGAGCTAAAGTTGATAAGTTCTTAATTAATTTTTCTAAAAAAGAAAATACCACCTATGTTGGCGTTAGCGCCGGAAGTATTTTAGCAGGACCAAACATTGAAGTGGCTAAATTATGTAAAGAACAGAACAATATGAATTTACAAAACCTTAAAGGCTTGCATTTAACAGACTATATAATATTTCCTCATTACAAAAAAGAGTTAAAAGCAGATTTAGATGCGTTTAAGAGGCAAACAGAATTTCCAGTTATTGAGCTAGAAGATGACCAAGCCTTTGTATCAGATGGAGCTATTTTTTATTACATCAACAAAGACTTATATCCAGTGATTATCCAGCACAAAGCCTTGACAGAAAAAGGATTATCTGCTATAATTATTAGTATAATAAAGTATAATTAATTAAATAGAAAATATATGAAAAATAAATTTCTAGTTATCGGAGTGGCATCAGTACTACTTTTCTTAGGTAGTTTCATTGGTTTCAATGCTCATGCTCAAAACCAAAATGTCACAACAAGCTCTTCTTGCAGTTTTCAGAATCTTGATAATTGCAGTAGAGATGATTTAGTGTCGCTACTTATTCAACTTGTTTTACAAATATTGAATAAGTCAAATGATAATGTTGCATCACAACAATTACCAGACCTTGTTGTAAATGATTTTTATTATAGTGCTTCCAATAAGGCTATTAATATAGATTACTGCAATATTGGTAGTGGTGGAAGCAACGAAAAGTTTTCAATCAAACTTCGTAACGAAGAATTAGGAAGAGAGATTCTAACAACTGCTACTATGGAGATTCCTCAACCAGGAGCCTGTCTTACAACAGCACTTTCTCCTGACGCCATTGGTCTTGACTATGAAGAAAAAGCTATTGTCTCAGTAACATTGGATCCAGGGAATAAAATCTCTGAAGAAGATAAAAGCAATAACAAATTAGAAAAAATAATAGGAGATTTCTTTGAAGACAGCCGAGTCTTGTATCCTCTTAATGGAGTTCTCTTGCGTGATGGAAAAAGCATTGATATAAAATGGCAAGGGGAAAAAAATACACTTTATGTTGTTACTTTAAAAACAAAAGGTGGAAAGATTTATGAGCTTGATTCTAATTCTGTAATGACAAATGAAGACGGTATTGGAGTCTATATCTGGAAAGATATTAGTAAAGTCTATTCCAACGGCACAGAACTTAGAGTTTCTGGAGATCGTTTTAAAATATGCATAGAGCCAAAAACATCAAATAATCGAGAAGACATTATTAGAATTGAAAATGTTAAAATCTATAGTCCAGAAACAATATCAAATTTAAAGTCTCCTAAAGATGGACTTACTTTCTATGAGGGAGATACTCTTGATATAAAATGGCAAGGAGAAAAACGTACAGGATATGTTATCTCTTTGTGCGTCGAAGGAAGAGCTGCCAACGAATGGATTATTGGTTATCAAATCATGACAGACTTTGATGGTATCGGAAATTATAAATGGGACGTTAGGAAATTAGATCCTAACATTGATGATTATATACTTCTTCTTCAATCAGTAAATCAAGATCTAGCAATTGATCTTAAAATTCTAAATCACAAAGAAACATATTGCCCTGATGTCTATGACCCAGTTTGTGGAATTGATGGAAAAACCTATTCAAATGATTGTGAAGCAGGAAAAGCAGGAGTTAAAGTTTCCTATGCAGGCGAGTGTCTTTTAACCGACGTATCAAAACCAACCCCTTGCGGAAATTATGGAGACGTTGATGGAGATGGAATGATTACTGGTAAAGACATAGCAAAAGCATATGGAGTTATGAATGATGACTCTGTAGACTTATCAAGGTTTGATGTTAATGGTAATGGCCGTGCAGACTTTGATGATATTGTTAAAATAAATCAATATTTAAAAGGAGAAATAAATACATTCTCTGTATGCTCTAGTGTATCAAAACCAATCCCTTGCGGAAATTATGGAGACATTGATGGAGATGGAATGATTACTTATAAAGATGTAGAAGAAGCTAATAAAATAATTAATAATGACTCTGTAGACCTATCAAGATTTGATGTTAATGGGAACGGTTATGCAGACTTTGATGATATTGTTAAAATAAATCAATATCTAAAAGGAGAAATTTCAACTTTTGATATCTGTGAGATAAGATCAAAAAAATGTGAAGAATTCGGTGCAACCGAAATCGTTGAAGACAACCTCCCTTTTAGTATTACTCTTTGGGCAGAGCAGTATTGTCCAGGATCAGATACTACAATTGGATACGAAGCCCCTGAAGGCTATAAAGTAGTTTCTTGCGAAGGAGGAGAAAGGGGATCACATGGAGGATGTACCTTTTGTCCAATGTCCAAGTTTAAATTAGAGAAAATCAATACAGACAATTAATTTACATTGCAAATTTTTGAAAAGGAGCCTCAATTTATTGAGGCTCCTTTTGTGTTGGAATGTAATTTCTTAAAAGTAAACTTTAAATCCTTTGTATTACAAGATGTGATCAAATTAAAAAGAATCTACAACAAAGCAGAGAAAGATGATGGTTTCAGAGTTCTAGTTGATAGGCTCTGGCCAAGAGGTGTTTCCAAAGAAGAAGCCAAGCTTGATCTATGGCTAAAAGAAATCGCGCCCTCAAGTGATTTAAGAAAGTGGTTTAATCATGACCCTAAAAAGTGGAAAGAGTTTAAGGAGAAGTACAAAAAAGAAGTTTTGGAAAACAAACAAGCCTTTGATCAATTAAAGCAAGTTATTAAAGAGAACAAGATAGTTACTCTTTTATACGGAGTAAAAGATGAAAGGTGTAGTGAAGCCATAGTTCTTAAAGAATTGTTAAAGTAGCAATTGCTTTTTAATCCATTTTATACTATAAATTAGTTATAGCAGATTTTTGTTTGGGAGGGGTGTCAGAGCGGACGAATGAGGTAGTCTTGAAAACTACTGTGGGGCAACTCACCGTGGGTTCGAATCCCACCCCCTCCGCCAATTTATACTTTTTGCGAAATCGTAAGAGGTTGCCTCGGCGCAAAGCGCCTCGGCATGGTATTTTTCCGCTATTTTAAAGGCATTTTTGAAGTCGCACGCCAGCGTGCGGTCGGCAATGCGGAAGTTCGAACCAATCTTTTTAAGAAAATCCCGAATCCTTTCGGGATTTTCTTGTTGAGCGCATTTTTCGGCTTGGTTGGCTTCTTTTATGAAGTTTATGGCAAGTTCGAACCGATTATTGCTCTTTCGCCCAAAAGACGAGATTTTTTCTTCCAAATCCTTTTTTGCGAGAATGAGCTTGTGCTTTTTAGCTGAATATTCCGCTTGCGATAAATTGCCGTCCAGTTGTAAATCAAGCAAGCGATCAAGTTTTACCTCTATCTCTACCAGCTCATCTCTCGCTTTTTGGGCGAAAGAGTTTTCCGCTTGGGCAATTTTCATTTTTTCGTTTTCAAAATAATTGATTGAAGCGTTTGCCCAAGCGGAAGACAAAGAAACTTTTTTGATTTTTTCTTTTGCCTGCGAAGTGATGATTTCTTCTCTTGTATACTTTTGCGAACAGCGAACTTTTCTTTTAGTACAACGCAAATAGTTATGTCCTTTTTGTGTTTCAGTTGTAATAAAACAACCGCACTCGCCACAGCGGAAAAGTCCGCGGTAAACATACGGCTTCAATTTAGGCGTTTTCGGTTTAGATTTCTTCATCATCACTTCTTGGCACTTATCAAAAAGTTTCTTTGTGATAATCGGTTTATGCTTTCCGTCATATATTTCACCTTTGTATCTGATAATTCCGCAGTAAATCGGATTTTTAAGCATATATTGATAATTTGAGACGGAAAGCATTTTGCCTTTCTTGCCAACCAAGCCCAAGGAATTGATAATCTTTCGGATTTGAGCGAGAGGATATTCGCCAGTTGCGTACATTTCAAAAGCCCGCTTGATATACTTTGCTTTTTCCTTGTCCACCGTGATACAGCGAGCGTTTTTGTCGTTCACATAGCCCAATGGCGCCCAAGCGGGCCAAATTCCATTTCGCAATTTCTGGCGAATACCCCTCTTTATATTTTCCGAAAGATTATCCACATAATATTTTGATTGCCCAAAAGCTATGGACAACATAAATTTTCCTTGTGGTGTCGGATCAAACCAAAAAGTAGGAAATTTTAGCGTGGTAATTTTGCCAGTGTCCACCAAGTAAATTATTCGTCCGCCGTCTATACTATTTCTTGCCAATCTATCAGGGTGCCACGCTAAAATTCCCTCGGCTTCATTTTTCTCTATGCTCGCCACCATTTCATTAAAAATCTCTCGCCCCGGTTCTTTAGCGGTTTTACTTTCCACAAATTCACGGACGATATTCAAACCCTCTTTTTTGGCATATTCTCGCAATTCAAACATTTGCGCCTCAATGCTCAAAACCTGCCTTTCGGGTTCGTCCGTGGATTTACGAGCATAGAGAAAAAACTTTTTGGTTTGTAAGTTTATGTTGTCCATATTGTTTTTGAATTAGTTTTTGGGCAATCAAAGAAAAATACGCTCAACCTTTCGCCAAAGGCGAAAGAAAAAAGATTGGTTCTGAACACTTCGTTTTCTCTGTGCTTTCGCACAGGAACTTCCGCATTGCCGACCGCACGCTGGCGTGCGACTTCAAAAATGCCTTTAAAATAGCGGAAAAATACCATGCCGAGGCGCTTTGCGCCGAGGCAACCTCTTACGATTTCGCAAAAAGTATAAATTGGCGGTGTTTTTTGGACGATGTTCGAACTTTCTTTGAACAAAATCCAGAATAATGATGTGCGTTTCCGCCCGCCTCCGCTTCGCTTCGGCGGAACCAAAACAGAAAAATTTTCTCTACATTTTTTAATTTTATCGCGCGTAATTTTTTCTTTTAAAAGGAAAAGAAAATTTTTCTGTTTTGTGTTTCTCTTAATCAGAGAAAAGCGGAAACGCTCTATTTTAATTCGCAAAAGGGCAAAAATTCCTTCCCCCAGACCCCCTTCCTTTTTGCCCTTTTGCTTTTCGGGCTTCACCCGATTTGAGGCCTTTTTTTCGCCAGTTTTATTTTTTGTATTTCGCAAAGCGAAATGCGCCGCTTGAAAAGGAGTTGCGTTTGCCCCGCCCTCCCGTGCGTACACAACAGGAAAGCTCCCATAATTTGGTTGACTAAATCGTAAATAATTCATATACTAACTATAGATAATGAAATGTAATATAACTATATCTTTATAATAGTAAAACTATACGATAATGTCAAAGCAAAAATCCACAATTGGGGATAATATAAAGAAATACCGAAACAAGCTCGGTATTTCTCAAGATGTGCTTTCAAAGAGAGCAAATCTTGCTTTTCATACTATCGCCAAAATTGAAGCCGGCTCAACGCCCGATCCTCGTATAGAAACTGTTAAAAAGATTGCGGACGCTTTGGGCGTGTCGCTTGATGATATAATGAAATAAAATTATGGCTTTATTTTCAATACAAAACGGCAATGTTAAGAAAATCCCGCCTATCAAGGTAGGACTAGAAAAAGATATACAGAAAATCTTTGAAGAAAATCTCAACGAGATCTTGAATATCACTTTTCTTGCAAGCGAATACTCAACAAGTTTCGGCGGGCGCATAGATTCACTCGGCATTGATAACAACGGCTCACCGGTAGTCATTGAGTACAAGCGAAGTCAAAACGACAATGTTATCAATCAGGGACTTTCATATCTGCGTTGGCTTTTGGACCATAAAGCCGATTTTGAAGTTTTGGTGCAAAAAGCAAAAGTGGATGTTGATATTGATTGGGCTTCTCCGAGAGTTGTTTGTGTCGCGGGAAGCTACAATAAATTTGATTTAGATACCGCCGACCTACTCCCTATCAACATTGAACTTTTGAGATTTCGTATTTACCAAAACGATGTGCTTTTAGTTGAGCCGGAAACACAGCAAAAAGTCCGTATTTCAACATCAAAGGTTTTTGACAAAGGAAAGAAAGAAAAAGCAATCAAGGAGAAAGTCAGATACACGCTCGAAGATCACCTCGGCGGAATCAGTCCGAAAGCCAAGAAAATTTTTGAGGCAATCAACGAAAAAATTGTTGCGCTTGATGAGTCCATCATTGTTGAACCGAAAGCAAAATATATTGCCTATAAACTGGCAACGAATTTCGTTGATATTGTCGTAAAGCAATACGGCCTCAAAATTTTTCTGAATGTACCGAGCAGAGAGTTGAATGATCCGAACGGAATTGCTCGCGACCTCACCAAGCCGAAGAAAATTGGACATTGGGGCAATGGTGATTACGAAGTAAAACTCGAAAAAGAAGAAGAAATTGATCAGGTTTTTGAACTCATCAAGCAAAGTTATACTTACAACAAATAAAAACATGACAAAATTAAAAGATATTCCACAAATCGATAGGCCAAGAGAAAGGTTTTTAGAAAAAGGCCCAGATGCGCTTTCAAAAAGTGAGCTTTTAGCGATTTTGCTTGGCAGTGGTATTAAAGGCAAAAATGTAAAGCAACTTTCCGAGCAAATAATTAGAAAATTCAGCAATAAATTTTTAGATATTACGGTTGATGATCTTTTAGAAATTCCTGGGATAGGAAAAGCAAAAGCATTACAAATTGTTTCAGCTCTTGCTTTAATTAAAAGATTTTACGAAGAACTTGGGCCAAAAGACAATATCGTCTTGTCCGCGCAAGACGCAGTTTCCCTAACTTCTGAAATCAGAGATAAGAAAAAAGAATATTTAGTTTGCCTTTACCTAAACGCCCGAAATGCTCTATTAAAAAAAGAAGTTATTTCAATAGGAACACTTGATAAAAGTTTACTTCACCCGCGAGAAATATTTGGCCCCGCCGTTGAATTGCGAGCGGCGGGAGTTGTGCTTTTGCACAATCACCCGTCTGGCGATGTTGAACCAAGCAAGCAAGATATTGAGGTAATCAATAAAATTCTTGAGGCTGGCAAAATTATGGGGGTGAATGTTATTGACTTTATTATTGTTAGCGAAAAAGACATACATAGCGTTTTTCAGTCATCACAAAAAGAAATCACGCATTATGTGTCTGACGGAGTACAGCATTCACTCTTTGATCTACTTGAAACCGAACAGCAAACTTATACTCCGACAATAAAAAAAATACACAAAGTATATTTTTATCCTGAAAGCAGAGCAAAGGCGGGTCGCTTTCAATTGCAAAATAGACGCTACTTAGGAAATAAATACAAATTACTTGGATTTATTGAGGATATTGTAAACGAAAAATGCAACGGCTTTAGTATTTTTTGCGATATTTTTGCGGGAACGGGAGTTGTTGCTGAACGATTTAACGAAAAAAATATCAAAGTAATTGTCAATGATTTTTTATCCAGTAATTTTATACCGCTTAAAGCATTTTTAGGAACCTCAAAAATAGACCTTGAGGAGATAGAACACAAAATAAATTTACTTAATGAACTAAAAGCAACAGATGACAATTATTTTTCAAAAAACTTTGGCAATACCTACTTCACCCTAGAAAATGCAAGAAAAATTGGTGCAATTAGAGAAAAGATAAATGAGTTAAGTAATAATGAAGACGAAAAAGCGGTTTTAATTGCCTCATTGCTTTATGCGGTGGATAAAGTGGCCAATACTGTAGGACATTACGACGCTTTCCGTAAAAAATTAGACACAGTACAACCTTTACGGCTTTTAGTGCCTGACTTTGAGCCAGAAAACAATGTAAGTAATGAAATATACAAGGAAGATGCCAACCAGCTTATCAGAAAAATAAATTGTGATGTTTTATACATTGATCCGCCTTACAATTCGCGCCAGTATTCAGATGCATATCATCTTTTAGAAAATCTTGCTACTTGGGAAAAACCGATTGTTCATGGCATAGCGAAAAAAATGGATCGCTCTCATATCAAAAGCGATTACTGCTTACAGTCCGCAACCAAAGCATTCTCTGATTTAATTACAAACGCAAACTGCAAACATATATTGTTATCCTACAACAATACTGGCGAATCTAAAGACGGGAGATCCAACGCCAGAATTAATGATGAGCAAATAATCAATATTTTAAAATCTCGCGGTGATGTAGATATTTTTGAACGAGATTACAAAGCTTTTACAACGGGTAAAAGCGACACAGACGGACACTCCGAGAGAGTTTTTTATTGTAAAGTCACAAAATAATTATGAAAAAACCTTGGTCAATTTCAACAACTGTTAGAAACCCCGAAAGATTACGGGATTTTCTTTGTGTTCTTAAGCAATTAGAAGGACAGCCGTTTAATTCAGAGAATCAAATAAAATATCAAATTTTTCTGATTCAAAATAAGCTCTACAAACCAACCGATTTAACCAAGAAGCAGGAAGAGTATTTTGATGATATTGAAAAAGAAATGCCTTTTGCTGTGGCAAAAGAAATTTTTAATGCCCAAAATTATGAAGACCCTGCAATGCGTGGCAGAAATTCTGTTGCGCCCATGAACAAAATGGGATTGTGCATTGCAAAAAATTCGGCAGAGAGTGTAAAAATTACACCCCTAGGCAAATATTTTCTTTCAAAAGATTATGACTTGGGAAAATTATTTTTCATTCACTTTTTGAAATGGCAATTGCCCAATCCCGCAAGCAGGACATTTTCAGAAAATGACGGCTTTAATATTAAGCCATTTATTGGAAGCTTACACTTGATTAACGAAGTGAATAAACTTTGGGCCAAAGCCGGGAATGAACCCGTTGGAATAAACAAGGATGAATTTTCCTTATTTACTCCAACGCTTATTGATTACAAAAATATTAAACAACAAGCACAAAAGTTAATTGAATACCGCACGGGTATTCGTTCGCAAAAAGATGATAGGAGCAAAAAGAAATTCAGAGATGCATTCAGAAAAAAGTTTGCAAAATCATTTTTGGAAACTGGCAAAAGTAGAGAAATAGAAAAACTTTTGAAGAATCTAAAAGATTATGGCGATAACACCATTAGATATTTCAGATTAACAAGATTTCTGCATATTAGAGGTGGCGGATTTTATGTTGATTTAGAGCCAAGGCGAGCAATTGAATTGAAAAAATTACTCGCAACCGACAATGCCGCTCCTTTGGAATTTGAAAATGCCGATCAATACATAGAATATCTTGCTGACCTCAAACAGCCGGTATTACCGTGGGAAACAAAAGAAGAATTAGAAAAGATAGCTATTAGCCTCAATAACGATGTTCAGAACTATATCAGAGACTTGGAATCGAAGGTAGAAAAAACGCCCGCTTTCGTATTTCAAAACATAGAAAAACTGGACACAGAAAAGTTAAAGCAGTACATCGAGGAGTTGCGAGCGTATAGGCGCAAATTGCAAGAGCTGGAAACACATTTTGAATCCCAAGACACATCAAAAATTCAAGAATATATTGACGCACTCAAAAATATACATCAGTCCGACAACAAGAAAAGTATTGAACTTGAGAAATTATCTGCTCTTGCGCTTAATGCACTGAACGATGCTCTTGAAATAAAACCCAACTATCCCGTAGGAGATGACAACGAACCCACATTTACCGCTCCCGCCAACAAACCAGATATTGAATGCTTCTATGACAAATTCAATTCGGTGTGCGAAGTTACAATGCTAACAGATCGGTCTCAATGGTATAACGAGGGTCAGCCTGTTATGCGTCATGTTCGCGAATTTGAAGAAACGCACGCAGGAAAATCCGCTTACTGCCTTTTTATCGCTCCGCGACTTCACCAAGATACCATTGAAACATTTTGGATGGCCATAAAATACGGTTATAAAGGCGCAACTCAAAGGATTGTTCCTTTGTCTATTTCTCAATTTATAAGATTGTTGGAGAGTCTTTTGGAAATTAAAAAACAAGGTAAGCGATTTACTCATGACGAGCTTTTGAATTTGTACGAACAGATTTTAAGTTTAACAAATCATGTAGCCCATTCCGAAGAATGGATTGAACAAATACCGGATGCAATTACTTCATGGCAAAAATCAATTTTAGTAAGGCAATAATTATGAAAACTAACACTATTTATACAGGCGATTGCATAAAGATATTAAATGAAAAAATTGACGAAAAGTCAGTTGAATTGATTTTTGCCGATCCGCCTTACAACCTTTCGGGCAATGGCTTGAAATGGCAGGGCAATAAAACTGGCGGGGATTGGTATATGGTAAACGAGAAATGGGACAAAATGACTGCTCCCGAATATTTACAGTTTACTCGCAAATGGATTGGAGCTTGCCATAAAGTTATGAGAGATAATGGCTCAATTTATATTTCTTGCACTTATCACAATCTTGCAGAGGTGATGATTGTTCTCAAACAACTAGATTTTAAGATTAACAATGTCATTGTTTGGCAAAAGACAAATGCCATGCCAAATATGACAAAAAGAGTTTTTACACACTCCACGGAATTTGTTGTTTGGGCAGTAAAGGGCAAAAAATGGATTTTTAATTATGAAGAATTAAAAAAGATAAACCCCGAAAGGCAAAAAGACGGCTCAGCAAAACAGATGAGAGATGTCTGGTCGCTTCCTCTTGTTCAAGGGAAAGAGAGATTGAGGGGAAAAGACGGACGAGCCTTGCACCCAACGCAAAAGCCGGAGGAAATGCTAAAACGAATAATTATTGCTTCATCAAACAAAGGTGACACAGTTTTAGATCCATTCTTAGGTAGCGGAACGACGGCTTTTGTTGCCAAAAAACTAAGCCGAAACTGGATTGGTATTGAAAAAAGTAAAAAATATGTTGATATGGCAAAAAAGAGATTAACTAAATAATTTATGAAGACATTATTATCAGAGATAGCAAAAGAATTAACAGGCGATCAGCAAAAAATTGCTGAAGCTATTGAGGTTACAAAAATAGAAGATAAGATTGTAGATGATTTAGTTTCTCAAGACATTGTTTCCTTTGAAGTAAAAGATTATGAAGATGATAAAAAAATTCAAGACAATCAATAATGTTTTTTCCTATTCATTTTTTGAATGGGATACCATTAACCCTATTAAAGGGAACAATCCCAATGATCCTATAGATATTTTCAAAAAAAATAATATTCTTTTTGCAGAGAATGGGAACGGAAAGACGAATCTAATTAACCTCCTCAAAGTGATGAACGGAGTTGATTCAATTAAACTTGAAAAACATTGGGATTATACTACAGAAAACCAAAATGTTGTTTTAGAACTTGATAGCGAGCTATCTTTTAATTCTGAAAATTGGAGCGATATTTGCGGAGCATTAAAAAATAAGTTTATCATCTTTGATAAATATTTTACGGAAAAATATGTTCATTCTGTAGGATTGGATCATCATAATACAGCACAAAGAAAACAGGAAAGAGGCAAGCATATTATTTATCTGGGAAATTTTACTGAATATAATCAAGAAATAAATAAAATCAATAGACTTAAAATTAAAGTTAGCGAAAAAAACAGTGTATTTTGGACTGCTGAACAAGAAAAAATAAATAGCATACTTCCCGATTGGTTAAGCATTGCCGACATCGATAATGAGAAGGATATTATAAAAAGCATTGATACCTCAAAACTTTCGGATAAACAACAGGCATTAGAAAATCAAAAAAAGGAACTAGAAAAGATCAAAAACGCTATTAAAAATCAATTCGAAATAGAGAAACTAAAAAATTTAGATGATATTAAAACGGTCTTTGACTTTGAAGTGAAAGAGCTTGGTAAAGACGGTAAGGAAACGAATTATCAACTTAATCCCGCTGAATTATTTAATTTTACCGTTTCAAAAGGTGTTAAGCAGACTTTATCGAAAATAAACAATAAAAAGTCTTTTGTTAAAACAGGGTTGAGTTTGATTGATGATACTACGGAAGATTGTCCATTCTGCGAACAGAAGATAAAAAATGGTGAACTTCTTCAAATTGTAAAAGATTACCAAAGTATTTTTGATAAAGCCTTTTTGGATGAGGAGGATAAAGTAAAAAGTCGCCTACAAAAATACAAGACTATTTTATCAAGTTTGAGAGATCTTCAGCCAATATCTTCCAATGTTACGAATTTACAGGAAGCTCAAAAATATATAGGTATTGATATTTCAATCCCAAATTGTTCTTTGGACGAGGAAGACAAGAAAATAATTGAGCTAGAAATTCAACGCGTTATTGATAAAGAAAGAAATATTTTAAATCCGGTAACTGGTAGTACATTTGAACAAATCAAGAATATTATTGATAAGGCAAATAAATTGAAAAAGGGCTACAACAACGCGGTAGATGAAATAAACAAAAAAATCGATGAGTTAAAAAAGGTTGCAGATGAGGGTAAGCTTGATGAGAGAAAAGAAGAGATTGAAAATAAAATCAGAGAATTAGAAAAAAATATCCTATATATAAATCATAAGAAAGATTTTCTGCGATATTTTAATGCCAAAAATCAAAACACCCAAAATAAAAAAGTCATTGAGAATCTGGAAGCAATCTATCAAAAACTTAAAGAAAAAATAGTTGAAAAATTTAATGAATTCGCTCAAGAATATTTTGATCTAATCAAGGATTATATAAAAAAGATAAGCCCTTCAATGGAAATATTTGATGTTTTAGGGCAAGGCACATACTCAAGAACAGGCCGTGAGCCAGCGCAATGTGGTTTCGAAGTCCAATATAACAAAAAAGATTGCACCAATGATCTCAGTGAGGGTGAGAGACAAGTCATCGCGCTTGCGTTCTTTTTTGCTCAATGCAAAAAAGAAGTAAATAAAGATAAAATAATAATTTTGGATGATCCTATTACTTCATTTGACGCTGGAAAAAGAAAATCTACGGCAGAGGTAATTAAATCTGAGACTGAGGACTTTGATCAATTGTTCATATTTACTTGCGACCCTCTTTTCCGTGAGTTTTGCTTGAAAGAGATTCCAAACAGAAATTTTTACTATATTTTTATTACAAAAAAATCTTCATCAATACATTATGTTCCCAAAAAAAGAGAAACAATATATCAATCATTTGAAGAAGATTTTAAAAACATTGGGGATATCAATGGTTCAAATGAAAATGTTGTTATCTATGGACAGAAGTTAAGGTTCTGTTTGGAAACAAAAATAAAAGAGGATTATTTTGGATATTCACAAGATAATCTCTCAAATATGATTGAACAAGTGGCTGGTAAAGGCAAACAGAAATTTGAGAGTCTTATCGACAATAAGGAAACTATTTTGAATTTGTATAATTATTGTAATACTGGTGGATTGGCTCATTATCCGAAAGACGGTTCAACGAGTTGGAATGAATTGAATGGAAAAATTCAAGAATATCTGAATTTGAATTTATAGCGGATTATCTCAAATTTAGACAATTTTTCTCATTTGAGATAAGATAACAATTGAAAGTGGCGCGCCAACGAAGTTGGCACAAAAAATAAAACTGGCGAAAAAAAGGCCTCAAATCGGGCGAAGCCGAAAAGCAAAAGGGCAAAAAGGAAGGGGGCCTGGGGGAAGGAATTTTTGCCCTTTTGCGAATTAAAATAGAGCGTTTCCGCTTTTCTCTGATTAAGAGAAACACAAAACAGAAAAATTTTCTTTTCCTTTTAAAAGAAAAAATTACGCGCGATAAAATTAAAAAATGTAGAGAAAATTTTTCTGTTTTGGTTCCGCCGAAGCGAAGCGGAGGCGGGCGGAAACGCACATCATTATTCTGGATTTTGTTCAAAGAAAGTTCGAACATCGTCCAAAAAACACCGCCAAAAGAAAATCCTTGCCTTTCAAAGTGAAAATTGGCGGTGTTTTTTGGACGAAGTCCGAACATTTTTTTACGAAAACTCTGAATGATTGCGCGCTTCGCGCGCAAAACCTGAACGCTCGGGCGGGCAAAAAGGAAGGGGGTTGGGGGAAAGGAATTTTTGCCCGCCCTCGCTTTCCGCCGCCGCCGAATTTCGTATTTTGCTTTGCAAAATGCGCCGCCAATACAGTCGCGCTTGACCCGCCCTGCCCATTCGCGCACAACATCAAGGAACTCCCTAAATAATTTATAAATCTGGTATATTCCATTTTGGCATATTACACTATGGAATATAACATATAAACATAAATGCAACAAGTATGGATAAAGCAATTTATACAAAAGATCATAAGTTTATAGTTGAGCAATTAAAAAAAGCTCGTATTGAGGCTGGCTTTGACCAAGAAAAGGTAGCTGAGTTATTAAAGAAAACTCAATCTTATGTTTCTAAAATTGAGGCTGGCCAAAGACGAATAGATATTGTTCAATTAAAAGAATTCTCTAAAATTTATAAAAAAGATTTAGATTATTTTATTAAAAAATAGTATGACCAGAAAAGATATTGTTATTTTTATTTCGGGATTAACAAAACAAGACCTAAATTTTGATGACTACTCTCAAAAGATAATTGAAGTTGTTTCAAAATTTAATCTCGAACAAATTAAAGAAAGTTTATTGGAATGTGGCGTAATTCCGGAGTCTTTTAATCACGATTCAACCGAAGAAAAGTTGTATTCTAAATATACCGATGTTTTATTGGCAAAAGCCCTTGAATATTTAGGAATAAAATCAAGCGTTGTTAAACAAAGAGCAGATTCTGCTGATGTTGAAGGCACAACATCTGAATATTCAATTGTTGCTGATGCAAAAGCATTTAGATTAAGCCGAACTGCAAAAAATCAAAAAGATTTTAAAGTTGAGGCTTTAAGTAAATGGAAAAAAGACAAAGATTTCGCTTGCTTGGTCAGTCCTTTGTATCAGTATCCAAAAAATTCAAGTCAGATTTATAGACAAGCAATTGATAAAAATGTCACCCTATTATCCTATATTCACCTAGTTTTTATGTTATCGCAAAAAAATGCGAATAAATACAGCTATAAATCACTTTGGCTGGTTAGCAAAAAACTAAAAGAAGCAAAAGATGCTATTTCTTATTGGAAAGCTATTGATAAAGAAATTACAAAAATTTTCAATAAAAAAGTATCTGAGATTGAAGATAGTAAAAATATAGAAATGGAATCGATGAAAAATGCGGCGAGAGAGGAAATGGGCTATTTGGAAAACAAGATCAACTCAATAAAAGTTCTATCTCACAAAGAAGCTATTCTGCGGCTTGTAAAAAGCGAGAAGCTTGATAGCAAAATAGCGCAAATCAAAAAAATATCAGGTCTAAAATAGTTTTGATTGAGATTCTTTATTTTTGATTGATTTTGATGTTATATAATTTTCGCTTAGTCTCTTTTTTGCAATATCACAATATTTATCTGATGTGTCAAAACCGATGTATTTTCGGTTTATTTTTTTTGCGGCAACTAAGGTTGAACCTGATCCCATAAAGGGATCTAGGACAACTTGATTTTCACGAGTAGTTAATTTTATTAAATACTCGAGCAATGCAACAGGTTTTTGTGCTTCATGAAAATCACCTTCATTTCTTTGAAAACCAAATTTCAAAATATTGGTAGGAGATTTTCCCTCAATCAAACATTCTTCAACATTCATTGCGCCAACGCCATTTTTTAAAACATTATCAGTAATAGTTATTTGATATGGCTTAAACAACCAAGCGATTGGTTCGTAAATGGGTGCAAGATTTCCAAGTTTCCAACCTTCCCATTCTTTAGCTTCTTTTGCTAAACCTCTTTTTTCAAGAATTCCGCTTATTGCTTGCGCTCTATGATGTGCGCTTGGTTTTTCCCATGCCAATACATCACGCACTAAAAATCCGCTTTCTTCAAATGCAACGAGTGCGCGATGTAATGTTCTTCTTGCTCCAAAGATGAATAAGCTCCCACCTTCTTTTATAAGAGGAAAAAGTTTTTTTGCCCAAGAATAGCACCAGTCTTGATATTCTTTTGGTATGTTCTTATCAGCACTTGACCAGCCGTTTATTGGCTTGCCCCTTCTCTTAAAAGCATTTTTTCCTTCTTGTGCCGGTGATTTTCCCAAGAGGGCAGAATTTGTGTTTGCGTGTAGCACGTCCCAATCATCAAGCGATATTCCATAGGGAATATCTGATAAAACGAGGTGTATTGAGTCTTCTTTAACTTGATCAAGTAATTTTATTGCATCACCACAGTATATTTCATTCTCTTTTATATAATCGTCGTGTTTTTGCGGGGCGTTCGTGCTTACATTTTTTTTTACTTCTAAATTTTCATTACCCAAGTTTTTAATAACATCAACTACAAGCCCTTGAATTATTATTTCCTGCGCACCTTTTTTTATGATGATCGGCTCATATTCTTTATTAGCAGGTTGCAAGCGAATTTGATTTCTTTCTTTGTAAAATGTTTTTAAGGTTGCTTCATAATTGTCGATTAAAGCGACAACTTTTTGTCCATTTTCTGCGGTTTGTTGCTCTTTCACTAAAACAACATCGCCGTCATTGATATTTTCATCAACCATACTGTTTCCGGCTACGCGCAAAGCGTAAAAGTTTCCACCCTTCATTACTTTTGTTTTTGGTATAGCTATTGTTTCTTTGACTTGAATAGCCTCAATTGGTTGTCCGGCGGCAATAGTTCCCATTAGTGGAATTTTTACCATTTGTTGACTTTCGAATACTGAAATTGATCGCGGGCTATTTTCACCTTTGTTTAAAAATCCCTCGTCTTGTAATTTTTTAACATGGAAGTGGATTGTAGAAACAGAGGATAGCTTGAGATGTTTTTTAATCTCCTCTAATGAGGGCGCAAAGCTCTTCTTTTTTTGAAAAGAAGTAATGAAATCCAGTATTTGTTTTTGTCTTTTTGTGGGCATAAATTTATAGCTATTGACTTTCGATTTATTTTCGATTATACTACCAGTATAGATAATTTTAAAAATGTCGTCAACACCTTTTAATAATTAACAAAAACAATATGCAATTAAAATGGACGGAGCGAATACCGCTCACACAATCAGGGGTTAAACGAATAAATGCGGTTGCCGGAGTTTATCGCCTAATAAACCATAACCTCACCGATGACAAGTATTATGTTTATTATGTTGGACAGGCAGACGACTTAAATAATCGCCTCACTCAACACCTTTTAGGTAACGAAACAAAAGAGTGTTGTCAGAAATATTTTAATAACTACACATGTTATTTTCGGGCGGCGGCTATTTCAGGCCAAGCTGACCGAGACGGAGCCGAGGTTGCGCTTTATAATAAATTTGAGCCAACTTGCGTCGAACGGATTCCGGATGTAAGACCAATTGAAATTAATTTTGACTAATATGGCAAAATCATCATCACATAAACAAGCACAAGGAAAGGCAGCTGGTCGTGGTGGAAAAACAGAAGTAAAGATAAAAGGAAGCAATAAACTACTTGATGCCGTTACAAAATCCGGCAAAACAGCGACAGAGGTGGAACGCAGCGGAAATATGCAAAGTCTTGAGAAGGCAGCCCAGCGTCTCAAAATGCGCCGTTCCCAACGCAAGGTACTCCAGGTTCCGCAACCTGACATGGGTAAGGCAGCGCAGGCGATGCAAAAAAAGAAGGTGCACGGCACCGTCAAAAATATGACTGGCACTAAACGACGCTTTGTGTAAATATGGAAAATAAACGAAAACATCTTGAGTTTATCCAGGGAGCTATCAACCGAATGGCTGGTAATTTGTTTTTCTTGCGAGGCTGGACAATAACACTAATTGCAGCACTCTTTGCATTTTTTGCGAAAAAAACAAATACTGACTTCATTTTTATCGTTTATTTTCCAGTTATTATTTTTTGGATTTTGGACGGCTATTTTCTTTCACAAGAACGATTATTTAGAGCGTTATATAATCATGTGAGAAAACTAGACGAAAAAGAAATTGATTTTTCAATGGATACAAGCGAATATAACAAGGACAAGAGGAACGGTTGGCTATGCTCAATGTTTTCGAGCACGCTGCTATTTTTCTATCTGCCACTGGTCGGTGTTATGTTGTTAATCACATATTTAATAAATTAAATTCAAAATCATGAGAAAAGTATTTTTTAGTTTCAAATACGAAGATGTATCAAGAGCAATGGTTGTAAGAAATAGTTGGGTTGTTCAAGGAAAAGAAGCCGTCGGTTTTATTGATGCGGCAGATTTTGAGGATATAAAAAGACAAGGTGATCAAGCTATTAAAAATTGGATAGACAAACAACTTAACGGAACATCTGTAACGGTTGTTTTGGTCGGAGAAAAAACCTGCGACAGTAGGTGGGTGAAATATGAAATAAAAAAGAGTATAGAAATCGGAAACGGTTTGCTGGGTATTGATGTTAGCAAGATAAAAGATTTACAAGGGAATACATCTGAAAGGTGCGGACAAATTCCCAAAGGATACGATTTTTATTTATGGAATAAGGAAGATGGTTATCATAAAATGGGCGATTGGATAGAAAAAGCGGCAAAGGACGCTGGAAGATAAAAGGCGGCAAGCCAGTTTCATTGGCACGAAATTCGGCGGCGGCGGAAAGCGAGGGCGGGCAAAAATTCCTTCCCCCCAACCCCTTCCTTTTTGCCCGCCCGAGCGTTCAGGTTTTGCGCGCGAAGCGCGCAATCATTCAGAGTTTTCGTAAAAAAATGTTCGAACTTCGTCCAAAAAACACCGCCAAAAGAAAATCCTTGCCTTTCGTGGTAATGATCATAAGGAAAGATAGATAAAAACATCAGGCAAAACTTGTTATGCAAAACTTTGGAAAACAATTTAGTCAAGAATTAAGGCTATCTGAAAATAGGGAACCAGTCAAAAATCTTTTACTTGAAGGCCCTGAGTTAATTTCATTAGAAGAAGAAAAGCAAGAAGGCGAAACAAGCTTTTCTTTTTCTTCTGATACAAGAAGATATTATCTCGGACACAAAGATAAAAAGTCTTTTTTTCTGATTGAATACTTTGACATTTTGCCAAACAATTTAAGCAAGGAAGAGAAAGAAAAGTTCACAAAAGAGATAAGAAGCCAAGGTAAAGTTAATAAGCTAGTTTACACCTTGAGACATGGAGAAGTGCCAGTATCAGAAGAAGAAATGGGAGGGCTCAATCAAAGCAAAGAATATTGTATTGCCCAACCCAGAGATTTTGAAAAAGATTTGATTTCTAATTTTGTTCTCAATGACACGAATAAGCAGATTATTAGTGAAATTTTAATAAGATATTCAGAATTAAGAACAGAGGAAATTCAGCAAATAATTAAGCAAGCCACCGATGCTTTTCATAAGCAAGGCCATGAAGCAATTCGTACCATTTTTAGTTGTTTCCCCAAAAAAGCTATAAAAGAAATTAAAGCTAAAATTAGAGAACAAATATTGCCCAACCCACAGAAAATAGAAATAGGAGAGTTGGTTGAAATTTTAAAAGACGGGAAAGCTTTATTCTACACGGGTGCAGGTATTTCAATGGCGGAGGGAGTTTATGATATGGATCAGTTAGAAGAAGTGCTAGGGATCGAAATGTCAGAGAAGACAGATAGTTTTCTTAAAAAAGCTGTTACAAACCCGCAAGAAGTAATTGATTCGTGGGAAGAATTCACAAAAGTGGCTTTTGAAAAACCAGCAACATCTGCCCATCAATCCTTAGGGAAACTTGCTCAGAAATTAAAATCACAAATTTTCACTGAGAATATTGATCATTTACAGGAAAAAGCAGGTGTAAAATCAATACATCTTACAGGTTCATGGTTGAAAGAAAATGTTCAACCAGAATGGCTAAGAGATATTGATACTATAGTCACAATTGGTTTGAGTTATGATGATAGAGGTTTTCTTAGTTGGTACAAGGAAAACAATTTTAATGGAAAAATTATTGCGATTAACTTAAATCAGCAGCCCCCTTATCTTGGAGGCGAAGATTATATGTTAAAAGGAGATTGTCAAGAAATTATCCCTGAGTTAGAAAAAAGTTTGTAAAAGCGGACGAATGAGGTAGTCTTGAAAACTACTGGGTAACAAGTATTGCACAATACAATAAGTTCAATATTTAAATAATTATAATATGGAAAATTCAAACCAAGAATGTTGCCCTAAGTTTGACCCAACACCTTGGGATAATAAAATTTTAAATTGGGACAAAAAGAGATTTATAAAAACTCGAGTATTTGCTTTGTTTTATTACCCAATCAATTTTGGATCAAAAATGAAAAAATTTGATTGAATAATACAAGAAAACAGGTCAGAAATTAAAGACAATCTAGTACTTTCTGATCATACTTCAAAATGGAACATGATATTTGTCTATCAGTAGATAAAGGAATTCCTGGATTAGAAAATGTGACACTCTCTGGAAAATTTTTCAGCAAAGTGTATGAAGGAGACTTTAAGGAAACTGGAAACTGGTACAAAGATTTTGAAAGCCTTGTTAATAGTAAGGGAATGAGTATTAAAAAATGGTTTATGCGGTATACCACTTGTCCTAAATGTGCTAAGAAATATGGAAGAAACTATGTAGTCGTAATTGGAAGGGTAGAATAAAGAAATTGAAATAAACAAAATGCAAAAAGAAATAGAAGTAAAATTCAAACTAAACAAACTAAAAGACATAAAAGAAAAACTCATAAACTTAGGAGCTTACTTTGAAAAGCCATACAAGCAAACAACTTATGGCTTTTTTTCTAAAGATTCAATTGAGCAAGGCATACTTCCTAGAATTAGAGACGAAAAAGGAGAGATTGTCTTGACCGCTAAAGTCAAAACAAAAAAAACAAAATAATTACTTTGAAAGAAATGAATGCTCAGTAAAAATTCAAAGCTTAAAACACAGAAAAGCTGTTTTAAAAGCCTTAGGGTTTAATGAAATCAAAACTTTTGAAAAGGTAAGGCAAGAAACCGAATTTCTAAGCACGAAAATTTCATTAGATAAATTATACTTTGGAGACTTTATTGAAATTGAAGGGAAGAAAAAACACATTGAAAATGTAAT
>Ga0265294_10002621_pt1 | contig 23535 bp, 8 predicted proteins | sample MunlanPumphouse3_FD_192504 | JGI IMG/M metagenome (GOLD analysis project Ga0265294, IMG submission 192504) | Groundwater microbial communities from a municipal landfill in Southern Ontario, Canada - Pumphouse #3 | ecosystem: Environmental > Aquatic > Deep subsurface > Groundwater | place... | reverse complement strand
GGATTAGATGAATATCTTGATAAAATAAAAGGCGGTTGGACGGATATCGATGTAATTATTACAATGCCAAGTGTAATGCCTAAAATTGGAGCATTAGGAAAAATATTAGGTCCTCGTGGCTTAATGCCTAACCCAAAAACAGGAACAGTTACAATGGATGTCGGTAAAGCAGTCCAAGAGGTAAAAGCTGGTAAAATAGACTTTAAAGTGGATAAGTATGGAATAATTCATACAGGAGTAGCTCGTGTATCATTTGAAAATGATAAAATAAGTGAAAATGCTCATGAAGTATTGTCTACTATTTTAAAACTAAAACCAACTGCAGCAAAAGGAACTTATGTTAGGAGTATTACAATCTCTTCAACAATGAGCTCTGGTGTTCAAATTGACCCAAAATCCATAAGTAAATAATCTTCACGAGTAAACTTTTGAAATATGATAAAAGAAGATAAAGGACAGTTAATTGAATCTATTGGAGTTGAGTTATCAAAATATCCTTATTTATATTTAGTTGATGTTGCAGGATTAGATTCTGTTGACACCGCTAAGCTAAGGAGACTTTGCTTCCGTAGAGAGGTTAAACTAATGACAGTTAAGAATACATTGCTTAGAAAAGCAATGGAAAAATCTGGGATAGATTATTCAGAATTATTCCCAGCTCTTAAAGGTTCGACTTCGATCATGCTTTCAAACGTCAATAATGTACCAGCTAATTTAATAAAGGATTTTAGAGTTACATCTAAAAAACCAATATTAAAAGCTGCTTATGTTGAAGAATCATTCTATATTGGAGACAATAACTTAGATTTATTGATTAGTATCAAGTCTAAGAAAGAACTTATTGCTGATATAATTGCAGCATTAGAGTCTCCTGCTAAGAATGTTATTGGAGCATTGCAGTCAGGTGGGAATACATTATCAGGCGTATTAAAAACATTATCGGAAAAAGCTGAATAATAAAAGTATTGTTAAAAATTTAATAAATAAAATAAAATGGCAGATTTAAAAGCGTTTGCGGAAAAATTAGTTAACTTAACAGTTAAAGAAGTTAAAGAATTAGCTGACATCTTAAAAGATGAATATGGTATTGAACCAGCAGCAGCAGCAGTAGCAGTAGCAGGTCCAGCAGCAGCAGCAGCAGTAGTAGAAGAACAAACTTCATTTGATGTTATGCTTATGGAAGCTGGTGCATCTAAATTGAATGTTGTTAAATTAGTAAAAGACCTTTGTAGTCTTGGACTAAAAGAAGCAAAAGAACTTGTTGATGCAGCTCCAAAACCTTTGAAAGAAGGAGTATCTAAAGATGAAGCTGAAGCATTAAAAGCTCAATTAGAAGAAGCTGGTGCAAAAGTTGAAATAAAATAAGACATTTCACAACAAAATTATCATAGGAATATGGTATTCTAACGATAGAATACCTATTCCTTGTTTGTGTTTGTATAAATCTTATTTTTTTACTAATTAATATTTAAACCTTGGCACACAATAAATCCAACATAGTAAGTTTTGCATCCGTAAAACCATTTGATTATCCAGATTTCTTGGATATTCAATTAAAATCGTTTCAAGATTTTTTCCAACTTGAAACAAATTCTGAGAATAGAGTTAACGAAGGCTTGTATAAAGTGTTTTCGGAAAACTTTCCAATTTCAGATGCGAGGAATAATTTCGTTTTAGAATTTCTCGATTATTTTATTGACCCACCCCGATATTCAATACAAGAATGTTTAGAGAGGGGATTAACTTTTAGCGTTCCTTTGAAGGCTAAATTAAAATTGTTCTGTACAGATCCTGAACATGAAGAATTTGAAACAATCATTCAGGATGTATATCTTGGAATGATTCCATATATGACACCTAAGGGTACATTTGTTGTTAATGGAGCAGAAAGAGTTGTAGTATCTCAATTACATCGTTCGCCAGGGGTTTTCTTTGGAACAAGTAACCATGCTAATGGGATGCAATTATATTCTGCGCGTATTATTCCATTTAAGGGATCTTGGATGGAGTTTACTACAGACATTAATAATGTCATGTATGCTTATATTGACAGAAAGAAAAAACTGCCTATCACAACTTTGCTTAGAGCGATAGGTTATGAAACAGATAAAGATATTTTAGAGATTTTCAATCTTGCTGAAGAATTAAAAGTAACCAAAACTAATTTGAAAAAAGTTGTTGGTAGAAAATTAGCAGCAAGAGTTGTGCGTGCCTGGATTGAAGACTTCGTTGATGAAGATACTGGTGAAGTTGTTTCAATTGAACGTACAGAAGTTATTATTGATAGAGAAACCGAATTAACAGAGGAGAGCGTTGAGGAAATAATTCAATCAGGCGTTCAAACCATACTACTACATACCGAAGACTCTTCATCAAGTGACTATTCTATTATTTTTAATACACTTCAAAAAGATACAGCAAACAATGCCAAGGAAGCTGTTGAGTTTATTTATAGACAATTAAGAAGTGCTGAGCCACCAGATGAAGAAACAGCAAGAGGAATTATTGAAAAACTATTCTTCTCTGATAAACGTTATGACTTAGGTGATGTTGGTCGTTATAGAATTAATACAAAATTAAATCTTAAGGTTCCAAGTGACGTGAAAGTCTTAACCCAAGAAGATATAATTTCTATCATTAGATATTTAATTGAGTTAATAAATTCAAAAACAGATATCGATGATATAGATCACTTAAGCAATAGAAGAGTTAGAACTGTTGGAGAGCAATTGTATTCTCAATTTGGCGTTGGTTTGGCTCGTATGTCAAGGACAATTAGAGAAAGGATGAACGTTAGAGATAATGAAGTCTTTACTCCAACCGACCTTATAAATGCAAAAACTTTATCATCAGTAATTAATTCATTCTTTGGAACAAATCAGTTGTCACAATTTATGGATCAAACAAATCCATTAGCTGAACTTACTCACAAAAGACGTATTTCCGCATTAGGACCTGGTGGACTTTCCAGAGAACGTGCTGGGTTTGAAGTTCGTGACGTTCACTATACTCACTATGGAAGATTGTGTACAATTGAAACTCCTGAAGGACCAAATATTGGTTTGATTTCTTCATTATGTATATTTGCGAAAATTAATAATTTAGGTTTTATTGAAACTCCATATTATAAAGTTCAAAACTGCAAAGTCCTTAATGATGAGAGTCCAATTTACTTAAGTGCTGAAGAGGAAGAGGATATGATTGTAGCGCAAGCAACAACTCATATCAACAAAGACGGTAAATTCTTTGAGGAAAGAATTAAAACTCGAAAAATGGCGGATTTCCCAATTGTTGCACCTGAAGAAGTTCATTTAATGGACGTTGCTTCAAATCAAATTGCTTCAATAGCTGCTTCTTTAATTCCATTCTTAGAACATGATGATGCGAACCGTGCATTGATGGGATCTAATATGATGCGTCAAGCTGTACCATTATTAAATCCAGAAATACCAATTGTTGGGACTGGAATAGAACCTTTTGTTGCACAAGACTCAAGAGTATTACTTATTGCTGAGGGAGATGGTGTAGTTGAATATGTTGATGCAGATAAGATTACTATTCGTTACGCAAGAGATGAAAAAGAGAGAAAAGTAAGTTTTGACGATGACGCAAAAACATATTATTTCACCAAATTCCAAAGAACTAATCAAGGCACTTCAATTAACCTTCGCCCAATTGTTAAAAAAGGCGATAAGGTTAAGAAAGATCAAGTCCTTTCAGAAGGCTATGCTACAAAAGATGGTGTTTTAGCTTTAGGAAGGAACCTTCAAGTTGCATTTATGCCATGGAAGGGGTATAACTATGAAGATGCTATTGTTATTTCAGAAAAAATAGTTAAGCAAGACTTATTTACTTCTGTTCACGTAGATGAATTTATTACCGAGGTAAGAGAAACTAAACGAGGATTAGAAGAACTGACACAAGAAATTCCTAACGTGAGCGTTGAAGCTACAAAGGATCTTGACGAAAAAGGAATGGTTAGGATTGGAGCTTATGTAAAAGAAGGAGATATTCTTGTTGGTAAAATTACACCAAAAGGAGAATCTGATCCAACCCCTGAAGAAAAGCTACTAAGAGCAATCTTTGGGGATAAAGCCGGAGATGTAAAAGATGCATCAATGAAAGTTCCGCCTTCAATTTCTGGAGTCGTAATTGATAAGAAGCTATTTACAAGAATCCATAAAGATAAGAAGTCAAGAGTAAAAGATAAAGATATAATTAAAGATTTAAAAGATCAATGTGATAAGGAGCTTTTTGATCTTAAGAATAAATTAGTTGATAAATTAATAGTAATATTGGCTGGAAAGGTTTCTCAAGGAGTGTTCTCAACATTCTCTGAAGAATTGATTCCTAAAAAAGCTAAATTCAATCAAAAAATGCTATTAGCTATTGACTACAGTAATGTTAATCCAAATAAATGGACATCTGATAAAGAAACCAATTCTTTAATCAAAGAATTGCTGAATAACTATAATATACGTTCAAGAGAGACTCAAGGTATTTATGCAAGAAAACAGTTTGTAACTTCTATTGGAGATGATTTACCTGCAGGAATAATTCAAATGGCTAAGATTTATGTTGCTAAGAAACGTAAATTGAAAGTTGGAGACAAGATGGCTGGTCGTCACGGAAATAAAGGTATTGTTGCCAGAATAGTACGTGAGGAAGATATGCCATTCTTAGAAAATGGGAAACCTGTTGATATTGTTCTTAACCCACTTGGTGTACCTTCTCGTATGAACCTTGGTCAGATATTTGAAACAGTTTTAGGTTGGGCAGGAAAAGAATTAGGATTAACTTTCCAAACACCAATTTTTGATGGAGCTAGCTTAGATGAAGTTAATGAATATATGAGAAAAGCAGGCTTACCTGAAAACGGAAAATGTTATTTATACGATGGTGAAACAGGAGAAAGATTTGATCAAACAGCAACTGTAGGTTATATCTATATGCTTAAACTTCATCATATGATAGATGATAAGATGCATGCTCGTTCAATCGGACCTTACTCTCTAATTACACAACAACCATTAGGAGGAAAGGCTCAATTTGGAGGTCAACGTTTTGGAGAGATGGAAGTTTGGGCTTTAGAAGCCTTTGGAGCCGCTAACATACTTCAAGAAATTTTAACTGTTAAATCAGATGATGTTGTTGGACGTGCTAAGGCATACGAAGCAATTGTTAAAGGAGACAATATGCCAACACCTGGTATTCCAGAATCATTTAATGTCTTAATACATGAACTAAGAGGATTAGGATTAGAAGTCACATTTGACACTAATAAAAACAACTAATCAAGAAGTAGTTCAATAAACAAATCATTTAGCATTAAATATCATGGCAATAAAAAAAGAAAACTTAATAAATAGTAATTTTAATTCAATGACTGTTAGTCTTGCTTCTCCGGAGTCGATTCTTGAACGTTCCAGAGGAGAGGTGTTGAAGCCTGAAACTATAAATTACAGAACATACAAACCAGAAAGAGACGGTCTTTTCTGCGAAAGAATCTTCGGCCCTATCAAAGATTGGGAATGTCATTGTGGTAAGTATAAAAGAATTAGATATAAGGGAATTGTATGTGACCGTTGTGGAGTTGAAGTAACTGAAAAGAAAGTACGTAGAGAGAGAATGGGACATATTCAATTAGTTGTTCCTGTTGCTCACATATGGTTTTTCCGTTCACTACCTAATAAAATAGGAGCGCTACTTGGATTAAAAACAAAAGAATTAGAACAAGTAATCTATTACGAAAAATACATTGTAATTAGTCAAGGTGCTCTTGAAAAAGACGAAATAAAACAAGGAGCATTATTAGATGAAACTCAATATTTCGAATGTCTTGATTTGCTCCCACCAGAAAACCAACTTTTAGACGATAAAGATCCAAATAAGTTTGTAGCAAGAATGGGTGCTGAGGCATTAATCGTTCTTCTTAAAGGATTAGATTTAGATAAATTATCATACGATTTAAGACATACAGCAAACAGAGAAACTTCTCAGCAAAGAAAGCAAGATGCATTAAAGAGATTGAATGTTGTTGAGGCGTTTCGTGATGCGCAAAGCAGAATAGAGAACCGCCCTGAATGGATGATTGTGCAAGTTGTGCCAGTTATTCCTCCAGAGCTTCGACCATTAGTTCCTTTGGATGGAGGTCGTTTTGCAACATCTGACCTTAATGACTTATACAGAAGAGTTATAATTAGAAATAATCGATTAAAAAGATTAATAGAAATTAAAGCTCCTGATGTAATTATGCGTAATGAAAAACGTATGTTGCAAGAAGCTGTTGATTCATTATTTGATAACTCAAGAAAAGTAAGTTCAGTTAAATCAGAATCAAACAGAGCTTTAAAATCATTATCAGACAGCTTGAAAGGTAAACAAGGACGTTTTCGTCAAAACTTATTGGGGAAACGTGTTGATTATTCAGGTCGTTCTGTTATTGTTGTTGGACCCGACTTACTACTTCACGAATGTGGACTTCCGAAAGATATGGCATCAGAATTATTCAAGCCATTTATTATTCGTAAGATGCTTGAAAGAGGTATAGTTAAGACGGTTAAATCAGCAAAGAAAATTGTTGATAGGAGAGATCCAGTGGTTTGGGAAATATTGGAAAACATTTTAAAAGGGCATCCCGTTCTTTTAAACCGTGCACCAACACTTCACCGTTTGGGTATTCAAGCATTTCAACCTCGATTAGTTGAAGGGAAAGCTATACAACTTCACCCACTTGTATGTTCAGCTTTCAATGCCGACTTCGATGGTGACCAAATGGCAGTTCACGTACCGCTTGGAAACGCAGCAGTCCTTGAAGCACAAATTCTAATGTTAGCTTCTCATAATATTCTTAATCCAGCAAATGGTGCTCCAATAACAGTTCCTTCACAAGATATGGTACTTGGTCTATATTATATGACCAAAGGAAGATTATCTGATGCAGAAAGAACAGTAAAAGGAGAAGGCAAGTTATTCTATTCTTCTGAAGAAGTTCAAATTGCTTATAATGAAAAAGCAGTTGATTTGCATGCTAGTATTAAATTAAGAAGAGCTTTTATTGATAAATCTGGAGAACAAAAAGTTGAAAGGATAGAAACTACTGTTGGTAGAGTATTATTCAATAGAGTAGTTCCTGAAGAATTTGGCTATGTAAATCAAGTTTTAAAGAAAACAATCCTTAGAGACATTATAGGTGATATATTAAAAGTTTGTGGTACAGCAAAGACAGCAAGATTTCTTGATGATATTAAAAGCTTAGGATATAAAATGGCATTTAAGGGAGGACTATCGTTTAACTTAGGTGATGTTATTATTCCTGAACAAAAAGCTATTCTTATCAATAAAGCTAATGAAGAAGTTATTGAGGTGATTGGTAACTATCAAATGGGATTAATCACCAACAATGAAAGATATAATCAAATTATTGATGTTTGGACAAATACTAATAGAGATTTGACAAATATTGTAATGAAAGAAGTTGCTGAAGACCGCCAAGGTTTCAATCCAGTATTTATGATGCTTGATTCTGGAGCCCGTGGATCTAAGGAGCAAATTCGTCAGCTTTCAGGAATGCGTGGACTTATGGCAAAACCTCAAAAGTCTGGAGCAACAGGAGCTGAAATTATTGAAAACCCAATTATATCGAACTTTAAAGAAGGACTTTCTGTATTAGAATACTTTATTTCAACTCACGGTGCTCGTAAGGGACTTGCAGATACGGCTCTTAAAACAGCTGACGCAGGATATCTAACTCGTCGTTTGGTTGACGTAGCTCAAGATGTTATTATTTCAGATGAAGATTGCGGAACATTAAGAGGTATTCCTACAACTGCATTAAAGAAAAATGAAGAGATAGTACAAACCCTATATGATAGAATTTTAGGTAGAGTAACGCTTCATGATATCATTCATCCTCAAACAGGGGAAATATTAGCAAATTCAGGACAAGAACTTACAGAAGAAATTTGTAAAGAAATTGAAAATTCACCAATTGAAGAAGTTGAAATTCGTTCAGTTCTTACTTGTGAATCTAAACACGGAGTGTGTGCAAAATGTTACGGACGTAATCTTGCATATGGAAGAATGGTTCAAAAAGGAGAAGCTGTTGGAGTAATTGCTGCTCAATCAATTGGAGAGCCAGGAACTCAGCTTACTCTTCGTACTTTCCACGTAGGGGGAGTTGCTGGAGGAAACATTGGGACAGGTTCGAGAGTTTTTGCAAAATACGAAGGTCTATTAATAATTGATGAATTACGTTCAGTTGATGCTAAACCTTCAGCTGTTCAAAAATATCAAGTTGTTATTGGTAGGTCTGCAGAATTTAGAATAATAGATCCAAAAACTGAAGCTATTTTAGCCTCAGGTAATATCCCATACGGAGCAAAGCTATTCTTTGAAAACAATTCATTTGTTAAGAAAGGTGACTTGATAATTGAATGGGATCCATATAATGCCGTAATTCTTACAGAAGTAACAGGAAAGGTTGCATTTGATAACGTTGTTGAAGGTATTACCTTTAGAGTGGAGTCTGATGATCAAACTGGACTACAGGATAAGGTTGTTATTGAATCTCGTCAAAAAGCAAAAAACCCAGCAATAACAATTGTGAACTCATCTGGTGAAGTATTGAAAATATATGATATACCAGTAGGATCTCACATTATGGTTGAAGATGGTCAGAAACTTAGCGCTGGAGAAGTTTTAGTTAAGATTCCTCGTTCATTTGGTAAATCAGGTGACATTACTGGAGGACTTCCAAGAGTAACTGAATTATTTGAAGCTCGTAACCCTTCAGACCCTGCAGTAGTTGCCGAAATTGATGGAGTTGTTTCATTAATGAAGAAACTTAAGAGAGGAAATCGTGAGATTATCATTACAAGCAAAACAGGAGAAACGCGTCCTTACCTTGTATCAACTTCAAAACAAATCCTTGCTCAAGAAAATGACTATGTAAAGGCTGGTTCACCACTTTGTGAAGGAGCAATAACACCTGCTGATATTTTAGCAATTAAAGGACCTATGAGAGTACAAGAGTATATTGTAAATGAGGTTCAGGAAGTTTATCGATTACAAGGTGTTAAGATTAATGATAAGCACTTTGAAGTTATTGTTAGGCAAATGATGCGTAAGGTTGAAATAGAAGACCCAGGCGACACAAGTTTCCTTGAAGGCGAAGTAGCTAATAAGATTGAATTCCATGAAATAAATGATGATATCTACGGAATGAAAGTTGTAGAAGACCAAGGAGATAGCGAAAACTATGTTAATGGACAAATCATTAGTGCAAGAGGATTAAGAGACGAAAACTCAACTCTAAAGAGAAAAGATAAAGCTCAAATAACTGCACGTGATGCTAAACCAGCGACAGCACGCCAAATTCTTCAAGGAATTACCCGAGCATCTCTTCAAACCAAGAGTTATTTATCAGCAGCATCTTTCCAAGAAACAACAAAAGTTTTGACAGAAGCAGCAATAAATGCTAAGCAAGATGACTTGTTAGGATTAAAGGAAAACGTTTTAGTAGGACATTTAATTCCTGCAGGAACAGGATTAAAAGAATACAGAAATGCTTTTGTTGCAAACAAACAACAGCTGGAAGAATTAGCAGCTCAAAACGCACCTACAAGAAGAGGTCGCAAAGCAAAAGAAGAATAAATAATAATTAAATAAACTTGCCCTTACAAAACATTAAACCTATTTAGGATTAATGTTTTGTAAGGGCAAAACTTTTTAGAAAATATGGAAAACAACAAAGAACAAAAAATGGATATTGAATTACCAGCAGAAATAGCTCCTGGAATATATTCAAATCTCCAATTAATCACACACTCCTCAACTGAATTTATAGTAGATTTTATTCAAGTTATGCCTGGTGTTCCAAAAGCTCAAGTGCGTTCAAGATCAATTCTTTCACCTCAACATGCGAAGAGATTGTTATATGCATTAAAAGAAAATATTGAAAAATATGAACAGCAAAATGGAGTGATAACAGAACCAGATCAAACTCTCCCATATCAAATGAATCCAATGGGACAGGCATAAGCAATTATCGTCTAATAGTTAATATAAATATGCCTTAATAAATCTCTTCATAAGCATAGTTTAGTCAATATATTTCATATAAAAAATATTATTTTCTCTACTTAAAATAAATTTTTAGAGATGGTGAAAAAAGAGCTTTACATCTGTAATATGCTTAGTTTGTATTGAAACCATTAGAACTATTTCACGTAGAAATGCAAAGTGCAAATAATAGTATGTGAAATAATATTAAATTTTTTAAAAGTTTTTTTTGCTATTTGAGTTATTATATATATATTTGCAGATTAGAAAAGTGGTATAGTGCAACGAACACAGCAGAAATTGTTTCTCAATCAGCTTGTTGAGTCTGTTTACTACATTTATAAAAGAGTAAATTATAGATAAATAGTTAAGAGATAATCAAATTTAATAACAAACAAGTAATAATTATGGGGAGAGAAGTATTTTATCCTGATCAATGAAGAGAACATGTAATTCTCAAAAAAAGCGGCAAACTGTTCTTTCCGCTATCAAAAAATAAAAGACAAAAAGAACGCAATAATTAATATTTAATAAAATGAATGAGAAAATTACTTTAAAGAACAAAAGCTTCACAAAGATGTTTTCTTTCTTAGTTGTTCTTGTTATGGTGGCTTTTTGCAGTTCTTCTGCATTAGCACAAATTCAAGTACGATTAAATTTAACCCCAGACAGAGTTTATAATGGCTCTCAATATGGAGGATTAAATTGGAAGGATTCTACAGCGAAGCTTGTAGACGTATCAACAGGAGCTGAAATTTCAGTTCTATCGTGTGATGTCACAGGTTTTAACCCGCAATCAGTCTATAGTAGCTTTAGCGACAAGAATGCTGGAAAAAATAAATCATGTGCAGTTACAAATTTAAGTCCATTTAGTACTGCAGTTCTGACGAATGCAGCTTATGTACTTATCCCTATAACAGGATATACGCCAGTTGCGTATTCAAAATTATCTTACGATCCAGTAGGTGCTAAATTAGTATCCACTAAAGGTGAAATCACGCACAAATTTTTAGATGCAAGTTATGCACCACCTACTCTTATACAAAGGAATTATAATGGAAGCACTATACTTGATGGATCTACTATTGAGAAATCTTCTATCAGCTTGACAGGTTATATCCTTGGTGAACCAGAATGCTATGTAAGTGAAATTACAAATGTATATGCTCCTAGCAAAAACGCAGGACTATATAATACTCCAGGAAATCAAGCAACAGTTAATGGTATTACACTTGCAGGACCTTTTGATGTTGCATTTAACTATAAAGTTAAATCATTTAATGTTAATGCAGAGATTTTACCAAAACCCATATCAGTAAATGAAGATGCTATAATAATTTCAGATCATCAATTTGACGGAACCAACGTAGCAACTATTGACTGGACTTCCACATCAACAGATCCTACAGTATTATTCTTTGGAGTTTATGCTGGAGATACAATTGATTTTATTAGAACTATTGGAACTGCAGTTTTCAATGACCCTTCAGTAAATGTTATGAAAAATGTAACAATTTCTGGTTTGGCTCTTGCTAACACTGGTTCTTTCCCAACAGACAACTATAAACTATTACCAGACACAGCAATATCTCATGCTAACATAACTAAAGCAAATTTAGATCCTACACTTGCTTTAACTGCAACTTCTGTATTTTATGGAACAAAACTAAATGCAATTGTTGGAACCACAATAACACCTGCACCTGTAGGATTTGATTATAGAATTGAATGGTTATATGCAGGTTTAGATAGTAATAACTACCAACCACTTGTTTCTGAATCAGGTTCTCCTTTAATTCAAGTAAGACTTATTAGACAAGTTGGTTTATTTCCATCAAGTGATGATTTAAACTATAATTCAATTATAGTACCTGCAACAATTACAGTAACACCAAAACCTATTACTATTGATTTAATTGGTGCTGATAATAAAGTATATGATGGATCAGATGACGCAGTTGTTAATGCATTAAGTGCAACATACAATAATCTTCCAGATCTATTAGATGTTACAGAAACTAGAAATGGTATTCTTGATGATCTTGCAATAGATTATTCAACTTATGTAGCAGACTTCTCTGATGCTAACGTAGGTCTTGCTAAGACAGTAAATTTTACTGGCGTCCCAACATTATCAGGACTAAGCTCCCCAAACTACACCATTTCATATAACCCATCAACTACAGCAAATATAACAAAAGCTCCATTTATTACAATGAAGTTAAAAAATACTGTTAATTTTCCAACAATAGATTTCCCAACCAATTTTAGTTCAACACCTTTGTTAGCTGATTTTGACTTTACAGGATTTATTGGAACAGATGAAGTTAATTTTGGTGCAAACTTTGCAGCTGAAGATTTCAGATACAGGTTAACAGATGACTCTGCAAACTATGTTAACATAGTAAGTCCTCAACCAGGAACATATAATGTTGTTGTTACAAAAGCAGCTGATAGTCCAGCTTTGTTAGATAATTCTACTATTACAGTTTTAGATTTAACTAACCAAGCAATCATTGCAAACTACGATGGAATTCAATTTTTAACTAGTGATAGAACATTACTTGTTAATATTACTCCAGCTACAGTAACATTCCCAGCTCAAAACATAACTGAATATGGATGGACACTAAAAGAAATCTACAGTTCAGTAGATCCTTTAGGAGTGCAAATTATTGATGCAGCAGCAAACCTTGACATAACAAAGATTCATGCTCAAGCAGATACTATGTTTCTTGAAGGAAGATTTGAATGGGTTTTACCAAATTCTATTCCAGATGTAACAGCTACTCCTGGAGAGCCGGTAGATTATATCTTTATTCCATCTTCAATATATGGTGGTGCATACGGAGATACAATTACAGGAACTCACTATGTTTTATTAACTAAAGCTCAGTTAGCAATAAAAACACCTCCATCAACACTAACTATTTTAGTTGGTCAAACAGTTGGAGATGCAACAATAACAGATCCTTCAGGAGAAGTTATTCATAAGAATAAACTTTCTACAGTATATAGTACAACAGTTAATCCTTCAATCGGTGATTGGTCATATATTAATCCTGCAGAACCAGTTGTTTCAACAGGTGCTTTTTCTAAAGACATTCAATTTACTTTAACAGATGCTAATTTCTTAAGAAATTACATTTCTCCAGTTTTATTAAATGATCTTGGACTAACAGCAACAGCAACAGTTAATGTTAATCCTTCTGTTAATAACTTTAATCCTGATGGCGTTAGATATGAATTCGTTTATGGAACAAAAATATCTGATCTAGCAGCTGCACCAATAGTTGATTCATTAGTATTTGTTATTTCAGGAAAAGAATTAGCTTACCCTGGTACTTTCACATTCATTACTGATGATGCGACTCTTTCTCCAATGGATGTTAATACTATTCCTTATAGAACATTTGCAGCAGATACTACTTTATGGGTTCTTTATACTCCTACAGATATTAGTTATGCGGCAGAAGCATTCCTTGCAAATGTTAAGGTAACACCAAAAACATTATACTATGATTTAACTTATACAAAAGTATATGATGGAAGTCCTAGTATTACAATTAGCACTACAAATGCAGACCTAAGCCCAGTTGGTCAAATTGTTGATCGTGCAGGTATTTTTGATGTAATTAGTTTTGATCAAGTAATATTTGATTTAGACTCTAAAGATGCAAATCTTTACGACCAAACTAATATTATTCAAGCAACTTTAACCTCAACATTAACTGGAGCAGACAGTTATAACTATGAGTTAGCAGCAATGCCAACCTTAGCTAATGTTTCAATAACACCTGCAAGCTTGATTGTTAATGTAGATAATGTATCTATATCAGTTAGAGAAGTATTGCCTGCTTTCAATGTAAATTGGTCAGGATTTGTAGGTGGAGAAGATTTTTCAACTGCAATAACTGATAATGGACAACCATTATTTGTTACTTATACATTACCTCCAGTTACAATACATACAGGTGATTTGGCTCCAACTTCAGGAGTTAATTGGATCCAAATTCCAATTGTAAAATACACCCCAAATAACGGAAACTATGTAATTACTTATCCAGTTTACGTTCCAGCTCCAATTGGAACTGAATTAAATAATGTATTAACCGTTACACCTGCACAAATTAAAATCTTTGCACAAGATCGTAATAGAGTTTATGGAGAAATAACAAATCCTGTTTATTTCTTTGATGGATATCCTTATCGTGTAAATCCACTTTATTATGGTTTTGATGTTTATGAATATACAAGTGCAACTGATTCAATCTTGATTGATGATGTGGAAAAAGTAGCGATGTTCTTACAAGCACCATCTATTACTTGTCAAGATAATACAATAGATCGCCCAACAGGACAATATGTTATTTCTTTAGCATCAAACTCACAATTAAATTCAGATTTATTCTTTAATGATAAATATGAAATATTAGATCATATTAATGGTGTTTTGTCAATACATAAGGCAACTCCAAAAATAAATGCTTTACCTACAGTACAAGCTGCGACATTTGGAACTCAACTTTCAGAAATTGCACTTTCAGGAGGATCAGCAACTCACCCTTATGTTTATTCTCAGTTAGCTACTGCAGGACATTTTGAATGGGATTTACCAACAAACTTTGTTCCAGTAGCAGGCAATGCAACTTATAAAGTAAAATATGTTGTTGACGATTCACGTAATTACAATAATGCGATTAATAATAATCAATACAATGATAGTACTCTTGGATATTTTAATTGGACACCAGTAGCAAATGACTCAACCTTAGCAGGAGCTAACTTTGAAGTTAATGTAACAATTAACAAAGTTGCACCACATGTTAACTGGCCAACATCAAGTATCTTATACTTTGGACAAACACTTGCAGATGCAACCTTAAATAATGGTTCAACAAATAACCCAGTTGATGTTAATCCAACATTTACTTGGACATTAGTAAGCCCAGCAACTGAATATCCAAATGCAGGAATGACAATGTATGAAGTATTATACACTCCATCAAATCCTAATTTCTTAGGTCTAACAAATTTCATCCCAGTTTACACAAACAAAACTACTCCAGCTTTAGATGGTTCAGCAACAGTTGCAAGTTATGAGTTTGGACAAACACTATCTACAAATCCTATCGTAGCTTCATTCACCAACATATATAATAATGTTGTTGTTAATGGAACTATTGATTGGGTAAATGGAACTCTAACTCCAGTAGATGGTCTTGTTTACACAGCAAGATTTACTCCAACTGATGACGCTAACTATAATGCAAAACTAATTCAAATTCAAGTTCAAGTAACTCCAGCTACTCCAATTATTTCTAATTGGCCAGCAGTTTCAAGTTTAGTTTACGGACAAAAAATTGAAGATGCAAGTATTTCAGGAGGTTTAGCACTTAATCCTAATAATAGTTCAACAGCAATTAATGGAACATTTGTATGGACAGCACCTACAACTCTTGCAGTAACAGGTACTAGCTCATATCTAATGAATTTCATACCAACTGATGCAACTAAATATCTACCAACATCAGCACTTATTAGTATTTACACTGAAAAAGCAACTCCAGTAGTAACTGCTAATTTAATAGCTACTCAACCTTATGGACATACTTTATCTCAAAGAGGTTTAATTCTTAACTCAGCAATAAACACTGTATCTCATATTTCTTCAACTGAAACACTTGTAGTTGATGGTTTATTTGATTGGGACGCTCCAACAGCAACACCAACTGTAAATCAAGATACATACACTGCTACCTTTACACCAACTCTTTCTGGAGATTACAATTCAGTTGAACTTTACATTAACGTAATATCAACTAAAGCAGATCCAGTAATGAATCCATACTCAGTAAGTACTTACAATAATGGACAAAAACTAAATGCTAATGCAATTACATTATCAGCAATACCTGCTTATAATGCAATAAATAACCTATCAATTGCTGGTGATATCACTTGGAACTCTCCAGATGTAACTCCAGTTAACGGAAACAGTTACTTAGCAACATTTAGACCACAAGACCAAATAAACTACAACACGCAAATAGTTTCTATTGCAGTTGATGTTCTTCCTAAAAAACCAGTTATTTCATGGCCTTCAGTTGCAAGTTTAACTTATGGACAAATTGTTAATGACGCTGTTAAAGATGGAGGTTCTGCGGTTAATCCTAACAATAATACAATGGCAGTTGCAGGTAATTTCGTATGGGAAACACCAAACGCATTACCAGTTGCGGGAATTGCATCATATAATATGATCTTTATCCCAACCGATCCTTCATTGTTAGCTGATACATCATCTATTCAAATTACAACAGTAAAAGCAACTCCAGTAGTTACAATTACTAATAATGTTGCTGATGATTTATATGGAAAATCACTTGCAGAAAGAGGTTTACCAACTGCACTTGCAGACCATAAAACAGGAACAATCAATCTTCCTCTTACTAATGGTGTAATCACATGGGCTTCATCATCAATTCGTCCAACTGTTAATCAAGAAATTTATTTCGTAACTTATACACCAGCTGATCAAGCTAACTATAATACAGTTAATAATATTCCTGTAAGTGTAATTACTACTAAAACAACTCCATCAGTTACTTTAGCACCATTCAACGCATATAACTATGGACAAACACTATCTACTCAAATACTACAAATTGCAACAGAACTAAATACTTCATTAGTTCCAGCATTTGCAATTACTCCTTCAGGAACAGTTGCTTGGAATGAACCAAACGCTATACCAACAAACTCAACAACACATCAAGTTAATTACACTCCAAGTGATGCAATTAACTATAATAGTTTAGTTATTGATGTTGCTGTAACAGTTGATGTTTCAACACCAGTTGTAACATTCCCTATAGCAAGTAATCTAATTTACGGACAATTATTAGAAGATGCTGATTTGACTATTGGTTCTGCCCATAATATGTATAACAATCAATCAGTAGCTGGAACATTTAGTTTTGTTACACCAACAACTCTACCTTCAGCTTCTGTAAATAATGGTAATTCTCTTAATCAAGTAATATTTACTCCATCTGATGCAACTAAGTATAACACACTAACTGGTGTAGTAAATGTATTTACAGCTAAAGCTACTCCAGAAGTTACTGTTAATGTTCTTCCAACTGATAGCTATGGTAAAACATTATTTGACAGACAACCAACAGCAACAGCTAAGAATGTTATTTTACATAGATCATCAGTAGTTGAAGATGCATTAACAGGATCAATAGTTTGGAATGCTCCAACTACAATCCCAACAGTTGCTCAAGATAGCTACACTGCTACATATTCTGTTACAGGTGCGAATGCTGCTAACTATAACACAGTTGTAGTTGATGTAGTTGTTCCAACAACAAAAGCTACTCCAGTAATCAATACTCCAACAGTAGCTCATTACGTTTATGGTCAAGCATTACCAGCTAAAGCTATTGCTGTAGCAAGTGTTGTAAATCCAAATAATTCTTCTCTTGTATTAACAGGTGGAACAATTGCATGGAATTCAATAGATGTATTACCAATAACCGGAACTAATGTTCACACTGCTACTTACACTCCTTCAGGATCTGATCTTGCAAATTACAACAATGTTGATTTTGAAGTAAGCGTAACTGTTAATAAAGCAAACCCTGTAGTAACATGGCCTGTAGCAACCGAATTAATTTACGGACAACCGCTATCATTAGTTGCTTTAACAGGTTCTCAATTTGCAGTAAATACAAATAGCATTAATAACATTGATGTTCCTGGAACATTTGCTTGGGAAAGTCCAACAAATGTTATTCCTTCTAATCCTGCAACAACATACAAATTAAGATTTACACCATCAGACTTAGTTAACTACTATTCTGACAGCACAATGATTACTTTAGTAGTTAATAAAGCTTATCCTCAAGTAACTGAAGGAACATTTACTGAAATTACTTACGGAGAAAGACTTGATGACGTTGTAGTAACTAACGAAATAGCAATTAATCCTTATACACAAGCTATTGTAGCAGGTAATTTTGCATGGGTTGATAATTCAATCATACCTAATGTAAATAACTCAGGTTTTGTTAGAACATTTACTCCAAATGACTTAAACAACTACTTAGTTAAGGAATCAGCTCCTCAAACAGTTGTAGTTAGAAAAGCTAATCCTGTATTAACACAAACAGCTAATCCATTCATAATTACTTACGGACAACCATTGCCTGCAATTACAGCAACAGCTGTTAACCCTAACAATAATGCAGCAGTAAATGGTAGTTACGTATGGAATAATGATATTACAAATCTTATCCCACAAGCAGGTGTTGCTGCTCCATTCCAAGTACAGTTCACTCCAGAACAAGGAATAGATGCAGAAAACTACAATTCAGTATTAGCAGCATTTGACGTACAAGTTAATAAAGCTAAGCCAGTTGTAACAGCACCAAGAGCTACTTCATTAGTTTATGAGCAAACATTAGCAGAATCTCTTCTTTCAGGAGGTACTTCTATGAATCCTTATATCAATGATCGTTCTGTAGAAGGTGAATTTGTATGGACATTATCTACAACAGTTCCAGATGCAGGCAGCTTTACTTATCCTGCAATCTTTATCCCACAAGATAATAATAACTATGTCAACTCAGATCCAATAGGTGTAGTTGTTGAAGTAGCTAAGAAACATATCGACATAGAAATTTACAACTTAGTACACATCTTTGATGGCAACCAAAAAGAAGCTTCATTCAGAGATGCAGAAAACAGAGTAGATTTAACAGGAATGGTTGATGCTAACTATTACAAGGGAAATACAAATGTATTAATCTCAAGTATAGCACCAATTGATGCAGGAACTTACAGAGTTATTGCAACACTTATTCCAACAGCAAACTATGAAGGATGTGATACAGCAATGTTAATTGTTAATAAGAATGCTTCAAATATGACAAATCCAGAAGATGAAATAGAAATAGTAAATGCTATTGTTCCTGGAAAAAATCAAATATTTAAGATTCGTGATTGTGAACAAATGTCACCAGTTACCGTGAGAATGGTTAACGCTAATGGTAACCAAGTTTACACATCAGACAATTACAAGAACGACTTCAACATGAGTAATCTTCCAAGAGGTACTTATTTCTACGCACTAACATTTAAATTAAATGGTACCGAGTATAATAAGACAGGTCGAGTAGAAGTAGTAGGAAAATAAATTATCTATTCATTTTAGCTGTGAGTTTCTCTTTTGAGAGACTCACAGTAAAATGAAAGATTAAAAATTAATAATGAGGATTAAAAAAAAAATAGAGATGAAAAAAATTAATTTATTTATATTTCTAATGATATCTTGCACCGTTGGACTGTTTGCTCAGAGTGAGTTTCAATACGCTCAAGTAGTAAATAATCTTGGCTGGGTCAACCCATCTTATTACGGGATGAGTAGAGATATTACAGGAACAGTCGTTTATGCAAATCGCTTAGACGGACAATTAACATCAGAAGGGTTTGATTTGCACGGCGGATTACCATATCAACATTTAGGATTTGGTATCCAAGGAAATTTCAATAACTTTGGATTAAGAAAACAATCAATCATAGGACTTGATGCTAATATCGATTTAAGAGTATCTTGTAATTCATACTTATTATTTGGTATGTTTGTAGGATATGATTTACAAAGATTTAGTGGAGATGCTACTACTGATGTTGGTTTTAATGCAGATGAAAGTGGTGTGAATTTGCCAAATTACAATGCAACTAACTTGATGACATCATTTGGTGCAACTTACGTATATAAAGGATTCCGTTTAGGATCTGCACTACGTTGGAGCATTCGTGATAGACAAACCATTGAGAACAAAAATCTACTAACCTATTATGGTCATGCAGAATATGAGTTCTTAGTTGATAAATTTGCAATACGTCCATTATTTATCTATATGTGGAATCAAGAAGTAGGTTCAAATAATGACCTTGGAGTAATGTTTGGTTATAATAAACTTGCTAACTTAGGAGTATTATACAGAGCAACTAACTCTTTCAAACCAAAATCTTTCGCAGTCTTAGCTGACCTAACAATTGCTAAATCTGCAACCCTATTCTTTGACTATGAATTTGGTTTATCTGATCATGCAAACATTAGACCATCATGGGAACTTGGATTACGTTTCAACCTTAACAAAGCTTTAAATAGAGAATCATTTGATAAGAGAGAAACAATCAGAAATTTCGCATGGTAATTTGTCAAACCTATAAATACATATAATATGAAAAAATATATTTTAATGGTATTGATGGTTGTTTTTGGACTATCTTCAATCTCTGCACAAGCTCAAAAGCTTCCTGCAAAGAAAAGACAAGCAATTGAACAAGCCATGTATCAAATGGATTACGCAAAAGCATTGGAATGCATTAATACAGAACTTCAAACCTACCCTGAAGACTATGATTTAAATGTATTCAAAGCAATTTGCTACTCAGCAATTCCAGAACACAGTAAAGAAGCAGCATCTGCTTACGAATTAGCAATTGAAAAAGCTAAGACAGATTGTGAAAAGAACGAAGCAAGATATTACTTAGCTAAACATTATTGTGAATATGGCGACAAGGCAAAGAGCGTTGAAGTTGCAAACACAATCTTAACCAGCGAAGGAAAAGTTGACGAATGTTCTATGGAAATGGTTGAGAAACTAATGAAATCATCTTGCATGTCAAAATGTGATGATACAGAAATGCAAAATGAAATTGCTAAGGTTAAGAAAACAGCAGCAGAACAAGAAGAAGCGAATAAGAAAAAAATGGATGATCTAAATAAGAAACTATCTGATTTAGAGAAACAAGTTAAAGATGCTGAAGCTTTAAAAGCAGCAAACACTAAAAACATAGCAGACCCTTCACAAGCAATTACTGCAAATGCATTCTACAAAATACATTTTGAATTTAACAAAGCAGTAGTTGATGCTGAATCAAAAGACATCTTAGATCGTTTTGTTATATTCTTAAAAGAAAACCCTGAAATGAAAGTAACATGTACAGGACACGCTGACATGGTAGGAACAGACGAAGCTAATCAAACAATATCAAGAGCAAGAGCAATGAACGCTAAAGATTATTTAGTTAAAAAAGGTATTGCACAAGATAGAGTAATAGTTTCATACAAGGGAAATAACGAACCAGAAGTAATAGATCAATTCTTAGTTAGAAAGAACGCTGAATTTACAGTAGGAGATACTCTAAGCAATGAATTTATCAACAACCTTACTGGTGCTAAGAAAACAAAAGCAAACTATCTAAATAGAAGAGTAGAGTTACACGCTACAAAATAGCATTAACTTATTACTAAATACTAAAAGTCGCCTCAAGCAATTGAGGCGACTTTTTTTTGTTTACCAATTTCTTTCTTTATCTTGAAATCTTAAACTCCATCTTCAATTCAATTTAGCTCTGTCTCCTTTCATTTTTACGCAGTCCCAAGTAATTTATACGCTGTTTCAGTAAATTAATACGCTGTTTCAGTAAATTTATACGCCGTTTTAATAATTTAATACGCCGTAATAATTTTCTAATTGACCATAATAATTTTCTAATACGCAGAGTTACGAATTTAATACGCTGTTTCAGTATATTATTACGCTGTTTTAATAATTTAATACGCCATAATAATCATTTAATCCTCCATAATCATTTTCTATTACGCAGATTGCTGAAATTAACCACTAATCAGTAGTGAGAATTGCATCTGTCCAATAATTTGTACGAATAATCCCAATAATTAGCACTAATAACCCCTATTTTCGTTCTTTAAACCCTATAAACACCGTTTAAATAATAAATTACGCAATCCTACAAATATAATATGCCTTAGTAATTACAATATCCCACATGTGATTTATCGTTTTGGGTTTTGTAGTATGCAATATAACATAATGGCTTCATCATTTTGGTTTAGGGCATAAGAAATATCTCGCACGGATTTATTGTTTTGGTTTTTGGAGTATGCATTATCCGATATAGGATTCGTCGCCTTAGTCTTTGGTAATAAGCACTATCCGATAATGGATTAATTATTTTAATTATAGTGTGAACGCAATACTTCACCTATAATGGTTGTTGAAATAAATGTTTTATGGAAATGAATCAAAGAAAGGATTTGCGGAATCAAAGAACTAATTAATTAGATCAAAGAACTAATTAGCTGAATCACTGAAACAATTTATTGAATCACTGATCTAATTCGTTGAATCACTGAAAGGATTTCCTGAAACAAAGAAAGGAAAAACTAATTAAATATACTTAGTTTTTCTGTTTTAGAACCTGTTTGAGAATATGCTCTTACGATATAGATGCCATTCTTTAAGCTTAGTTCTATTTGGTAATCGTCTTCGGAGATTTCATTTTCTAAAATCTTATTACCAATTATGTCGTAAAGCTCATATCTTATAATATTAGTTCCCTCAATGTGGAGGATGTTATTATAATTCCAAATCTTTATATCTTCAAATAAATCAGGCTTGAAAAACTCATTTACATCCTCTTTACTATAAGTTATTTTAACAAACAACCTATTCCTATTATCACCCTCACCAACTTTTAGACTATAATCAGGTTTCTCATTCATATATTGAGCAATTCTTAGTAGGCTATCTAACAAATAAACATGAATATCAGAGGTTATATTAGAAAAATTGAGACTAAGGTCATTGTTTTTTTGACTTCTAAGTCCTAATTCAGTCATATAAGGCAGTGTAGAGAAAGCATCCTTAAGAATGTTTAAGTCGTCAATTGAGCTATCAAAGGGCTCTTCTGCTGCATTTATTCTGAAGAAAGGCTCAACTGCATTCTCATTAGAACCAAAGAGCATTATGCCATCATTAAAATCAAAACCATTCTCTGCCTCTTCATTATATTCAAGAAAAGCCTCCCTTTCTTGGCTATTAGTCTTTGTTTTCACATAAATTAAATCTCTTATATAGGAGTTTTTAGCTCCAGAGGAGTTTACTATTTGTCCTTTATTGATTTTAAAATTTCCATTAGCACTACTTGCAACAACAAAGAACCCTTCGCTTGGTTTAATTCTTCTTACAGGATTTACTGATTGTATATTATTATCCCATTTTGCATTATCGGAGTTAAAAACATAGAATAATTGTCCTTGCATTAAATAACTGTTTTCTGAATAAAATGTTTCGAGATCTATGCTTGATTGATAATTATTAGATAAAGGAACAAAGTATCTACTGTCTCTATTTTCGAAATTATAGTTTAAATTTAGATTATTATATAATACCCCTTTTGAAATTATTCTTGATGTTGATATTAAGCGATTATCCAATGAATAGTTAGGCATAACCAAAATACCTTCTCCAAAATTAAATTGATTATTTATGTTTTGTGTTGTTTGAGCTTCCCAGTTATTTGTTTGAGGATCAAATCTCTTTACAAATGTTTTATATGAATCATCTGCAAAGTTAATTAGTGAAC
>Ga0265294_10002620_pt1 | contig 23536 bp, 25 predicted proteins | sample MunlanPumphouse3_FD_192504 | JGI IMG/M metagenome (GOLD analysis project Ga0265294, IMG submission 192504) | Groundwater microbial communities from a municipal landfill in Southern Ontario, Canada - Pumphouse #3 | ecosystem: Environmental > Aquatic > Deep subsurface > Groundwater | place... | reverse complement strand
CAGTGTAAGTACAATGGAGGAACTGTTGAGCATATATTTTTAGGAGAAGAGATTTCTGATATTGAAACAACTAAAAAATTAGTAAGAAGAATCTTTGAAAAATATCATTTACCATTCATTACATTAACTCCAACGTTTTCTATTTGTCCTTCTCATGGATATATATCTGGAAAACACTTTACTTGTCCTAAATGTACAATAGAGCAACCATGTGAAGTTTATTCTAGGGTAGTTGGCTATCTAAGGCCTGTATCTCAATGGAATGAGGCAAAACAGCGAGAATTTAAAGACAGAAAAGTTTTTAAAATCAAAAAATGAAAATAGGAGGGCTTCAAAAAACTACACTCATTGATTACCCATCAGAAATTGCTTGTATAGTTTTTTTAGTGGGGTGTAATTTTAGATGTCCCTTTTGCTATTCAAGAGAGTTAGTTTTGAAAAATGAGGATTTATTTTTAATAAAAGAAGAGGAGTTTTTTTCTTTTTTAAAGCAAAGGCAAGGGCAATTAGATGCTTGTGTAATATGTGGAGGTGAGCCAACTTTGAATAAGGAGATTTTTGATTTTTGTCGAAAAATCAAGGAGCTTGATTATAAGATAAAGCTTGATACGAACGGTTCAAATCCTGATGTGATTAAAAAATTGCTTAAAGAGAAATTAGTTGATTATATTGCAATGGATATGAAGGCCCCATATTTAAATTACTCAAAAGCAATTGGCGTTACTTATCCTGTTTCTAGAATAAAGGAATCTGTAGAGATAATAAAGGAAATGTGTCCTGATTATGAGTTTAGAACAACGATTGTTCCCGAGATTCATAAGTTAAGTGACATTAAGAAAATTGTAAAACAAATTGCTCCTGCTAAAAAGTTTTTTATTCAAAATTTTAGAAACGATAAAGAGCTTTTAAGTTCTCATTTTAATCAAGTTGTTCCGTTTGATGAATTTGAAATTCAAAAAATAATAAATGAAATAAAGCACAACTTTGAAATTTGCTATTTAAGATGATTCCACTTTTTGATAAGAAAAAATCAAAAAAATTCCCTTTAATAACTATATTTTTAATTCTAAGTAATATTTTGCTTTTCTTTTTATTTAAAGATAGCTTAGAATTGTATGGATTTATTGGAGGAAGATTTAAGTTTTTACATATTTTGACGGCAATGTTTTTGCATGTAAACTTAGTGCATCTTTTATTTAATATGTGGATTTTATGGATTTTTGGAGAAAATGTTGAGAATAAGATAGGTCATATTAAGTTTTTCTTTTTTTATATTTTGTGCGGAATCTTGGCAACTTTAATTTATTTTTTTTCTGGTGAGAATTTGAATGTTCCGCTTGTTGGGGCTTCAGGTGCTATTTCTGGAATACTGGGAGCTTATATTATTTTGTATCCAAAAAATAAATTAAGAGTTTTTCCAAATTTTACTTTTTCGAGTTTTTGGTATATTCTTTTTTGGTTTTTATTTCAAATTATTTTTATGAATCTAGGAGAAGGAAATGTTGCTTACTTGGGACATATAGGGGGATTTATAGCGGGCATAATTTTAATTGCTTTTTTTAGATGACTCATCCACAAGCATTTCTTTATTTGTGCATTAGTTTTATATTAGGAATTTTTATAGGTTCCTTTTTTTATTCTATTCATTTAATATATCTGCTTTTAATTTTTTCACTTTCAGTGGTTTCTATTTTATGGAAAAAGGAAAATGTGATATTTGTTTTTCTTTTGATTTTGTTTTTTATTTTAGGATATGTTTATGTTAACTACTCAACAAAAAATATTTTAGAAAATGAGGCTACTTTAAGTTTTGATAAAGAGATCTGTCTTGAAGGAAAGGTTCTAGGAATCCCTAAAGATGATTTGCAAACTAAGAAAGTAGTTTTTTTGTCTGATGTAAAAATATTAGTTTATACAAATGAAGAATTAAAACATAGTGATAGAATAAGAGTTAAGGGAAAATTGTTAGAGCCAGAAAATTTTAATGGGTTTAATTATAAGATGCATCTTGCTAGCCAAGGGATAAGTGGAATTATAAAAGAACCTGAAATAGAAATTATAGAAGAAAAGCATTCTTTTCTTTATGATTTTAAGTATAAAGCAAAAGAAAGAGCACTTAAGAATTTATCAATTAATAAAGCAGGAATACTAAATGCAATTATTTTAGGAGAAACAGATAATATGAGTGCTGATTTAAAACAAAAGTTAGGATATGCAGGAATAAGTCACATTGTTGCAATTTCAGGACAGCATATAGTGCTTTTATGTATGATGATATTGTATTTTTTAAATTTTTTGAAAATAGAACGTAAAAAATCGATTATAGTAACTTTTTTAATTTTAGTATTTTACATAATTTTAATTAATTTTCCTGCTTCTGCGACAAGGGCTTTTATAATGATGTCTTTTGTTTTGTTTGCAGAATTTATAGGAAGGGAAAGAGATAGTTTAAGAAGCGTTGTTATATCAGCTGTTTTAATTTTACTTTTTAATCCTTTAACTCTTTTTTATAATTTAGGCTTTCAATTATCCTATTTAGCAGTTTTAGGAATTATGTTTTTTAATAGTTTTTTCAAAAAGTATTTAAAATTTGTTAGAAATAAATTTTTAATTGATTTTTTAGCAATAAATCTTTCTGCGCAAGTTTTTACTTTGCCTCTTTTAATATATACTTTTAATTATGTTTCTTTGTCATTTTTGATTACGAATATATTAGTTGTTCCTGTTTTGCCTGCTTTACTTGTTTTAGGGTTTTTATGCTTGGTTCTTCCTAGTATTTCTTTTTTGTTTTTTAGTTTACTTTCTTTAATTTTGGGATATATACTTTTTGTTGTGAATAGTTTTTCGTTTATGATCATTGAAGTTGAGAGTTTTCCTTTAATCTTTCTTGTAAGTTCTTATTTATTAATTTTTTACTTTATGTATAAGGTATTTAAAAAGGAGTTTGAATTTTATTTTTAAAGCTGTATAATTTTAAGTATGAAGAATAAAAAAGCATGGGTGGTTTCCATTGATATGGGATATGGCCATCAAAGAACAGCGTATGCATTAAAAAGCATTGCTGAAAATAGTGAAATTATAACAGCGAATAATTATAAAGGGATACCTGAAAAAGATAAAAAATTATGGATAAGGTCACGTTCTTTTTATGAGTTTATTTCAAGATTTAAGAATGTTCCTTATTTAGGTGATTTTACTTTTTCAGTTTATGATAGGTTTCAGAGGATTGTTAATTTTTATCCCAAAAGGGATTTATCTAAAAGCGGGTTTGTTCAAAAAGCAATTTATGCTTTTTTGGGAAGAAGTTGGGGAAAGCATTTAATAGATAAATTAAGTAAAAAAAAGATTCCGATTGTAACAACATTTTTTAATGTTGCTTTTATGGCGGAGTTTTTTGATTATCCTTGCGATATTTTCTGCGTGGTTTGTGATACGGATATAGCAAGGGGTTGGGCGCCTCTTGACCCTATGCAAACAAGAATTAAATATTTTGCTCCTACAATAAGAGCTAAAGAAAGATTAGAGCTTTATCAAATAAAAAAAGAAAATATTTATTTTACAGGTTTTCCTTTACCGCAAGAGAATATTGGATTCAGAGAAAAAATTCTTAAGGAAGATTTGAAAGCAAGATTAGTGAATTTAGATCCTAAAAAAGTTTATTTTAAAAAATACAAATCTCTTGTTTTAGATAAATTAGGAGGATATGCAAAAAAGCCTGATCATCCGCTAACAATACTATTTTCAGTTGGAGGTGCAGGAGCACAAGCAGACATGGCTGTTTTGATTGCAAAGAAATTAAAGCAGAGGATTGAAAAAGGAGAGGTGAGATTGATTTTGTCTGCGGGTATAAGAAAAGAGGTAAAGTCCTTTTTTGAAAAAGAAATAGAGGGAGTGGAAATAATTTATGCAGAAGATTTTGAAACTTATTTTAATGAATTTAATAAGGCTTTAAGAAAAACAGATATTTTATGGACAAAACCGTCGGAACTTTCTTTTTATTCAATGCTTGCAATACCAATAATTATTGCTCCTGAAATTGGTTCTCAAGAAAAGTTTAATAAAAGATGGATAGAAAATTCAGGATTTGGAATTGAAATGGAAAATATAGAACATATTAATGATTGGCTTTTTGATTGGATAGATAAAGGTTATTTTGCAGAAATGGCAATGAATGGATTTATGAAAGGGGATAGAAAAGCGATTATAAATATTAAAAAATATATTGAAAAATGCTCTGGCTTGTAATTGGAATACTGGCTTATTTTTTTCTTGCATTAGCCTCTTTTTATGACAAGCTTTTTTTGAAAGAAAAGGAAGATCCTAAAGCTTATGTTTTTTATGTGGGACTTTTGGGTGGGCTTGTTATTTTTTTAGCTCCTTTTTTTGAGTTTAGCTTAATTTCTATTTGGCCGATTTTAGAGGGAATTGTTTATATAATAGCACTTTATTTTTTGTATTATGTTTTGAATAGATCTGAAGCATCTACGATTATACCTGCACAAGGTGCAATACAGGTTATTTTTATACTTCTGTTGAGTGTTGTTTTTTTTGAGATTAAAGAGGTTAATTTATTAGCATTAGGTATTTTAATTTTAGGAAGCTTTTTAATTTCATTTAGTAAGAGACTAAAGAGGAAAGAAATCCTTTTTTGTGTTTTTTCTGCTTTTTTGTTTGCCATTGATTTTGTTTTAGTGAAACAAGTTTTTTTGATGCATTCTTTTTTAGAAGGTCTTTTTTTAATGAGGATGACTTCTTTTTTTGTAGTTTTGTTTTTTCTTTTAGATAAAAGTTTTAGAAAAAATATTTTTAAAACAAAGAAACAAGAAAAGAAGTTTTTCTTTTTAGCACAAATTGCAGGCGGACTTGGAATATTACTTCAAAGTTATGCAATTAGGTTAGTTTCTCCTTCTAATCTTGCAGTGTTAAATGCAATTAAAGGGATACAATATGTTTTTCTTTTTCTTTTAGCGGTTCTTTTTTTAAAAGAAGATTTTTCAAGAAGAAATTTATTTTTTAAAATAGTTTCTATTGTCTTAATAGTAGTAGGTATTATCTTGTTTGCAATATAGGTTTGTGATACAATTTTAAATATGAAGAAGTACATTCTTTTGGGAGTTATTGTTTGTTTGATTCTTTTTTTATTTATAGGAAAAAAAGAGCCAGCAGGAAATATTACTTGGGGGGTTAATTTCTCTTCAAAGCAAGCAAAGGATTTAGGTTTTAATGTAGATGAATTGTACTATTTAGTATTAGACGATCTTAAGGCTAGTCATATTAAAATAGCAGTTCATTGGGATATGATTGAAAAAGAGAAAGATGTTTTTGAGATGGAGGAAATTGATTTTTTAATGAATGAAGCTTTATTAAGAGATGTGCAGGTGATTTTGGCAATAGGTCTTAAAACGCCAAGATGGCCAGAGTTTCATATTCCTTTATGGGCAAAAGAATTAAATAAGGAAAGACAGCAAGAAGAAATACTAGAAATGCTTGCTTTTATTGTAGAGAGGTATAAAGATTATCCTAATTTAATTGCTTGGCAAGTTGAAAATGAACCTTTTTTAAGATTTGGAAAAGCTCCTTGGAAAGATGATTCTTTTATTAAAAAGGAAATTGATGTAGTAAAGAGCATTGATAACAATAAAGAGATTATTGTAACAGATAGTGGAGAAATGTCTTTTTGGTTTAGGGTAGCTCAGCTTTCGGATGTCGTAGGAATTACAATGTATACAAAAGTGTGGTCAGAAATAATCAAAAATGATTTTTATTATCCTTATCCGTCAATATTTTATGGAAGAAAGGCAGATTTAATTAAATTAATATTTAATAAAAATGTTTGGTGTTTAGAGCTTCAAGCAGAACCATGGGGAGAGGATTTAATACAGAACTCTGCTTTTGAAAGTATGATGAGGGATATGAGTATTGAAAGATTAAAACATAATATTTTATATGCTAAGAATACAGGACTAGATACTTTTTATTTTTGGGGGGTTGAGTGGTGGTATTTTATGAAAGAAAAGTATAATGAACCAGTTTTTTTAAATGAAGTTAAAAAATTATGGAATTAAGTATTATTATACCAACTTTAAATGAAGAAGAGTTACTGCCGACTCTTTTAAGTTTAATAAAAAAGGAAAAAAATGTTGAAGTTATTGTTGCTGATGCAGGTTCTTTAGACAAAACACAAGAGATTGCGAGGGCTTATGGTTGCAAAGTAGTTAAGGGCGGGCTCCCTGCACAAGGAAGAAATAGTGGGGCAAAGCATGCAACAGCTGATATTTTGTTTTTTATAGATGCTGATATTTTGTTTGAAGAAGGAGCAATTAAAAAAAGTTTAAAAGAATTTAAAAAAAGGAAGCTTGATGCAGCTTCTTTTGGTATTTATTCTCAAGAGAATAATTTTTATATGAATAAGGCAACTTTAAATTTATTTTATAATTACCCACAGAAAGTTTTAAAAAGGTTAAGTCCAATGGGTGCTATGGGAATAATGGTTAAAAAGGATATGTTTGAAAAAGTAAATGGTTTTGATGAAGATATTAAAATCGCAGAAGATCATTATTTTGTTAAAAAGATTAGTAAAATTGGAAAATATGATATAATAAAGAGTGTGAAGCTTTACATGCCACTTAGAAGATTTAGAAAAGATGGATATTTAAAAACATTTTTGAAATATGCTTTTTGTTTTATGCATATTAATATCAAAGGTCCTATCAAAAAAGATATAATTCGTTATAAGTTTAATCATTATAATAAAAAATAATATGTCAATTTACAATCTTCCAGAAACAAATAAAAATAAAATAATTCAAATTATTTTAGTTGTTTTTTTGTGCGTTTTTTTAAGTGTTGTTATTTTCAAAGTAACAGATAGCGGAATGCCAAATGTTCCAATAGCTCAGGAGGTAGTGTATATTTATGAATCAGATCAGGAAAGTATGGTTATGAATGCAGTTGAGGAAAGCATGCCATCCGTAGTGTCTATAATTATTAAAAAATCTTCAAGTACATATTTTGATGACTTGTTTTTTGGAAGGTTTTTTAAAGATGACGATGTTTTAAAACAGGTTGGTGCAGGAACAGGATTTATTGTGTCTGAAGATGGTCTTATTATCACAAATAAGCATGTTGTTGAAGATGAGACGGCTGTATATAGTATTTTAACAAACGACGGCGAAACTTATGATATTGAAGTTTTAGCTAAAAATCCAGTACAAGATATTGCTATTTTGAGAATTATTGGCGGTAAAGAGTTTAAGGCATTAAAGCTTGGGAATTCTTCTTCTCTTAGACTGGGACAAAGCGTAATTGCTATAGGAAATGCATTAGGAGAGTTTCAAAATACTGTTTCTCTTGGTGTTTTGTCAGGCCTTCAACGAAATGTTTTAGCACAAGGAAGTTCTAAAGTCGAAACGCTAGAGGATATTTTACAAACAGATGCAGCTATAAATAGGGGAAATTCAGGGGGGCCACTTTTGAATTTAAAGGGGGAAGTGATTGGAATTAATACTGCTGTTTCCATGGATGGAGAGAATATCGGGTTTGCTATTCCAATAAATAAAGCAAAAAGAGATCTTGATCAGGTATTAACTTTAGGAAAGATTGCGTACCCTTTTATCGGAATTTCTTATATTCTGATTGATGAAGAATATGCAAAAGAAGAAGGTTTGCCATTAAATTATGGTGCATATATTAATCCATCTAAAAGAAGTGAATCATCTTCTATTATACCAAACTCTCCTGCTGACAAAGCTTCCCTTAAAGAAGGTGATATTGTTTTAGAGTTTGATCATCAAAAAATAAGTAAAGAGAATACTTTAACTAAAATAATACAAAACTATTTTCCAAATGATGAGGTTGTTTTAAAGATTTTTAGAAACTCAGAGGAAATTCTTATTCCCATTGTTTTAGGGGATTGGAGTGATTTTTAACTTGTTTTTTTAAAATTAAATGCTAGTATTTAAATAATGAGTGATTTAGAAGAAATAAAAAATCGTCTTGATATAGTTGACGTTGTTTCTAAGTATATAAAATTAGAAAAAGCAGGAGCAAATTTTAGAGCATGTTGTCCTTTTCATGATGAAAAAACGCCTTCTTTTATGGTTTCTCCAAGTAAGCAAATTTGGCACTGTTTCGGGTGTTCTTTAGGCGGAGATATTTTTCAGTTTGTGATGAAAATAGAAGGAATTGAATTTAAAGATGCACTTAAAATTTTGGCAAAAGAGGCGGGAGTTGAATTAAAAACTTTTAGTAAAACTTCTTTTAAAGAAAAAACTGAAAGACAAAAGATAGCAGAAACATTAAATCAGGCATTAAAATTTTTTGAACATTATTTAAATAATTCTAAGAAAGGAGTTCGAGCTAAAGAGTATTTAATTAAAAAGAGGGGATTTACAGAAGATTTAATAAAAGAATGGAGAATAGGGTATGCGCCTGATAGTTATGAGATGCTTTCTAAATTTTTAGAGAGTAGAGGGTATAATAAAATGTTTATTGAAAAAGCAGGTTTAGCATTTTTAAAATCTAATGGAGGGTTATGTGATAGATTTAGATCTAGAATCGTATTTCCTTTTTTTAATATTAATTCAGAATTAATTGGATTTACAGGAAGAATATTTGAAAAAGAAGAGGACCTTGCAAAATATTTAAATACACCCTCAACTGTTTTGTATGATAAAAGTAGAGTGCTTTTTGGATTAGATAAAGCTAAAATTGAAATAAGGAAAAAAGATAAATGTATTTTAGTTGAAGGAAATATAGATTGTATAATGGCACATAATGCAGGTTCAAAAAATGTGGTTGCAGTTTCTGGAACAGCTTTAACAGATAATCATTTAAAAATAATAAAAAGGTATACTGCAAATTTAGTTTTTGCGTTTGATATGGATAGTGCAGGGGCAAAAGCAACTGAAAGAGCGATTGATTTAGCAAGGAAAATGGATTTTAATGTGAGTGTTTTAAATTTTAGCGAAGATAAAGATCCAGCGGACGTAATTTTAAATCAGGGAGCAGATAAATGGAATGAGTTAATTGAGAAGGCAGAAGAAATAATGGATTTTTATTTTAGAAAAGCATTCTTGAATAAAGATAGTGAAAAAGTAGAAGATAAAAAAAAGATAGCACAAGAGATTTTGGTGCAGATTAAAAAAATGAATAATAATATTGAGCAAGCGCATTTTATTCAAAAACTAGGGCAGAAATTAAAGGTAAGAGAAGAGGATTTAAGAAAAGAGCTTTTAAAGGTGAAATTAGTTGAAGAAATTGAAAAGAATGAGAATGAGGTTAAAAAAAAGATAACACAAAAAGAGAAAATAGAAAAAAGGTTTTTAAAACTTTATTTAATAAAAAAAATTAAACTTGAAAATATTTTTTACTTGTTTTCTAAAAAGTATAAAGAAATTTTAGAAAAACTTGATAAAGGAGAAAAGGTTTTAAATGTAATTAATGATAAGAATTTTTTAAGCGAAATTATTTTAGGAGTAGAAAGGGAAAAAGAGCTTTTAAAAGAGAATGAGAATTCAGTTGAAGAAGAGCTTGAAAATTGTGTGATTAATTTAAAGAAAATATTTAATGAAAAAAAGAAAAAAGATTTAAGTCTTAAAATTAGAAATGAAACAAGAGAAGAAATAGTAGAAGAATTAATGGAAGAGTATTTAAGTTTAATTAAACAAAATTATGGTGAAAGTAAATAAAACTAAAAAAAGAAAGGTTTTAAGTGAAGAAAAATTAGAGCAAATTTTAAGAAAAGGTAGAGCAAAAGGATTTGTGACTTTTTCTGAGATTTTGTATTTTTTTCCAAATATAGAGGATAGTATTTCTGAAATAGAAGAGCTTTTAGCTATATTTGAGGAGAATGGAATAGATGTAAGGGAATCTAGGGGTTATTTAGAAGAGGAAGAGCTTTTGAAAAGAAGGGTTCGTGCTTTAGGTGGATTTTCACGAATTGATTCTATACAAACTTATTTAAAAGAAATTGGGAAAATTGAGCCAATTACGGCAAGAGAAGAAAAAGAGCTTGCAAAAAAAATTGAGGCGGGAAATTTAGAGGCAAAAAGAAAAATGACAGAGGCTAATTTAAGATTAGTTGTTTCTATTGCTAAAAAATATGTAGGAAGGTCTCCTAATTTAACACTTTTAGATTTAATTCAGGAAGGTAATTTAGGATTATTCAGAGCAGTTGAAAAATTTGATTGGAGAAAAGGATTTAAATTTTCTACATATGCTACTTGGTGGATCAGGCAAACCATTACAAGAGCATTGGCTGATCAAGCACGAACAATTAGAATACCTGTGCATATGATAGAAACATTAACGAAGTATACTCATGCAAAAAGAAGATTGCTTCAGGAACTTGGAAGGGAGCCTTTAGCAGAAGAGATTGCTGCCGAAATGGATTTAGAGATAAGTAAAGTTAGGTATTTAGAAAAAATATCTCAAAAAGCAGTTTCTTTAGAAACTCCTGTTGGAGAAGATGACAAAGATAGCGTGCTTGGGGAGTTTATTCAAGATGAGAAACAAGAGTCTCCTGCAATAAAAGCAGGAAGAAGTTTGCTCAAGGATCATTTAAAAGAGATTTTTAAAGATTTAAGTGATAGAGAACAAGAAATTTTGAAAATGAGATTTGGATTAAAAGATGGTGCTACATATACACTGGAAGAAGTGGGTCATAAATTTAATGTGACAAGAGAGCGAATAAGACAAATTGAGGCTAAGGCACTTGAAAAGATTAGAAGACATGATACACTTAAAAAATTAAGAGGGTACTAATGCTTAAAAAATTCAAAACAAAAAAAGGAAAGGAGATGGTTATAAGATATTTGTGCGAAGATGATACAAAAGATTTATTTGAATTGCACAATTCACTTTTATCTGAAAAGAGTTACGTTTCTTTAGTTAAAGTAACCTTAGAACAAAAAAGGCTTTTGATTGAAGATTCTTTGGAGCAAATATTAAAAGGGAGAGGAGTTTTTTTAGTTGCCTTATATGACAATAAAGTTCTTGGAATTGCTAGCATTAAAAAAGGACGTTCGCCTTTTTTAGCGCATAGAGGAAGATTAACAATTATGCTTGATAAGAAAATACAAGGAGAGGGAGTGGGGACTGAGCTTTTGAAATACGCGATTAAAGAAGCTAAAAAGTTTTTAAAAATTAAAATGATTACATTAAGAGTTTATGAAGAAAACAGACCAGCGATTCACTTATATGAAAAATTAAATTTTAAAAAAGTTGGGAAAATAGAAAAAGGGTTAAAGCATTTTTCTAGATATAAAAATGAGATTATAATGGTAAAATATATTTAAATTATGGTATTAAAGTCAAAAAAATTCTGGATTATATTAATTATTAGCTTGAGTTTAGTTTTAATTTTTGTTAAATTAAATTCTTCATCAGATTCAAATTTGTTATATGAAACGACTAAAGTAGAAAGAGGAGACCTAGTTCAAACTGTGGATGTAGTAGGAAAAATAAAATCGGAAAATAATATTTCTTTACATTTTGAAGTAGGGGGTATTATTGATAGAGTGTATGTTGTTGAGGGGGAAGCTGTTAAGAAAGGAGATGTTTTAGCAAAGTTAAATTTGGATAATTTTAACTTACTAATTAAACAAGCACAAGCTAATTTGGATCAAAAAATTGCAGGAGCTTCATCGGAACAAGTCAATGTTTCTTTAAAGCAAATTGAGGCAGCAGAAGTTGCTAATAAAAAGGCTGAATTAAATTTAGAAAATATTAAGAGTTTAGCAAATGAAAATTTAAAAAACAGACATACAGTTGCTCTTAATCTTTTAGATGATGCTTATATTAAATTATTTGATATTTTGAAATTCAGTGAAAATATTCGAGACCTATATTTTAAAGGATTATCACAAGAAGATATTGCAGTTAAAAATGAAATTGAATATATAATTAAAAACAATGTAGAAATTGTAAAAAAAGATATTGATACTTTAAAAGAAAATAAAGTGGACGTGGAGGATATTCTTGGAAAAACAAACGCAAAGATTCAGGAAATGATAAATGCTTTTTTATTTATAAAAAATATATCCGAGGGAGTTAGTTATAAAAATACGATTTCAGTTTCTGATAAAGCAGGTATAGATCAAAATAAATTAGTATTAAGTAACTTGCAAATTGCTTTAACAAATATTGAAAATGAGATTTCACTTTTAAAAATTCAAAATGAAAATAATATTAATTCTGCTAAGCTTTTAGTTGAAGAAACGTTAGTAGCGCTTGATCTTCAAAAAGCGAATTACGATTTAATCATTGCTCCTTTAAGAGACACTGATTTAGGATATTTAAGGTCTGTTTTAGATCAGGCAATTATAAATAGAGATAAAGCCATTATCAAATCTCCCTTAACTGGAGTGATTACAAAAATTAATAAAAAGGAAGGAGAGTTAATTTCTGCTCAAGAGCCATTTTTGGAAATTTTATCTCCTAAATATCAAGTAGAGGTTAATATTCCTGAAACAGATGTTTCAAAGTTAAAGATTTTAAACAAAGCGGAAATAGAGTTAGATGCAATTGATGATATTAAATTAAATGCAGAGATTGCTTCAATAAATCCATCAGCTACCTTAATTCAAGATGTTGTATATTACAAGGTGGTGTTAACTATATTAGATAAAGACGAAAGAATAAAACCAGGAATGACAGCCGATGTTTTAATTTTTACTGATGAAAGAAAAGATGTGCTTTATTTGTTGTCAAGAAGTATTTTGTCTGATGATAAAGATAAACGTTATGTAAGAGTTTTAGAGAATGGTGAGGTTGTTGAAAGAGAAGTTAAAATAGGACTTGTTGCAGATGACGCAAAAAGAGAAATTTTAGAAGGTGTGAATGAGGGAGATGAAATTATTTTGAAAATAATAAAGTGAAATGTTAATTAAGGTTAAAGATTTAAAAAAAGAGTTTTTAGGAAAAGAAATTTCTACAAAGGTGCTTCATGGAATCTCTTTTAATGTTCAAAAAGGAGAATTTCTTTCAATTATGGGACCGTCAGGATCAGGGAAATCAACATTAATGCATATTTTAAGTTTTTTAGATAAGGCAACAAGTGGAGAATATATTTTTGAAGGTAAAGATGTGTCAAAATTTTCAGATGATAAACTTGCTCAAATGAGGTCTTTGAAAGTTGGTTTTATATTTCAATCTTTTAATCTTTTACCAAGTTTAACAGTTCTTGAAAATGTAACACTTCCTTTGGTTTACGCAGGTGGTTCTAATAAAAATGAAAAAGGAAAATATCTTTTGGAGCAGTTTGGATTGAGCCATAGATTAAACTTTTATCCAACAACACTTTCAGGAGGAGAAAAACAAAGAGTGGCTATTGCAAGAGCTCTTATTAATAATCCAGAAGTAATTTTCGCAGATGAGCCTACGGGAAATTTAGATTCTAAATCTGGATTTCAAGTAATGAGAATTTTACAAGAGTTAAATGAAAAAGGAAATACTATAATTTTAGTAACTCATGAAAAAACAACTGCAGAGCATGCAAAGAGGATTATAAATATAAGAGATGGGCTAATTGTTTCTGACGAAAGTAATTTTAGAAGAGAGATTGCAAAAGAAAATAATGAACTTAAAAAGTGATGAATATATTTGAAGCAATAAGAATGTCCTTTCAAATGATTGCAAGAAAAAAAATGCAATCTTTTTTAACGATGCTTGGAATAATTATAGGAGTTTCTGCTGTGGTTATTGTTTTATCTATTGGAGCAAGCGCACAAGAATTTATTTTAAAAGAAATTAAAATAATGGGTACAGATTTGATTGCAGTAAATCCAGGGAAAGCAAGTGATAAGATTCCCGTAGGTGCTCTTGGAATTGTTAATACTAGTTTGAAATATGAAGATGGAGAGAAAATTTTTAGAAAAAATTACTCAAACATTGAAGAGGTTGCAATGTATGCGCAAGGAAATAGTAATATTGTTTTTGAAGATAATTCTTTGAATGCTTCTGTTATAGGGTCTACGGAAGGGTATCTTATTGTAGAAAAAGCGAATATAGAATTAGGAAGATTTTTCATAAAAGAAGAAGAGCAGAGCTATGATAGAATAGTTGTTTTGGGGTCAAAAGTAGCTAAAGATTTATTTAAAGAGGAAAATCCTATTTCAAAGAAGGTTAAAATAAAGAATTTGAGTTTTAAAGTTATAGGTGTTTTAGAGGAGAAAGGTAGTGGTCTTACACAAGATCAAGATGGTTCTGTTATTATACCAATGAAAACAGCGCAAAAACTTTTATTTGGAATAGATCATATTAATTTTATGAGAATAAAAGTGAAAGATGAAAATTTAATAGATGCAACAGTTGAAGATGTTACGATGGCTTTAAGGGAAATTCATAATATATCTGATTTTGAAGAGAATGATTTTAGAGTGAATACAACAATTGAAGCACTTGAAGCAATGAGCTTGATTACAAATGCCCTAAAGTTTTTTTTAGTTGCAGTTTCTTTTATATCTCTTGTTGTTGGTGGTTTTGGTATTATGAATATTATGCTTGCAACAGTTGAAGAAAGGATTTCAGAAATAGGATTAAGAAAAGCTTTAGGGGCAAGGAATTATCATATAACACTTCAGTTTTTAATTGAAACGATCTCAATAACTTTTTTAAGTGGTGTGATTGGTATTTTACTCGGTTCTTTTATTGCATTTATTATTTCTAAAGTGATGATTATTTTAAATATTGCTTGGGTTTTTTTAGTGCCAGTAAGTTCAATATTATTTGCTACGATTATTTCTATAAGCATTGGACTTATTTTTGGCATTCTTCCTGCTAAAAAGGCAAGCAAGTTAGATCCAATTGAAGCATTAAGTTATGAATAATTTAAAGATAGCTTACAATAGTTTGAAAAGGAATAAATCAAGGATGATTTTAACAATGATTGCAATAGCGCTTGGAATTGCAATTTTAATTACAATGATGGCTACAGGAGATGGTCTTAAAAAAATGGTTTTAAGTGAGATTGATGATTTTGGTCCTGATATGATCACGATTGAAACTAAAATACCTGGAAAGAAAAGAGAGAGTTCAGCTACTGATTTTGTAAAAGGGGTTATTATAACTACATTTAAAAATAAGGATATTAAGGAAATTGAGAAACATAATAATGTTTCTGCTATTTTTGGATTTGTAACTGGGCAAGAAATGATTAGGTATTATGGAGAAAATAGAAGTACATTGCTTTTAGGTTATGGTGCAAACGCGCCTTTGGTTCAGAAAATAAATATAGAGGAGGGAAGGTTTTATACAAAAGAAGAAGAGGATGCTTTAAGTTCAGTAATTGTTTTAGGGTCAGAATTGAAGGAAATTCTTTTTTCAGATGAAGATGCTATTTCAAAGACTGTTTATGTAAGGGATTTACCTTTTAAGGTGGTTGGAGTTTTGAAAAAAAGAAGTACAAGCTTATCAATGGATTTTAATAAAATCGCATATATTCCTACTTTAACAATGCAAAAGAAATTACTTGGGACAGACTATGTTTTGGGTGCAGCTTTAAGAATTAAAGATGTTTCTTTATTAGATGAGACAAAGGAAGAGGTGGCAGAGATTTTAAGAGAAAGACATGATAGCAAAGAAGATGATTTTCAAGTTTCAACATTAGTAGAAGAGCTTGCAATGATTAATAATATTGTTAATGGAATCAATGCTTTTTTAATAGTTTTAGCATTAGTGTCTCTTGTTGTTGGCGGGGTTGGTATAATGAATATTATGTATGTTTCAGTTTCAGAGCGAGTATTTGAAATAGGTCTTAGAATGGCATTAGGGGCGTCTAAAAAAGATATTTTAAACCAGTTTTTATTAGAAGCTTTTTTATTAACATTGATTGGTGGGATTTTAGGGGTTGTTTTAGGAGTCTTAATTTGCATATTTTTTAATTACTTGTCTTCTACTTTTGAAATTGGGATTACAGCAATGCCTTCTTTCTTTTCTATTTCAATTGCTTTTCTTTTTGCAATGGTTTTAGGATTTTTATCTGGAATTTATCCTGCTAAAAGAGCATCTAATTTAGACCCAATAGAAGCTTTAAGAAAATAGTGTTTTATACTTGTAAATTATTGAATTTAAATTTTTAAAAAGCTATAATAAAGATGTGAAGATTAGTTAAATTTTAATAATATGAAACTTAAAACATTATTAATTCTAACAATCTTTTTATTAGGTGTTTCATTTAATGGCGTGCTTGCAAAGGATGTAGGGGAGCTTAAACAAGAGAGGGAGACTTATTTAGAAATAAATATTTTAGATATTCTTAAAGAAGAAGGAATTGAAGCTAAAAAGGCAAACATTAAAAGCATAGATTGGGTTTCTCAAGATTCTGTTTTGGTGGAGTTTAAGGAAAAGAAAAAGACATATTTGCTACTTATTGATTTTAAAGAAAACTCTAATGATGTTGAGTGTGTTCAATTATTTGAACCTGGATAAATTAATAAAAAGAGGAAATTAAAGCAAGCAGTTTTTGCTTGTTTTATTTTTGACAAGATTAAATTATTTTGATAGGATGTTATTATTCTGGTGTGGCGCAATGGTAGCGCAACTCCCTGTTAAGGAGTGGGTTGTAGGTTCGAATCCTACCACCAGAGCTAGGTAAGATTTAGTGAATGGAGGGCATTAAATGGGGTTCATTCACTAAATATGCAGGGGTCTATAATTTTCTATAAACAAATAATTAAATTATTTGTATTAAAAGGTATTATGCAAAATAATTTTTATACATTAGAAAAATTACCTTATAACTACTCAGACTTAGAGCCTTTTATTTCAAAAGAACAACTTACTATTCATTATGAAAAGCATCATAGCTCGTACGTTAATAATGCAAATGAGATTTTAAAGAAGGGCCAGTTTGGAGATTCAAAGAAGTTGTCATTTAATATAGGGGGGCATAAATTACATTCTCTTTTTTGGAAAAATATGATATCTCCTCAAAAACAAAAAATTCCAGATGAAATAATTAAAATTCTTGAGAATGAGTTTAGCAGTTTTGAAAAGTTTAAAGAAGAGTTCCTTAATTTAGCATTGCTCACTGAAGGGTCTTCATGGGTGGCTTTGGTTTTTGATAAAGATATAAAAAAGCTTCTTTTAATGCAAATAGAAAAACATAATTTAAATATTTACCCAGAATTTAATATTCTTTTAGTTTTAGATTTATGGGAGCACGCTTATTATATTGATTATAAAAATGAAAAGAAAAAGTTTGTGGAAGCGTTTTTTAATGTCATTAACTTCGAAGAAGTTTTGAAGAGATATAAAAAGCTTGCTTAACATATGCATTTTATATGCTATACTAAAAAATAGTTTAAAAAGACTAGTAATTTTAATGTATTAAGAAATGAAAAAGAAAATTTTATTTTTAACGAAGTTTAAGTATAAGGGTTCAGAAATCAGAGAGCCTGCTTTGTATAAGTATATAAAAGAGCAAGGACATAAAGTTTATTATGCTCATCCAAATGAGATTCATATTGTTTTAGGAGATAATGATGCAAAAGTTTTTTTAGAGGGTGTTGATATCTCTGAAGTGGATATTATTATTTCAAGAAATTCAAGAGGTCTTGTTGAAAAAATAGATCAAATAATTAAAATATTAAAATCAAAAGGAGCGGTTGTTTTTGGACATGAAGAAGAGACGCCTTTTTCTTATAGGAAATTTGGAAATCATTTTAGACTACTAAAGTATTTTCCTAAAACAATTTATTTCTCAAGAAGCAATAAAGAAGAAGTTTTGAAACTCCTTAAAGATGCGAAGATAGAGATTCCTTTTATTGTAAAACCAGAAGGTGGAAGTAGAGGAGTTGGAATTGCTCTTATTAAAGATAAAAAGGATTTTGAAAAGTATTTTAAAAATGAAGAGTTGGATCATTTTTCAGATTTTATAATCCAAGAATATTTGGATGTTTTAAATGAGTATAGAGTTTTTGTTCTTGGGAAAAAATCTCTTGGTGTTTGCGAGAAAATAGGGAATGGACTTATAGCAAAAAACTTTGCTCAAGGTGGCAAGTTTATTTATTTTAGAGATAAAGAATTAGAATCTTTAGCAGAGAGGCTTTCTTTAAAGTTAACTCATCACACTTTAGGATTTGATGTTATCAGATTAAGGAATGGAGAGTTGAAAGTACTTGAAGTAAACTCTTGGGCTAATTTTAGCGGTTTTGGCCATGCATCTAATATAAATATGGCAGAAAAGATTTTTAATTATTATCTTGAATGTTTTGAAAAAGAAAAATAAGGAATTGTTTTTTTGTGAAAAGAAGAGTATTATAAAAGTGTAATAAGAAGTGAGTTATGATTAAAAAAATAGTATCATTTTTAATAGGAGTAGTTTTGACAGTTTTCTTGTGTTTTACTTTCTTTAAAAGTCCCTTTAAAGATAATTTAAATATATCTATTGTGGAAACTTTTTTGGAATCTGAAGTATATGTTATTAGTGCTGAATATCCGCAGTTTAATTTAGTAGATGATAACTTTAATAAAGAGATTGAGAAATGCGTTTTGGAAAGAATTGATTCTTTTAAAGAAAATGCAACTTCTAATTGGTCAGCTAGGGGGGAGGCATATCCTGCGCCACTTTATTTTGAAGCTGTGTGGGAGCCTGTTCAAATTAACAAGGATTATATTAGCTTTGTGATTAATGTATATTCTTTTGAGGGCGGTGCTCATGGAAATACTGAAGTGTATACATTTAATTATGATATTGGAAAACAAGAGAGAATTGATTTTAAAAGTTTTATAAATAATTCAGATGAGATTTTAAATAAGGTTTCTGAGATTGCTATTTTAGAGATTGAAGAGAGGGTTTTAGAGAATGATGATGAATTTTTCAGAAGTGTAATAGCTGAAGGAGCGGGTCCTGAGCTTAAAAATTATAAGAATTTTACTTTCACTAAGAATAAACTAATTATTTATTTTGATAAATATCAAGTAGCTCCTGGGGTATTTGGGATAATAAAGACAGAAATATATTTTGACCAAATAGGGGTTGACAAGAAATAGTATTGGGTATATACTCAAAATAGAGAAATGAATTTTTGTTCATTTCCTTATCAAAGGTCATATAATTAATAAATTAATAATCTATTTTAATTGTAATAATTAATTAGATTCTAAAAATATGCCAAGATTCGATGGAACAGGCCCTTACTTTGGAATGGGGAGAGGATTAGGCCCTTGTGGTTTTGGTGGATATGGAAGAGGATATGGACGAGGATATGGTAGAGGTTTTGGATACGGATTTAGAAGAGTTTCAAAAGTAGACGAGGCTGAAATGCTAAAAGAGTATTTAGAAGACTTAAGAGAAGAGATTAAAGAGACTGAAGAGTATTTGAGAAATTTAGAGGCTTAAATTAGGTATGCACCTATTTCAAAATAGGTGCATATTTGTTTTGTATATGAAAAAAAGAGATTTATTCTTAATAATAATTTTTGCATTTTTTATTAATTTAAAACAAGTTTTTGCAGTTTGTCCTGTTTGCACGGTTGCAGTTTCTGCTGGGGTTGGACTTTCAAGATGGCTTAAAATAGATGATTTAATAACAGGCCTTTGGATAGGTGGAGTAACTGTTTCAGTAATAATTTGGACGCTTGATTTTTTTAAGAAAAAGAAGATTAAGTTTAAGGGACTAGCATTGATTACAAGTTTAGCTTATTATGCATTAGTGATTCTTCCTTTGTATTATTCTAATATGATAGGTCATCCGTCAAATGTGTTTGTGTTTGGTATGGATAAACTTTTATTTAGTATAATTTTGGGAAGTATTTCTTTTTATGTGGGAGCTAATTATTATGAATATTTAAAAGAGAAGAATAATGGGCGTGCATATTTTCCTTTTCAAAAAGTAGTGATGCCAATTGCGCCATTAATTATTTTAACAATTCTTTTTTATATTTTAGTAAAATAAAGTTATGAGTAATAAAATTAAAAATTTAGATGAATTCATTAAAAAAGTTGATGATATGAAAAAGCAAGAGAAAATGGATTTATCTTCAGACCAGGATTTAACGATTGCTATTATGAATTTAGTGAGTATTGAAGAGCATTTTTTCTTTACAGGTGCGAAGCTTAACAAACCTGAATATTATGATATGATAAAAGATGTAAGGGAGATGAGAAAGGAGCTCCTTAAAAAAATTATTAAAGAGTATGAAGGAGAGGTTTGGTGTATTTCTAAACATTTATTAGCTGCATCTATGAGACTAATGGAGGTTGGCACAAAACAACTTGGTATTGGAAAACAGAAAGAAGCTTATGACTTGTTTGACAAAGCCTATAATCTTTATTCCTTATTCTGGGGATTAAATATGAAGCTTTTAAATGTAGGTAATATTAAAAAAATAGATGAAAATGCTATTAATAAAAAGGACAAAGAAAAAAAAGGTTTTGTGGGTAAGTTAGGGGATCTAGTTAAAAAAGCAATTGATTGCTGTATAGAATAATGAGACCAAAAATGTTAAGAAGGATTAGGTTTAATCCTCATATAAGATATTTTAAACCAAGAGGAATTCCTTTAAAAAGTTTGCTTGAAGTGGAATTAACTGTTGAAGAGGTAGAAGCACTTCGTTTAAAAAACATTGAAAATTTAAAACAAGTTGAGTGTGCTTTGAAGATGAATACATCGCAGAGTACATTTCAAAGAATTTTGTCCTCAGCTTACAAGAAAATAAGCGAGGCGATTATAAAGGGTAAGGCGATTAAGATTAAAGATTAATAATTAGTTAATATTAAATAAATATATGAAGTTAGAAAATAAAGTAGCAATAGTAACTGGTGCATCTTCTGGATTAGGATTAGCCATTGCAAATAAATTCTTAAAAGAAGGGGCAAAAGTAGTATTTTCAGATATTAATTCTGAGAAAGGGGAACAAATAGTTTCAGAAAAAGAAAATGCTTTTTTTGTAAAATGTGATGTTTCAAATTCTGGTGAAGTAAATGATTTAATTACAAAAGCTGTTCAAAAGTTTGGAAGAGTAGATATTTTAGTGAATAATGCAGGAACAGCAACAATGGCAGGTGTTGATTCTATGAGCGATAGTGATTGGCAAAAAGTAATTGATGTTAACTTAACAGGGGTTTTTTATGGAGTAAGAGCTGTTTCTAATTATATGAAAGATAATAATATTAAGGGTTCAATTATTAATATGTCATCAATTTTAGGGATTAATGGATTTAATCAGGCTGTTTCTTATTGCGCTGCAAAAGGTGGCGTGAATCAAGTAACAAGAACAGCTGCAATAGAGCTTGCAAAAAATGGAATTAGAGTAAACGCAATTGCGCCTGGTTTTATTCAAACGGAGATGACAAAAGGACTTTTAGAAGATGAAGGTTCTAAAAAGTTTTTAGAAGATTCTACTCCTTTAGGATATGTTGGTGAGCCAGAAGATATTGCGAATGCTGCAGCTTATTTGGCATCGGATGATTCTAAATATGTAACAGGAAGTATTCTTTATGTTGATGGAGGTTGGACTGCAAGATAGTAAACTGCAATAAAGTGAGAAATTGTTCCTAAAAGGACAAATATATGAAAAAGCTCATGAAAGCCAAAACCTTTAAAAGGATTTGGTTTTTTGATTGCGTAAATAACAGCTCCAATTGTGTAAAAAATGCCTCCAATAAGGATCCAGAATAAAAGATTAGGATAAAGTCTCATTGGGTAGATTAAAACAAGTCCAATCCAGCCCATTAAAATATAAAGTCCTGTTGAGGCCCATCTTGGAAAGTATTTCCAAAAGGCATTAATAAACATAGTGGTACTTCCTATAATAGCTAAAGTCCAAATGAGAATTAGAACTATAATTCCTAAAGTGCCTTTTATTAAAAGTACACAAAATGGTGTAAAGGTTCCTGCTATTAAAAGATAGATAGAGGCATGATCTATTTTTCTTAGATAACTTATTTCAGACGCAGGTTTTCCAAATAAATGATAAATTGTGCTTGCTGAGTATAGGATAAAGGATGTTAATCCAAAAATAAGAAAGCTGATTGAGACTGATTCTTTTAAAAGAAAAAAAGTTCCAACAACACTTAAGATAACCCCGAGTAAATGAGAGAAGCCTGAAATGGGATCTTTAATTTTTATCATATTAGTAGTATAACATAGAAATAATTATTTGTTTTTTCTATTTTCTTTAATTCTTTCTACTTCTTTTAGAAGCTTTTTTCTTAAACGAATGTTTGTTGGAGTTATCTCTAAGTATTCATCATTTTTCATAATGCTCATTCCTCTTTCTAGTGTAAGAGTTAATGGAGGAGTTAATACAATTGAATCGTCAGCAGAGGATGACCTCATATTTGTTAATTCTTTTCCCTTTGTTGGGTTTACGGTTAAGTCAACTCCTTTAGAGACATTCCCAATAACCATGCCTTCATAAATTTGTGTTTGAGGGGGGATGTAAAGAGAACCTCTTTCCTGCAAGTTCCATAAGGCAAATCCAAGAGCTTTCCCTGTTGTCATAGAAACCATTGAGCCGAAGCTATTTTTCTTTATTTTCCCTATATGTGGTCTGAATTCAAGGACCCTTGAAAAAAACATGCCTTCTCCTTTTGTGTCAATGATGAATTCATTTTTATACCCTAAAAGTCCTCTTGTTGGTATTTCAAAAATGATTTTAGATTGATCTTTTTCTTTTGAAACGGAAGTCATAGTTCCTGCTCGTTTAGATAATTTTTCTATTATTTTTCCTGAGCTCTCTTCATTGACGATTATAGTAACTTCTTCAAAAGGTTCAAGCATGATTTCATTTTCTTCTCTAGTAATAACAGATGGTTTTGATATTTGAAATTCATAACCCTCTCGTCTCATATTTTCTATTAAAATAGCGATGTGCATTTCACCTCTTCCAAATACTTTATAATATTTCTTTGATGAAAAATCTATTTTTAAGCCAACATTTATTTCAAGTTCTTTTAAAAGTCTTTCTTTTAATTGTCCGTTTGTGATAAACTTTCCTTCATTTCCTGCGAGCGGAGAATCATTGACAAGAAAGTTTAAAGAGATGGTTGGTTCGTCAATGCTAATAGCTGGAAGCTTTTCTTGGTCTTCATTTTCATAAATTGTATCTCCAATTGTTATATCTTTGAGCCCTGCAATCATGACAATGTCTCCTGTTTTTGCTTCTTGTATTTCTTTTTTTTGAAGCCCTTCAAAAGTAAATAATTTTGTAATTTTTTCCTTAATTTGATTTTTATACCCAACAATCATTCCATTTCTAATTTTTCCTTCATATATTCTACATATAGCTAATCTTCCTAAAAAATTGTCATAAGCAAGATTAAAGGCTTGCGCTAATATTGGATGATTACTTTTTTCTATTTCAGAAGCGGGTTTTACTTCATTTAAAATGGTGTCTAAAAGGGGGGTTAAATCTTTTGAGTTATCATCTATTGTTTTTTTAGCAATTCCTTGTTTTGTGATTGAGTATAAAGTTTTAAAGTTGAGTTGTTCGTCAGTAGCTCCTAAGTCTAGGAAAAGTTCATAAATCATTTCTTCTACTTCTTTTATTCTTGCATCTTTTTTGTCTATTTTATTTATAACAACAATTG
>Ga0265294_10002619_pt1 | contig 23536 bp, 35 predicted proteins | sample MunlanPumphouse3_FD_192504 | JGI IMG/M metagenome (GOLD analysis project Ga0265294, IMG submission 192504) | Groundwater microbial communities from a municipal landfill in Southern Ontario, Canada - Pumphouse #3 | ecosystem: Environmental > Aquatic > Deep subsurface > Groundwater | place... | reverse complement strand
GCCGCCCCCTCCTTCCTGCCGGGGAGAGTCCCGGGTCTTCGCCTTGAAGGCGTTCTGGACGTACTCCCCCCGGTGGAGCATCGCGAGGCCCGTCGTCTCGACGTGACCCCCTGAGGCGAAGTAGGGGAGGGACGGCAGGGACGGCAGGGAGAAGGACGGGGCCTTCCATCCTGCGAAGGGGTTCAGGCCTCCGATCCAGTCTACGACCCCCTGGACCCGGGTCTTGATCGTGGTCACGATCATCCCGATCGCCGCCCCGGCGAGGGAGTAGATCCGGCCCCAGGTCCTCTCCCAGGCGGCGTAAACCTCCTGGAGGATCTGTAAGACGTCCCCCGGGATCTTATCGATCCTCCCAGTCACCAGGTCGATCGCCGCGATCCCGAGGGCCGCGAGGGGCCAGAGGAGTTGTTTAAGGACGTCCATCAGCCAGGGGAACTTGTCCTCGAAGGCCCGGCCCATCTCCCCGACCCAGTCGAGCGCCCCGGAGTAGACGAGGGCCGCGACCCCGGCGAGCCCGAGGAGGAGTCCCGCGGCGAGCGCCCCGACAAACGCGAGGGCTCCGGAGGCGGCCGCGGTCTCGAGGGCGGTTACGATCTTGAGGCCGACGGCGGCGAGGTCGATCCCCGCGAGCCCGAGGAGCCCCTTGACGATCGTGGAGATGAGGCCGAGGATCCCCAGGGTCTTGAGGAGGCGGAAGGCCCCGTAGAGGCCCAGGGCGTAGGAGATCACCTTCTGGATCGGTTCCGGCAGGTCCTCGAAGGCTTCCGCGAGGTCGAGGACCCCTTCCGTGAGCCAGTCCACCGGGCCGAGGAGGTGGACGAGGATCATGTCGGCCAGGAGGCCGATCGAGGCCCCGAACATATTCATCATGCCGGAGGCGACGGAGGAGTACTTCGTCAGGGTCCAGAGCCCGGCGACCGCGGCCCCGAGGGTGACGGCCTGGAGTTTCCACCGTTCCAGGAACCGCGAGACCTTCGGCTCCGCTTCTTCGGAGGAGGTCCCGCTTTCCTTCGCGAGTTTCTTCGCGTATTCGTAGACCCGCTTAAAGGACTTCTCCGTCTCTTCCGCCCCTTTCAGGTCGATAATAATGTTAACCAGGCGATCTATCTTGTCGTTTGCCATGCGCTCGTCTCCAGTTGTGCGCGTCGGGCCAGGGCCTCGTAGAGGAAGAGTTCATCCGCCGGCGTCAGGGCCAGGCGGGAGGGGGGGGTCCCCAGGAACCGGCAGATCTCGAGGAGGACCTGCCCTTCATCGCTTGCCGCGAAAGGTCTTGATCCGCCCCTCCTCCGGGGCGATCTTCTGCATGATCTGATCGAGGATCTTCGGGCCCGCGCCCGTCCGGACGTCGAAGGCCGCCCAGGTCTTCCAGTCGGTCCAGGGTACCTCCAGGCAGAGGTCCGCCATCACCTCATACATCGGCCGCTGGACCTGGATGATATCGACCTCCTGGATCTCGACGTCCTCGCCGGCGGCGATCTTCTTCCACTCTTCCGCCTCCTGCCGGGCGATCCGCTTCATCTCAGTGCCCATCCTGGCGATCCGCGCCCGGACGTTCCAGGGGACGACCGCCCGGATCTTGATCTCGATCGCGTCGGTCTTCCCCGCGATCCGGATCGTCTCTGACTGTTCATCCTGGATACAGAGGAGGCGGCGAACCTCCCCGTTCGTCGCGGCCAGGTTCGCGACCATCTCCTCGAGTTCCTCGTGTGCTTGTTCGGCGTCCCACTTGTCCGCCTCGTCCCAGTTGATCTCAGGTCCGGTCATGTGATCACGTCGGGTTGGTGTACGTCACCAGGCGGCCGGTGCCGGCGAGGTCGAGGACGACATACTGGTTCTCCGCGAGGACTATCGGGGTCGCCGGGAAGTAGATGTCCGAGATCTCCGCCTGGAGTTTCGTCGGGGTGTCCGCCCCGTCCGTGATGAGGCCCGTCGCGCTGAAGAGTTTCACGGTGTTGGTGTCCGCGACCTCGCCGGCCGTCCCCGAGGACGGGTTCCAGACCTCCATCATCCACCAGGTCGCAACCGCGGGGTTGAATTTGGCGTATTTCGCCTTGAAATCGACCTTGAACTTTACTTTGTTCACCGCTTCCCGGAAGATGGAGTCCATTCCGTACTCCTCGATGTGTTCCGCCTGCGGAATGATCTCGCATCCGTGCAGGGCGGCGAGGGTGTGGTCCGTCGACCCGGAGGTCACCTTGAGGGTGAGCCGGTTCGCGAAGAATACAACTTCTCCTGCCATGTTTCAAATCACCGTCTTTAGACTGATTTTTACGATATACCAGTGCAAAACGTAGTCAGCAACCCGGGCATAGCCGACCTCGAGGGTCGGGTCGGCGGTGTAGGCGAGGGCGGTCCCGAGGACTACGTCGGGCTCCTCCCCCTCTCCTTCCTCGACCACAGACCCCTCGACGGTCTCCGCCGCGTGGGATCCGTGGAAGAGGTCGATCATGCCATACCCCCGGTCCCGGGTGGACCGGAGGCCGGCGGCGACCGTCTCCGTCCGATAGTGGGCGACGATCGTCACGGGGATCTCGTGCTCCAGGGGTCCGCCCCCGATCGGGGTCCGCATGACGTCCCGCCCCTCCACCAGAGGGATCACAAAACAGGCCCCGGGCTCGACGTAGCCGGGCATCTCGTCCCGTTCCTCGACGGAGGAGATCCCGAGGGCGGTCTTGTTCGTCTCGATCCGCGCTATCATCGCGTCGATCACCGCGTTCATCATCTGCGCGGTCGTGGGGGCCGTCATAGGGTCCCCCGTTCGGCCATGTCCGCGAGGGCGGCCATCGCGCTATCGACCCCGGCCTCGATCCCGTTCTCGACGTAGGGGTTCGGCTTGATCCCCTTCACGCATCGCCGGATCATGATCTGGCCCTTGTAGGTGAAGACGAGGGCCTTCGGGGCCGCCGGGTCCGTGTTCCCTGGCCGGGCACCCCGGGCACAGATCCGGGTCTTGTGCGGACCGTAGAGTCCGGTCCCCCGGGAGAGCCAGGCGGCATAAAAGGCGTTCGTCCCGAGAGAGATCCGGTTCCGCTTGATCGGCCAGTCGATCGTCCAGTGTTCCCGGAGGTAACCCTTATCGACCGGAGCCCGGATCTTGATCTCCGCCTCGATCTCCCCGGCGAAGACCGCGAGGATCTTCTTCTTGAAGTCCGCGAAGGACCCCTCCAGGAGGAGGTAGGGGATCGAGAGGGTGAGGACGACCGCCGCCATCACGGGCCTCCCTTGAATCCGAGGTAGGCCAGGATCCCCGCGACGACGATCGAGAGGATGATCCCCGCGATCCCCTGGAAGAGCCTGTCAAACTTCCGATCGACGGTGGCCTGGAAGGCTTCCGGGAGGGAGTTCACCTTCGCCTCGACCCGGACCATCCACTCGACCAGGGTCCGATAATCGTCCTTCCGTTCGCCGTCCCTCCTCTCGACCTCCGCCAGGAGATCGGTCCGGAGGTCGCGGACCTGCCGGTCGATCTTACTCTCGATCGTCTGCCGGTGCCGGTCGCACTCCGGCCGGAGGACCGCGTCGAGTTCCGGGGTCATCGGTAGCACCTCCCGATCCGGGGGCCGCGGCGATAGGCTGCCAGGCGGCGCTTGATGTCCGGGGTGAGGGTGAGTTCCGGTTCGGCCGGGGGCGTCATCTCCGCCGCGTCCGGGGTCCCGAGTCTCCGGGCCGCTATCGCTTCCTGGAGGCGTTTCTTCCTCCCGAGGTGCTGAGAGATGATGTCGAGGGCGATCCCCCGGATATCGTCCAGGGCGGGGTCTCCGGCGGCATATCCGGCGACATAGGTGATCTCGACGTTGTTCAATCCTCCGCGGGGGACGTTGTTATGGAACCGGAGATACGAGACCGGCCCCCGGGTCACGAGCCCGTAGTCGCCGCCGGCCTCCGCGGACCGGGGGGTCATCGTGACCCAGACGGGGACCTGGTTCAGGTCGGAGGTGTCGACCTTAACCGTCATGATCGAGGATACCGGCTGTTCCCGGAGGAGGAAGATCCGATCGGTCTCGAGATACTCGCCCCGGTCTCCGGAGCATCCCCGGCCGTCGTACAGGTCGGTGTAGGTCGCCGCCTCGAATGAGGCCCGCCGGCAGAACTGATTGATCGCGCCGGTTACCTCCGCGATCAGAGAGGTGCAGTACGAGGCCCACTGTTCGGCAGTCATGACGGTGCCGGCCTGTTTTGACTCGTCGGCCCCGTAACTCGTCCGGGCTTCGATATCGGTCTGGGTGCAGTACGCCATCAGGAGGTCACCTCAAAAAGGGGGGGAGAGGTGATCACCCCAGGGTGTACTCCACCACGATCTTGACCTTCCCGTCGATCTCCTGCGCGACATGCGAGGCCGTCAGGACCTCGCCGGCGGCGATCGCACCGTCTACGATCGTGAGAGCGGTCACGGTCCCGACGGCCGCGGCCTTGACCAGGGGGATCTCGTCCACGACCGCGTCCACGTCGGCCCCGGTGGACCCGTCGGCCCCGGCCGTCCCGAGGGCGATCGTCGCCGTGGTGATCGTGGAGTTCGCGACGGCTTCGGTCACGACCTGGTAGGCCCGGAGGACCGTCCCGGCGACCGGGAAGATCGGGCCGACGAGGGTCGCGGCCGTCCCGGAGATATCGACCTCCGGGAACTCATAGCGGTAGAGCCGATCGACCCGGTCCCCTCCCACCTCGACCGCCTTCGCCTGGACCGTCGCCCCGGAGGCATCGACGTACTCGACCTCCTCGACCCGGAGGGTGTCCCCCTCGACCAGGGTCTTCCCCCGGCGGATCCGGTTATAAAGCCAGTTCACCATGTCCCCGGCCTCCTTATCCGTACAGTCGCACGCCAGGGTCGTCCGGGAAGGGGAGGTAGACGATCTCGACCAGGCCGGTCGACTCGCTCGTCAGAGTGAGCGTCTGGAGGACGTACACGGCGGCGTCATTCGCCAGGCCGGTCGCGGACGGGGTCGTGCCGAAGCATCCGCGCTTCTTGACCGTGAGGGATCCTGAGGCTCCCGCCTCCCCGGAGTCTTCCGCGACCTCGATGATCTCCCCGGACGAGGTCTTGACATAGTACGGAGCGATCCGGGTGCCGGCCGCGGCCCCGTCGTAGTCGATCGTCAGGCTCTCGTCGTCATAGGCGGGGCCGTCGGCGTTGTCCACCACCAGGGTCTCGTAGGCGACCGTTTCCACCCCGCCCGCCCCGAGAGAGGTCGCGAGCGGGATCACTCCCTTGAACGGGAAGACGACGAGGTCGTTCTGCGCTGCCTTTACCAGCCGGGAGATCACCAGGGGTCCCGGCATCTTGTTGAAGTTCGTTTCCGTGATTACTGCCATATTCTTACTCCTGCTACTTCGGAGGGTCGTGGATAGTGTCCTTCGCGAAGTCAAACGTCTTCGCGGTGTGGATCATCTCCGTGATCGCGTTCATTCTCCGGCGCTGAGCGGCGTGGTCGAGGAGGGTCGGGATCATCCCGACCGCGACCCCTCCCAGAGCCAGCCCCGCCCCGTAGAGAATCGGATCCATGCTCTCCCTCAGATCGTGATCCCGAAGACCCCGCCCTGGAGGGACGAGGTTCCGTCGTCGTCGGACTTGTCGATCAGGACCTCCGCGGCGTTGACCACGGCCCGCTTGGTCGTGTTGATGTTGGCGAGCTCTTCCATCGTCTCGCCCCAGAGGACCCGGCGGGCGAGGGTGGTCGTATCCAAGAGGAAGATCGCCCCGTTCGCGCCGGCAGTCGTCGGGAGGAACGGACAGGGGACCATCGGGACCTCGCCGCCCGGGAAGACGAGCGTAATCTTCGCGATCCCGTAATCCAGGGACTTCACGTTTTCGGTATGGAAGAACTCATTCAGGGCCCGGCGATAGAGGCCAAAGGTCTTGTAGTCACAGATCGCGAGGTTCGGGACCCGGCCGTCCTGGATCATCGAGATATACGAGGCGTCCAGGTAGGGGTCGATCTTGTCCTTCGCGTTGATCGTGGCGTCGGCCGCGACGTTCTGGTAGTTCGGATCCGTGGTGTTCGCGGTGATGAGCTGGTAGAGCCCGGCATACTCCAGGGGCCCCGCGTTCGCGTAGGCGTTCACGGAGGCCTGGACGTCGCGAGTGACTCCGAGGATCGACCTCTCCCTGAGGTTCTTGATCATCTCGTTCGCCGCGAGGGACCGGATGGTCATCATGTCGCGGGCGGGGACCTGAGACTTCCCGGCCTCATAGGCCATCTTCGTGACCCGGAGGACGGAGTACATGATCTTGTTGGTGGCGGTCCGGGTGTGGTCGCCCATGTCGGACTCAGTCAGATCCGGATCTTCGGACCCGAAGAAGGCGGTCCCGGCCTCATTGACTCCGATCGCGTCCCACTGGGTAATCTTCCCGCGGGAGGCCTCGACCGGGATCAGGCTCGTCGCCGGGTAGACCTTCTTAAAGAGCATCGTCACTTCATCGTCCGTGATGGAGTGCATGAGGCTCGAGCTCGAGTCCGTCGCCTTCCGGAGGGAGTCGATCTCTCCGAGGAAGTCGTTCGCGGCCTTCTTGACGTCGGCCATCAGGCCGTCGTTCCCGTAGGTGGGATCATAGATCGCTTTCCGGACCCAGTCCGGCCGGATCAGGTCCACCAGGGGGAAGACCATCGGGGCCCGGGGGTCCTCTTCCATGACCTTGATATATCGGTCCTGTGCGAGGGCCTGAGCCTTGACGATATCGACGGCGTCCCCCTCTTCGACGCCAGGACCCCAAAAGGCCCGCGCCCGCTGCTGCATTTCCCGGCCCGTGAAGGTCATCCCGATCTTCGCGCCGTTGAATCCTGCTATTGCTGCCATTGGTAGAATCTCTCCTTATCTGAGTATGTTCTCGATTCTGGTGTTTCTCCGGGGCGTATCTCCGCCGGCCGGGGTCGTCGTCGCTTTGCTGGAGTCGATCACGATCTCCTTCGGGGGCCGGAGGGCCTTCCGGAGGCGGTCGTTCTCCGTCTTCATCTTCTGGAGTTCCGTCTCGACCTCGAGGAGGCGGTTCTGAGCCTTCATGACCCCGTCCACGTCGGCCCCGGGGGGGGTCTCCGCGGCCGGACTGACCGCTGCCAGGATCTTCTCGAGGACCCCCATCACGTCGCCCATCGTCGGCTCAGCCGGGGGTTCCGTCATCGTCAGGTCCTCGTCGGTCTTCTGGACCTCCTCCTCGTCGGCCGGGGGGAAGTCTTCCGGCGGGCTATCGGTCCCCGGGGGGGCGGTCGTCCGCTGATTCTCGTCTTCTTCTCTGTTTAGGTTCGGCATGTCTTCCTCTCGTTTCTGGCGGGCCGCCCCGTCCCCCGTGGGATGAATCAGGGCGGACCCGCTGGTAAGGGCTTTCTGGACGAGGGTCTCGAGGGAGTCGTCTGCATCTCCCGGCCGGACCCAGGCGTCCCGGTTCACGGCCGACCCGCGAGGGCAGATCGAGATCGTATACATCCGGATCGCCTTCGTCACGCACGGCCGGGACCGGGACCGCTGATCCGGACGGAGGCGGCACTCCGGAGTCCCGGAAGTCCGCTTCCCCCAGATCGAGAGCTCAGTCAGGATCCCGTCTAACATTCCCTGCCAGACCGGATCACAGTCTGAGGTCTCCTTGATCCGCCCCTCGATCCGGAGGCGGTCGCCCTTCCACCAGGCCTTTGTGACCAGGCCGACGGGGATCCCGGTATGGAAGAAGTCCACGACCGGCAGGGCCATGAAGGCCGCGAGGGCCTCCTCGAGGGCGGCCTTCTCTACGATCTCGTTCTGAGTATCTACCTCCGGGCTCGAGGCCTCACCCCAAAACCGGCGGTCTGATCCCGCGATCGCCCCGACCTGGAGGGTCCAGATCGGGGAGGAGGGAGGGTTATCGGCGGAAATAGTCCCGGCAGGCATCAGATCACAGATCGGAGCCCGCACGTATATACAGGAGAGAAATAGTCAGGAGAAAAGCCATGAAGACCTTCCGGCCGGGGGTGCATCACGTCCCCGGCCAGGACGATCTCCTATTGAGGCGCTCAAGGGTAGCCAGATGTCGAAAGATCCGTGGTGTTTCGGAGTGTGTCGTCGGCGGTACTTTGTGGGAGGCATCGGCAGGCCCCGCCACAATGACCTATTACCCGTAGGGGGTCTTATACAGGTGGGTTAGGGTTTTCGGAACCGGGGAGCGACCGTACACCGGCAGTTAATGATTTGGGCCAGGGGGGGGTTATGGGACTTGTCGCCCGGGAAGAGGAGGTCCGCGGACGGGACCTTCTTCTTCGCCGTCGGGGTGGGCAGGAAGGCCGGGACGTGGAAGAGATCCTCCACCGGGATCACGATCCCCTTCATCTCCCGGTGCCCCGGCCGGGTCTTTTCGTCGTTCGTCTGGATCCATTCCTTGTAAGGGGCGTATTTCTGGATCCGGGACCAGGCGGCCTCATTGTAGGCCCAGTTAAGGGAGGTCCGGGTGATCCGCTCGATCCGGGCGATCCCGAGCTCCTGGAAGTCCGCGGCGATCAACTTCGAGATCTTCGTGACCCCCGCCCCCTGCTTATCGGCATCGGCCAGGGTCCGGACGATCCGGTTCGACATCTCCGCCGTGATCCCCTCGAGGTCGGAGAGCTGGACCGCGGCCAGGTTGTCGACGGCCTTCTGGTCCACCAAATCAAACCCGATCGAGAGGGCGACGGGGGTCCCGGCGATCCGGGCTCCGGTGTCGATCGAGGAGGTCGTCCAGTCGACCCCCCGGGCATAGGCGAGGTGAGTCAGCCGGCGGATCACGGGGTTGGAAGCGGGGATAAAACGGTCCTGGAGGAGTTTCGCGAGGATCTCGCGGATCTTCTCGACGTCGACCGCGGAGTTCTGCTGGAAGTGGTGCCGGATGTGGCGGGTTGCATCGTCCCGGGCGAGGCGGAGGAGCATCTGGAGCTCGCGGGTGTAGATCTGCCGAAGGGGCCGGACGGGATCGGGTCGCATATGTAACAGATCTGTTACGCGGAGGGTTATAAACGGGTGGGGAATTATTCCCCGGGGGAGAAGGGAGAAAAGAGGGATGAGGGCGAGAGGCGGGGGATCTCCACGACCTCAAAAAAACCCGGGTCCGGGTGTTCGGAGATGTGGATAGCCTCCCGGCGGATCCCGACCTCCAGGAGGGGGGCGAGGAGCCGGCCGTAGTCCTCCTCCCGGACGAGGGCGATCAGGTGCCCCGGGGGCGGGGGGAGATCCTCGAGGGCTGCGAGGGCCGCCCGGAGGTCCTCGAGAGGGTCCGGGGTCTTCCCGATCGGGAGGTCGGATCCTGAGGTGAACGCCGGGGACCGTTCCCCCGCGGACCGCCAGATCTCCTCCATGAGGGCCTTCTCCCGGTCGGTCAGGGGGAAGGCGGGGTAGGGAGGGGCGTCGGTCATATGACCGGGAACCCCGCCCCGTCATCGGGCCCGTACTGTTCCCGATACTCCAGGACCGCCCGCACCAGGTTCACCCGGCTCCGAGCCCGGGGGATCTGCGGTCCGAACTTGATCCAGGTCGTCGGGTCGGTGACCGGGAGGCCGGCCTCGAGGCGGGAGAGGTAGGCGTCGAAGTCGTCCAGGTCCTCGAGGGAGAGGGGGGAGAGGACGTTCGCCATGTTGACCGCGGCCGTGACGACCCGGTGGATCTTCTCCCCGGTCATCGTCAGGTCCAGGGGGCCGGGGTTCATGACCCCTCCCCCTTTTCGGCCCGGTAATGGGAGAGGCCTCGCCGGAGGACCAGGACCGGAGCCTCCGGGGTCCCGGACTGGTAGATGTGAGTCCCGGGCTTTAGGTCGAACCGGATCGCGTCCTGCTGGTAGGGGCCGGTCGGGGGGACCCCGGGGACGACCGTCACGGCTGCGGTCTTCATCTGGACCGTGAACTCAGACCCGTCGAAGGGGTGTTCCAGGACGATCGCCCGGGTCCCGACCACGGAGACGATCCCCCTCCCGCACTTACACGAGATCGGGATATCCTGGAGGGAGAGGAGCTCCTCTTCGGTGGTCCAGTCGGCCGTCCAGTGTGCAAGTAACTCGTCCCCGAAGACGAGGACCAGGGTCGCGGCCCCACAGTCTTGACAGGTGATCTTCTTGACGGTCCCGACCGTCTCGACCTTCGGATCCATCAGGACCCCCACTCGATCTGATCCATCGTCCTTTGAATCTCAGAGACCGCCAGATATGCCTTCACGTCTGGCCCCTTCGCGAGGTCGCGGGCTTTGGCCTCGACCACTTCGCGGACCTGAGTCCAGGCTTCTTTATAATCCATCAGGTCCTCGCCTCCGCCAGGCGGTCCTCGATCCAGGTGTGGACGATCTCCTTCATCTCCCCGCCCGGGAGGCCCCCCTCGCGGCCCCGGATAAAGTCACAGAGATCCCCGAGGACCTCACAGGTCAGGCCGTCCAGGTCGTCCTCCGTGACTCCCTCCCGCCTCCCGATCTCCGCGTTGATCAGTTCCGTCAGGTGGTCGATCTCCTGAGTGATATCGAGGACCTGAGCGATATCGAGTGCTACCGATAACGACATACGGAGAAGTGTTTCCGGGCAGGGGATTTATAACTTACTCATAGGAAAGGTGTGCAGGTCCCGGGGGCGAAAAGGGTGATCGGTAACGCTGAGGTGTCGATGTTCTGGTGCGCCCGGGAGTGATCAGGAGGTCGTTCTGCCGTCTCATAAATGGGACGGTATCGATCCGGTCCCCCGGGCGGCCGGCGGGAGGAGTGTCTGACGGGGGAAATCGGGGCATAAATCGCATGAGTATAAACCCCTTAATTAAAACACATTTTAGTAACTTCCCTATAAGCCGCTTATGGTGCCACCTATCGCCCCGTCAGCAAAAAAAAGGTATTGGGATATGGCCGAGAGGGAGATCGTCCGTTAAAACGTCAGGGGAGGGGTGGTTTTCTCTCGATTCAGAGCAATCTAAGGCCGTGCCGGGCGTATTCGGTTTAAGTATATAAGGGTGCCGGTCCGGGCTAAAAAGGGGTTAAAGTTAAGGGGAGGAGGTTAACTTGACCCCGGAGGGTGCATCTCCCCCCACTCAAAATTGAGAGAGAAGCGGGTGTTCTCCCCCGACCCGGCCAGGTGGACCTCCGTGAAAAAGTCTCCCTCGTCCTGGCTGATCTCCGCATACCCCGACCCCTTGAGGTAGGACCCGGCGGCGATCGGGTTGCCGTCGTCGTCGGTCGAGTCGGTCGTATAGATCATGTGGTTGGTCCCGTGGTCGCACCAGATGATCGAGTCCTGGTTGTACTTCTTCCCGAGTTCGACCATCGGGTCCCGGTCGGCGTCGTGGGCCATGACCAGGAACGAGTCCTCGAAGTCGCCGTAACTCCCGAGGACCTGCGTGTAGACATACCCCGCGGTCGCCAGGTCCGCCCGGAGTTGTTCGTGCCGTTTCACGAACGTCTCCTCCGGCTCGTCGGCCTCCCGCTTCGGGTTCCGGCCGGCAGAGATCAGGGCATACTTCGTACTGGAGAGGACCGTCCGGAGCTCCTCGATGGACCTGAACTCAGACTCGAGACCCTTCCCCTTCGGCTGCCGGGCGAACCGCTTCGTTGTCCCGGAGACCGCCGGAGAGGTTGCCGTCGGCCGGGGGCCGGGGGCCGGGGCCGTGCCCGGCTTGCCGGTCTTCGCCGGGGCCCCAGGGGCCCCAGGACCCGGCCGCTTCGGGGCGAGCATCCCCTCCGCCCCGCCCTTCTTCTCCCCGAAGTAGAAGACCCCGCCGCGATCGCCGTGGTAGAGTTTCATCCCCCGGGGGGCCGGGTGGTTCGGGGTGACGTAGATCCGCTCCCCCTTCTGGACCCGGTCCTGGTCGTCCTCGAGGACCGGCTCGACGGTGATCACATGCCATTTAAGCATCTGGTTATCCGGCCGGTTCCTATACTGGGAGTTCCATCCGGCCCGGGGATGGACGGCGACCTCGTCGACGGCCGTCACCCGGTAGGAGGTCCCCCGGGGGAGGATGATCTCCTGTTCCCCTCCCCCGACATAGATCCCCGGGAGGCCCTTCGGGTTCTTGATCCGGATCACAGCCGGATATCGTCCCGACCCTATCATGTCCGATCCGCCGCCGGCGAAGTGGTATGAGGTCCAGGGGTCCATACTCCATGAGGTATAAGATTCATCCTTGAGGAGGTCCCCCGGGTGCAGGTCCACCGGCGAGCCGGGGACGATCTCCGCCCCCTTCATCCACCGGAGAGAGGTGAGTCCGTGGAAGACGTCGCAATCGATCGGGATCCGTTCCCGGGCGGCCACCTCGTCCATTCTCCGGATCGTCTGCTCAGTCTGGAGGACCCCCGCTGGAGAGAGACTCATCTTTAGATCGAGACCATCCTCATCGAGTTCGTCCTCGTCGCGGAGGATCGCCTTGATCTCCTGATACCCGTTCCCGCAATAATTCGCGATCGCCTTATAATCGTCGGTGTCAATGTCCGGATCGTAGCCCGCCGGGATCGGCTCCCCCGCGGCCTTGAGGTCCCGGATCTTCTGCTTCGAGAGGTTCACGAACCGTTGGAGCTCGAGGAGCCCGGGGGCCTGCACTCCGGAGGGGTTGTCCTTCGTCGCCCATACATGATCCTTCGGGATCCCGACGGTCTCGAGGAAGTCCTCCGCCCGGACCGTAGACTCCCACCGCTCCATCGCATAGTTGTACTGACTGCGAGAGTCGGTCCCGTAGATCCGGGAGGGCCACTGGCTGAAGTTCACCGATTCCCGGCGTCGATCATAGGGGTTCCGGAGGAACTCCTTCTCATGCTCCCGGATCCAGTCGTGGTGATCGTAAGACTCCCGGGGGTGGGGGTTGTCTTTGTGCGGGTCGAGCCAGGTCTTCCCCTTGAGGTCCTCCGGCATCGGGGGTTCCGGCGTCCGGACGACCTTGTGGAACTGGTCCGGGTGCGCCCGGGGGTCGGCCTCGTAGTATCGGCCGCCCCGGGGGCCGGTCTTGATCTGGGTCCCCTTCGGGGGCTCCTCCCCCTGGTTCAAGTAGACCCGGGCGGCCTTCCGGACCTCTTCGGGGTCAGTGACCGCCCGCGTGACGACCATGTCCGTCGCGAACCGGGAGGGGCCACCGGGGGCCTTCTCTTCCGGCCGATCGTCCTCGTCCTGATACTCTTTACTCTCCGGGGGGGTCCCGGCCGCTGGAGGGGCGGTATGGGCCTCTGGCGGGGTCCGGGCTTTTTTCACCCGGTCCCGGGGCTCAAACTGCTTCCCTCCGTCCCCCTCGTAGGGTTCCGTGTGAGGGTTGTCTCCGATCCAGATCTCCGGCGGGATCCCGCCGGGGTAGGCTTCACAGGTCCGCTCCCGGGGCCTCGTCCCGGTGAACCGCCGGCACAGGTGGCAGACGGGGGAATATATGACGGAGTCCACTCCGTCGAGTTCAAAATTCATGATCTCTCTCCTTCCTCCGCGTCCCGGGGCCGGCGGGTGTACCGGATCCCGGTCGCCTTCGCGACCCGTTCCCAGAGGAGGTGTTGGTGTTGGGATCCGGCTTCGTCCACAGAGATCTCGTTGTTGTTGATCTTCCCCCAGAACAGATCATAGAGCTCCTTGTTCGTTGAGGCGAGGGCCGGGCGTATTTTTGAGGCGAATAACTTCTCCGTGAACCTCCCCGTATCCTCCGGGGGCTGGAGAATAAACTCCCATCTGTCCCCGGCTGCCCGGATCTCCGTGAGTTCGACATGACTGGCAAATTCAAGGTCCGCCTCAGAGAACGGTCCCCCCGACGGGTGCGTGTGCGTGAAGACGTTCCCCTCGAAGTGTATAAGTTCCTCCTTTGTGAACGAGATGCTATGCTTATCTCCTCTCTTCCGATAGACTTCCTCCCCGTCCCGGGTGAAGACGGTCCCGACCTCGTGGTCCGGGTTCCAGTCCAGGGATCCCCGCTGAGTGATCACCCGGTCGACCTCGCGAGAGATCGGCGGGAGGGGGCGATAGTTGTACTCGTTCCGCGCCCATTCCTTGTAAGCATACCAGGGCATGATCCGGAGGCGGCCTCCTTTGACCCTCCCGAGGACGTTCTCCGGGTCTATCTGGATCGGCCGGCCTCCGGGGATCAGAGAGGCTTTGAGCCCGGGCCCTAATGCCATCCCCTCATACTCCGCGAAGGCCTCGAGGCCGTCTATCTTCCCCCCCTCGAGGGCCCGGATGAACTCCTCCCGGCCCCCATCCTTCCACGGGATCGGGTCGGGCATTTCCTTCTCCCAGGGTCTCTCCGGCGGGGTGAGGGGCTTCGAGGATCCGGCGGGGAGGCTTTGCTGTCCGGCCCCTATCGCCCGGGCCTCGTAGTACTGCCCGCCCCGGGGGCCTCGCTGCACCCGGACCCCGGCCGGCGGCTTCTCTCCCGGGTGCAGGTAGACCCGGGCCTTCTGGACGTCCGGATCCTCCCCGGCGATCTCCTCCTCTCCTTCGACCGGGAGGGGCGGGTCCCCGGGGGTCTTGTGGCCGGGGGTCGCTTTCTGGCGGAAGAGCCAGACCGGGACGTGCTTCACTCCCATGTCGATCAGGGCGAGGATCCGGTGCCGCCCCTCCTGCTCGTCCACGAGGTTCCCCTCCGGGTCGAACTCCAGGAAGAAGGCCGGCAGGGTCCGGCCGCTCTGGACCGCTTCCCGGATCGCCTGGACCTTCTCGTCGTCCACCAGGCGGTCGAACCTCTCCCGGGGGGTGAGCCCGTCTTTAACGTGGGTCCGGAGCCCGAACTGCTTCACCTGGTAGTCGAGGAAGGCCTCCGCGTCCATCCAGGTTAACCGGGGGGTGTAGCGATAGGCCCCCGCCTGGAGTTCCTCGTCGTAGGCGGCGAGGCCCGTCCGGGAGGTCCTCCAGGTGACCCCGTCCCGGCGGACCATGAAGTGATCGTCCGCGAGGTCCGGGTTCCGGGCGGGGTCCTCCCCCTTCGTCGGGGCCGGGGCCTCCTGCCGGCCGGTCTCACTCGTGTAGTATCGGCCGCCCCGGGGACCGACCTTCACCTGGATCCCCTTCGGGGGTTCCTCTCCCTGGTTGAGGTAGACCCGATCGGCCTTCTGGACGTCTTCCTCGTCCTCCTGGTTCTCCGCGTCGTCGCCGTCCACGGCCGTCCCCTCGTAGTCCTCGCCGCCGGCATCGCCGTAGTACTGCTCCGCCTGGTCCGGGGGGAGTTCGGTCGGGAGACCGTCGGTCCAGGTCCCCTCCTGGTTCTTGAGGGCATCGAGGTCCTCCTGGACTGCCGTCCGGAGGTCGTCGTCCACCTCCGCGAGCTCGAGGGCGGACTCGATCGAGAGGCCGAGCATCGCATACGAGGAGGCGGTCGAGGCCCGGGTCTGGTTGATCTGAGCCCGCTTGAGCTCGTCGTCCAGGTCCACGGTATCGCAGAACTTAAACTCCCAGTCATCCTCCCACCCCTCCATCAGGGGGAGGACCTTCGCGGTGAGCATGTTCTGGAAGTGGATCTGGAGGGGGTAGAGCATCCGGCTTTTAGTTATGTTTCTGCCGATGTAGGCCGTCGCCCGGTTCATGTCCCCCTGGAAGAACTCCGAGGACGAGAAGCCGAACATCGCCAAAACAATGTCAGTGAAGAACTTCTGACCCTCGATCCACTCGAGATCGTGCAGGGTCGGGGTGAAGGACTCGATGGACTCGTTTCCGATCAGGTGCAGGATCCCGCCGAAGTTCTCCGATCCCAGGTGATTGAGTTCGATATCGAGCTCCCGTTCCGCGAGTTCCTCGATCGAGGTGTAGTCCGGATGCTTCCAGATCGCCCCCGGGGCGAGCCCGTTCGCGAACGTCATCCCGGCGCTCTTCGTGGAGTCGATCAGGTACTCGAGGGGCCAGCGGACCCGGGAGAGGAAGTCCGTCCCATACATCGAGTCCGTCTTCGGGTAGAGCATCATGTAGCAAATCTCCTTCGGCTCGAAGGGGATGTAAATCCCCGGCCGGGAGTGCTGCCAGTACCTTTTGACCATCCCGTGACTCCAGGGTCCGTAGTACTGGCTCCCGATCCCGTCGAGGCCGGTCCAGTCGCGATCGACCTCGATCCAGAAGTCCGGCCCGTGGAACGATCGGAGCTCCCCGAGGTAGCCGTCGGCCGTGAGGGAGTTCACCATCACCCCGGCGTCGTAGCGGGTCGTGTCCCGGACGGTCTCCTTAAGTACCATCGGGAGGGTCTGGTGGGGGTTCGGCCTCCGGAGGGCCTTCATCGCCCGGGTCTGTTGATCGCCCTTCTCGTTCACGATCTCCCACTCTGCCGTGCCGAAATAATCCATAACCCCCTTCTCACAGAGGGCATAGATCGCGTTCCGGGCCAGGCGATCGTTCATCTCTTTGTCGAAGTCGCCCCGGACGAGACCCTGGATCCCGAGCTGGGCGTTCGTGTAGTGGACCGCCCGCCGGAGCACTTTATCGTGCGGTTCGTTCTCCGCGGTCTGAGGGATCCGGTCCGGGAAGGCGGCGTAGTTCACGTAATTTTTAAACGGCGTCGTGAGGCCTTCCAGGGCCGCCTTAAGGACCGTCCGGTTCTTCTGACGGGCGAAGCCGGGATCGGGCTGAGGGTCCCGCGGCCCGCGTCTGAGGGCGAGAATGTCGTGTATCAGGCTCATATCGTTCTCCTGGTTAGTGGTCGAGGTCGGACCACTTCGATCGGTCGGGGGGAGGGACGTCGCCGGCGAACCGTCGCCGGGTCGAGACCGGGACCCGGTCGAGGTAGCGGTCCGCCCCTTTCTGTTGCTGGATGATCATCCCGGTCCGCGGGACCCCGGCCGCTTCGAGGGCGAGGTCGAACCCGTCGAACTGGTCATCATGCGGGCCGTCGGGCATCATACAGAGCTCCTCGACAAAGAGGGCTGAGCGGTCCCGACGGAGGAAGACCCGGCCGTTCTCCACCAGGCCGGACCGGGTCCAGGCCCGGGTCGTCTTATCTTTGTCTGTTTTTATGGCTTTTACCCGGATATACGGGAGAGTTTTCTTCACGCGCTGGACGAACTCCTTCTGTCCCGCGACGTCCTCGATCGCGGTCACCCGGGGCCGCCACCGGGTCCACATCCCCGCGACCAGGTCGGCCCGCCCCTCGTAGGTCGGCCGGTCCCGGATCACGTCCAGAATGAAGAACCGGCTGGTCGGCTTGTGCCGGCCGATCACGACGATCGCGAAGTAGTCAGACCGCTTCTTGTCCCGCTCCGAGAAGGCCGGGTCCACCCCGGCATAGATCGCCAGGTCCTTGAGGGGGATCGGGTCCTCTCCCTCGACCGCGAGGTAGGCCCGGCCCTTCCGGTCCTCCTCGAGGGTGTACCACTGGAACCAGTCCGCCCGGAAGATCTCGCCCCGCTTGAGGAGCTCGACGTCGTTCTGATACTGGAGAGAGAACGTCACCGATCCCAGTTTCTCCCGGAGGGACCGGAGACCCAGGGTCACCCGCCCGGTCCGGGGATCGGCCCGGTCTTCGAGGGGCATGTACTCCTCCCAGAGGGAGACCTCCTCCCCGGTCTCCGGGTCGGTCTCGATCGCCCGCTGGACCTGGACGTCGAACCCGAGTTCATCGGTCATCACCTGGTAGAGCTCGAGGTGATGGTAGCGGGTTCCGAGGGCGTGGACCTCCCCGCCCGGGACGAGGGTCGGGTAGAGGGTGAGTTTAAACCACTCGATCAGCATCTCCCGGAGGCCTTCGGTCCTCGAGTTCGTGAAGTTGACCAAATCGTCTGCGACGATGATATCGTAGTGGCCCGACGTCGCCGCCCCGGAGTAGGCACCGATCGCGGTCACCGTCGCTTCGGAGAGGATCTTCGTCCTGCCTGCCAGGACGATCTCGTGGCTCGTCCACCGGGGACCCTTGACGGCCCCGAAGTTCCGCCGGACCGCGGGAGAGTATTCCAGGCCGGACGCGACGGTCTTTAAGAACCGCTCCGCGTGTTGGTCCGTGTCGGAGACCAGGAGGATCCGGATATTGGGGTTCTTGAGGGCCTGCCAGGTAATATATCCGATATCGCCTATCCGGGACTTGCCCGACCCTCGAGGGGCCAGGTCCAGCGTCTCCGGGGCTGACTCGTAATGGTGCAGGATGCTATCGTGCGGGGGGGCGATCTGGTAGCCGTAGACCGCGGCCGTCGTGTATCGGCAGGAGGAGAGCATGATCTCCCGTTCGTTCTCTGCCAGGAACCCGGCGACCCCCGCGTCGATCATTCCTCGAGGTCCTCGCGGTTCACCCATCCGGAGATCCCGCGTCGCATGACCAGGATCGACCCGTCCCCGTGGTCCTCGATCACCGCCATCTCCCGGATCGGGTCCTTGAGGTGGACGACCGCCCCCTTCGCGAGGGGACGGGGACGGAGGGGCTGACGCTTCCGGAGGAGGACCTCGTTATCTTTCAGGGTGGGATCTGAGATCACCAGGCCCCGCTCCCCGTAGGGCCCTAAGAGGCGGATCTCCCCCGGGATCCGCATCTTAAAGAAGTCCTCGAGGGCGAGACGGATCACCTCCCAGACCCCGGGGGAGACTGAGATCTCGTTAAACCCATCATACCCCTGGTCGACCAGTTCCCTATAAGCCTGGTCCAGGTCCCACATTATTTCATAATAGACCCCGGGGATCCGGAGCTCGACCCGGGCGGGGTCCCGGGGATGATCGGGGGCGGCTTTCAGAGGAGAGGGGCGGGGGTCGGTCACGCGAGGACCTCCGTGTCGTCATAGGCCCCGACCAGGACTTCGATGTCCGCTGCGGTCCCCTCATCGAGGATCATCAGGTGCCGGTGATCCTGATACCAGGGGAAGACGTCTGGGCCGTAACCCTGTGCGAGGCTCGCCCCTTTCCAGTCCGCGACCATTTCGAGGACGTACTCCGGGGGCATCCGGAGAGGTCGCGATACCCCGCCGTCGTCGAGGCGGAGGAGCCAGTGCTGCCAGTGGTGCGGGTTCCGGTGTTGGTGGAGGAGCCAGGCGCGATCGAAGTCCGGATCACCCGACCCCGCGGCCTGGTAGTACCCCGTCTTCTTCTCCTCCTGCCGGATCCGGGGGGACCCGTCCGGCTCGTAGAAGTAGCGGGCATAGGGGATGAGCTCCGACGGCCGGAACTTCGAGAGGTCGTGCAGGAGCCCGCGGAGGGGTATCCCGAGCTCCCAGGCGGCCCCGAGGACATACCACTTGTGCCGGAGCACGTATCCGAGATAGGCCCGATATCGCCCGATCATGCGAGGACCCCCCGGGAGAAGGCGGCATAGAGGCAATAAAAGGCCATGCTATCGCCCCCCAGGGGCCGGGTCGGTTACTGCTCCGCCCACCCGCGGGTCAGAAACGTGAGGGCTCCCCCTCCGAGGATCCCCATGAAGGCGATCCCGGATCCCCCTCCGAAGGTCCAGAGGAGGACGGCGATCAGCGTTGCCAGGGCGAATAAGGCGTGTACAATCCTTCCGATCATGCACTCCCCTCACCTCCCGGGGAGATAGTCTTTTCGGGGGCCGGCAGAGGCTCGATCGTGATCCGGACCCGCTTCCCCTGGTAGGGGGCGAGGAGATCCCGGAGGGTCCGCGCCCGGGAGAGGTGGGCCGGCCCGGGGAGGTCGGTGAGGGCCGGAGCCGTGACGATCGTCGTGTAGGTGCCGACGTAGGCGACCGCCCCGTCCGGGTCCAGGCGGAACCGCCGGCCGGCGATCAGGACCGTGGGGTCCACGTCCTCGATCTCGAGCTCCGGGTCGACGGGGGCGACCTCGAGGGTCATCTGGTGCAGGTGACCGGCCCCCATCTGGACCGTGAGGCCGATCGCGTGGCGGACCCGCTCCCCGTCGAGAGTGACCTCCGCCGTCGTCCGGCCGGTCCCCTTAACCTCGAGCCTCATCGCTTATCCCCCCACTTCCCCCCGTTCCAGGGCTTGAACTCGAGGAGGGCCGCCGGGGTCGGGAACGTCCCGGTGAAGGTGGCCGCCCGGTCGTCCAGGTGGAGGAAGGCCGGCGGCTTCTCCGAGGTGATCGGGATCTGAGGGAACCCATACTTCACGAGCCAGACCTGGATGTCCCGCCGGCCTTCCAGGGTCCGGGCCCGGGCGGAATGGATCACCAGGAGGAAGTGATTCTGAGCCTCCCGGACGAACTCCAGGGCTCCCGGGGTCGGGCCGTCGTAGATCGTGCCGTCGTGGTAGCCCTGCCGGTAACGGTGCAGGACCCCGTCGAAGTCCAGGGAGAGGAGCGGCTTCTCAGACCGCCGGAGGACCTCGTAGGGGTAGGGGGGGGCCTCGTCCATCAGATCCCCTCCTCGTGGATCCGGGTGACCTGCCGGTGCCAGGCGAACTCCCGGATGATCGCATCTCCCCGGGTCGTCTCCGGGGGGAAGTGGACCTCGACGGGAAGGCCGTCGAAGTCGAACACATCCACCCCCAGATCACAGGGGTCGCCGGGCATCAGATCCCTCCCGCGAGGCGGACCGCCCGGTGCGCCAGGATCACCGGGAGGGGGAGGTCCTCCGGGTGGGCGACGTGATGGTCCCGCATGGTCTCCTTAAGCCGGTGCTGCCGGGCCCGGATCCGGGCGAGGTCCCGGGGGGAGGGGGTCATTGTTCCCCCCGCCTCTTGACGATCAGGATGTGGACCGGCCCGTCTCCTCCATAATTATAGGTGTCCTCTCCCACCGGGGAGGCGGGGCGGACATAAACCCCGAACCGTTCCCCGGAGGGGACCCTAATAACCTTCGTGTCCTCCCGCCGTTCAATGAGGGCGAGGACCTCGTCCGAAGGGTAGACTCTGGAGGGGGCCGGGGGGGCCTTGAGGGTGGCTCTGCCCACCAGGCAGGCGGTGGGGAGGAACGCCTTAAGGACCTCCCTCCCGTTCTGTTCGTTTATCACCCGGCGGGCCGTCTCCTCCATCGCCGTTGCCAGGGCGGCGGCGAGGCCTACCCCGACCCCGTTGATCTGGACGGAGACGGATCCCTCTTGCAGGGAGGGGGAGACGTTCGGGTTCTCGACCACGTCGATCGACGTCCGGACCTCCGGGATCATGCTTTGTCCGCCTCCGGGACGGCGACCTCGAAGAGGGTCGTCTGCCGGGCGTCCTCGAGTTCGATCGTGAAGAGGACCTTCTGGGAGAGGGTCTCCGTCCGGACCTCGACGTTCTGCCGGGGGCCCCCGAAGTGGGCCTCGAAGAGTTGCCGGAGGCCGTCGGCGGCATCCTCGATCGCCGCGGTCGCGGTCCGGCCTTCCCCGGTGATCGGGTAGCCCTTGACCTCCGCGGTCCAGGTTCCTTCATTCTGCTTTACAGTCGTCGTAATCTCAATGATGTCTGTTTTCATTCAATCACTCCTTTTTGTTCATTTTGGAGGCCAGAAGGTCTCCGATCTTCCGATAGACGTCCGGGTCCGCCGGCATCCCGATCGGGACGTCCACCGATCCGGTGAGGTCCACCGCCTTCTTTTCGCCATACAAGAGTTTAAACAAGTCCATCTGGAGTTTTGCGTCCTGAGAGAAGAGGTCCGGGTCCTCCGGGAGTTTATCCTTCCGCCGGCCCTTCTGGATCTCCTCGACGGCCGCGGAGTGCCGGTATAGGGTCGTCATGATCTGGTCGACCAGGCCGTCCTTCCCCTGGAAGAACATCCTCACGACCTGGATCCGGAGGGCCTGAGGGGCGGACTTGAGGACGCACGGGACCCGGCCCTTCTCGTTCGGGGCCATCCCCTGAGCCACCGGCATCCCGGGGCACCGTTCGTAGACCTCGCACCCGGTATTGCAGTATTTCCGCTTCGTCATCCCGATCGTGAAGCTCTTAAGGGAGGTGGACTTCGACCCTCCCGCCTTCCCGGCGGCCTTCGCCCCCTCCGGGGTGAAGGTGCCGTCCGGGTTCCGGTCCGGGGCCTGCTTCTTCGTCACACGATCACCCGGGCCGCGAGACCCAGGGCCCGGTCGACCACGGCAGGAGAGGACCCGAAGACCTGGAACTCGAAGGTCATAGTCCCCTCCGGAGGTCATACCAGGCCAGGGCCGCCCGGATCTCCTGCTCGATCCCGGCCTGGATCTCCGGGGCGATCCGCCGGAGCCAGTAGAGAAGGAACCCGACGGCCGCGGCCGCTCCCCCCAGGATCCCCTCGACGGGGCCGAAGACGACCCCGATCGGGATCCCCGCACCGACCCCGACGAGGCCGGCGAGGGTGACCCCCGCGATCGTGATCCCCAGAAGGCAGTAGTGCATCTCCTCGACCAGGTTCCGCACCTCCCACTCCGGGAGGAGGGGGATCTGAGCCCCGACCCCGATCGCCTCACAGAACCCGAACCAGACCGGGTGAACCTCCCCGGTCGTGTTGCAGAACTCGTTTAATGCTTCTTCATTCGGCCCCATACTGATCCATCTCCTCCCCGTCTCTTATACGGGTTAGACCCTCCAGGCCGGCGGCTGGGGGGGTCCTTCCCGCTTCCATGCCGTTCCCTTCCCCGGAGGTGTAACAATTTGTAACAGGGTCCGGTGAGTTGTAACAATTTGTAACATTTGGATAAAACTCCTCGATGAGGGCCTGGATGGTCGTTTCCGCGTGAGATTGCCAGGCCGCCCGGCCGATCCGGGTCGAGGCGATCGCGAAGGTCGCCGGATCGATCTCGATCCCGGTGAACTCCCGCCCGGTCTGGAGGGCCGCGACCCCCGTCGTCCCGGACCCCAGGAACGGGTCGAGGACCAGGTCCCCGGGCCGGGAGTAGTGCTGGACCAGGTAGCGGGCCTCTTTCACATCCTGTTCCCAGGCGTGGAACTTCTTCGACCGGCCGCCCATCGTCAGGATATCGAGGGGCCAGCCGTTCGGGAGGGCCTTCCCCTTCCGATAGATGAGGATCGGCTTGAACCCACATATCTGCCGGCGGGACATGATCTTCGCCATCCCGGACATATTCCACTGACTGACGAGCCAGAAGTAGGAGAGGGCCGGGACGTCCGCGACCATTTTCATAACGGTCTCGAGATGATATTGGCCGGTGTAGAAGATCAGGAAGCCGTCCTGCTTGAGGACCCGGCCCGCTTCCCGGGCGAGGTCTCCGTAGAGGGGGATGAACTCTTCGAGGTATGGGGGGTCAGAGAGGACCAGGTCCACGGACTCGTCCTCGAGGCCCTGGAGGACCTCTCTGGCGTCCCCCTGGTGCAGAGAATAGTGAGAGGTCACAGTAGCACCCAGTAGAGGAGAACCCCGCCCCAGAGGGCCGCCATGACGGCCACCAGGCAGAAGAACGCGACCCATGCGCGAAGGCTCATGAGTTAACCCCCTCGAAGCGACCGTATCGTCTCAGGGCGGCGACCGCCCGGTCCTGGTCCTGTTCCTCCACCAGGACGACCCCGTTCTCGACCCGGTAACCGACGTGGGCCTGCTCGAGGGGGGCCTCGACCAGGTGGGCGTCCGCCAGGGCGACGGTGCAGAGGCGGATCATTGACGGGATAGTTTCACCCCTTCGTCCAGGGTTACGAGGTGGCTCTTCGTCGTCCGGCCCGTCCCCTTGCAGACCGGGCACCGGATCCCTTCCCGGACCCCGTAGATATGGCAGACGAGAGGGGGGACGACCCCCGTCCCGGAGCACTCCGGGCACTCAAAGGGCATGGTCCCACCCCCGATCCGGCCGCGGGATCACGTAGGCGTCCCGGGGGCCGCCGGGAGGGAGGTCGAAGGTCGGGAGGAAGACGG
>Ga0265294_10002618_pt1 | contig 23540 bp, 17 predicted proteins | sample MunlanPumphouse3_FD_192504 | JGI IMG/M metagenome (GOLD analysis project Ga0265294, IMG submission 192504) | Groundwater microbial communities from a municipal landfill in Southern Ontario, Canada - Pumphouse #3 | ecosystem: Environmental > Aquatic > Deep subsurface > Groundwater | place... | reverse complement strand
ATGCTCTACTAGATATCTCATGGCTAATTTCCACTTGAAGAAACTCTTTAGAAAACTACGATGGGTTGTAAGGGCAGTCGTTCTTGGTTTCGTTGTCGGCCCTGCAATGTGGCTTCTTACCACATTAGTAATAAAAGTAAGCACGCTCAGGGTCTCTTATCCTTATCTTTTGCTTGCCATTCCTCTTGGAGCCTTGCTCATTACATGGCTTTATCAAGTCCTTGGACCATATTTACGAAGTGGCACAGCCCAGGTTATCGAGATGATTAACCAGGGGATACTGAATATAAGCAATCCTAGTAGCCGGGGATTGGAAGAATCAAACCATCAAAACATCTCAGTAAAGATGGCTCCATTACTTCTGATAAGTACAATCATCTCTCATCTGGTCGGGGCTTCCATAGGAAAGGAAGGTGCAGGAGTACAAATTGGCGCCTCCCTTGGTAATTATATTTCTCATCTTGAGAATATCATCCTGCCAAAAAAATTCGAGGAGCACAGCAGGGTCAACAATGGTGTTTGGCTTATCAGTGGTGCCGGCGCTGCCTTTGGTGCGCTCTTCAATGCACCTATCGCAGGCACTTTGTTCGGGTTGCAATTCTCCAGTCCTAATGTAAACAGGACGGATGCCTATGTTCCCTGTCTGGTCTCAAGTTTCACAGCTTGCTACGTAAGCAAGACATTGCTTCATGCAAAGACCTTGGCGCCTGCCCTTGCAGAGAGTATCGGCCTGGACTTCAAAACCACAACTTACCTGGTGCTGATAGCAATCCTGATGGGACTTGAATCAAAACTGTTCTGCGCCATGATCAATGGCTACAAGCGTTTTCTTGGCAATCATTTCAAGAATCTTTGGGAGAAGACCATCTGTTGTTCCATCCTGCTCATCGCCCTTACCTATCTCTGTTTCCTTGCCACTGGAGATTTCAGTCTTAACGGCCTTTCCGCCAATCTTATCGGCAAACAGGTTCCCTGGTATGTCCCCCTCTTTAAGATTATTCTTACAATCGCTTCTCTTGGATGTGGTTTCATTGGTGGTGAGGTCATCCCCATCATGGTCATAGGGTCCACTACCGCCTGCATCCTCACGTCGGTACTTGGTCTTCCTTTTAGCGCACTTGCAATGTTTGGTTCAATTGGAATGCTCAGTGCAGCGACAAATCTGCCACTTGCCTGTTTTATGCTTGGCCTAGAAATATTTGGTTATGCCAACCCAATCCAACTTTTCATGGTATGTATGATCAGCTATGCGGTCAGCGGGTTTGGGGGTATTTATGAGCGGCAGGAAAAAACCATGGCCCTGGAGGAAAACTGGGAAGCCTGAAATGAGTATTCCTTTGGTAAGCAATTCCTTCACATTAGAAATACCTTTGTTCTTCAAAATGGTTTTTCTTACTCTTTTATAGTTGACAATACATATGAATATATGAATACTTAATCATGTAATGATTGATTAAGGAGCCCTTCATGTCAGCAACAAAAAGAATATGGAAACTCAAAGGACTGGATTGTGCGGAATGCGCTGCAAAGGTTGAGGCAGCAGTCGCTTCCATCCCTGGAGTCTCATCGGTAAATGTCAATTATATCCAAATGAAGATGACGGTATCGTCAAAAAAAGGGGAACCGGAGATTTTTTGGAAAAATATTGAGTATAAAGCAAAAGTTGCTGAGGATGAAATACAACTAAGGGTCATGGAAGATGGCCGTTGCCCTTATTGTAATCATGAGCACTGTATCTGTGATGTCATTGATGAAAAGAAGAAATTGAGTCTGCCATTAATCCAGATACTGGTTGCGTCGATGGTTTTTATAGTGTCAATTCTTCTTAAGATGCCATATATTTCTCTTATTTCATACGCAATATGTGGTTATGAAGTAATTTTTCAAGCAGTGAAAAACTTCAGTAAAGGTAAAATATTCGATGAAAATTTTCTGATGGGAGTCGCTTCCCTTGGAGCTATTTGCCTTGGGGATTACAGGGAAGCTGCTGCTGTCATGCTTTTTTATCAGGTAGGAGAATATTTTCAGGACATGGCTGTTCAATCCAGCAAAAAAAACATTGCGGGCCTGATGGACTTGAAAAGCGATACGGCTGTTGTGAGGGAAAAGGGACAGGACAGAGTAGTCAAATGTGATCTAGTTGAGAAGGGACAAATCATTATAATCCATAATGGCGAGAAAGTACCTTTGGATGGAATAGTCACCGAAGGGACTTCCTATCTGGACACAAAAAGCATTACTGGTGAGCCGGAGCCAAGAAAAGTAACCATCGGAGATTCAATAATCTCAGGATGTGTGAACAAGGATAGTGTTTTGTCGGTAAAGGTAACCAAGACCTATGAGGATTCCACTGTCAAGAAAATCTTGGATCTGGTCCAGAATTCCTCACAACGTAAGGCGCCAAGCGAGCAGTTCATCACTCGTTTTGCCCGTTATTACACCCCCATTGTTGTTTTCTCAGCACTTGCTCTTGCCATTATTCCAACCTTGCTGACAGGGAACTACCAAGTATGGATTTACAGGGCTCTGGTCTTCTTAGTAATCAGCTGTCCTTGTGCCTTGGTCATCAGTGTCCCCCTTTCCTATTTCTCAGGTATCGGGGCGCTTGCAAAAAAGGGAGTACTGGTCAAAGGAGGCAACTATCTTCAAGCCCTTGCAGAAGTTGATATGATTGCATTTGATAAGACAGGAACTCTTACCGATGGTAATTTCACCGTCCAACAGGTGATTGTGATTAGCCCTGCTTATAACGAACAGGAGATCCTCCAATACTGTGGCGCTTTGGAAAATGAGAGTTCCCACCCTATCGCCAGAACCATATCCCAGTTTGCCAATTCCTCCCTGAAAGCCAGTAAGGTTCAGGAAATAGCGGGGAAAGGTATCAAGGGGATGGTTGGAGGAAAGGCTGTCGTCTGTGGCAACGATGCAATGCTAACCCAATTGGGCTTACCCGTTACCAGTACCAACCATCAAGGAACCACTGTAGTGGAAGTTGTCATCGACAATGTCCATGTCGCCTCGATTCTTATTGGCGACAAGGTAAAGAAAGGTGCAAGGGAAACTTTGGCATTGCTTAAGAAACTTGGTATCAAGAAAACTGTCATGCTCACAGGAGACACCACACAAAGTGCAGAGGCTATTGCACAAGAGCTTGGAATTGATCAGGTGAGGGCCCAGTTGCTTCCCCAGGACAAAGTCCTTGCTTTTGAGAGTCTCAAAGGTGCTAATGCGAAAGTCGCCTATGTGGGAGATGGCATCAATGACGCACCTGTCCTTGGTTTGGCCGATGTGGGTATTTCAATGGGCGCAATGGGAAGTGATGCGGCCATTGAGGCAAGTGATATCGTGGTGATGACTGATGATATCAATCATGTTGGACAAGCATACTATTATGCCAGGAAAACATCTCGTACGGTGAAGCAGAACATCACCGTTGCCTTGACTATCAAGCTCGCAACCTTGATCCTTGGGGCCTTTGGTCTGGCAAGTATGTGGCTTGCCATCTTTGCTGATGTCGGAGTCGCCATGCTTGCAATCCTCAATTCACTCCGTTTGATGATACCTCGAAACAAGTAGCCGCAACTACTTGCTACCCATATCTTCTCTCCTTGACAGGCCAACAAGTGATCACCAATGCGAAGAAGCCGACGTTTTTCTTATTCATAGAGAAAAAAATAACCTTACCTTGCGACCTCATGAAAGATAAAAATTCTTCATGCTAGAAAAACAGCGCCAGATATGATATGGTTTTGCACTTGAGGGACATGAGAATTATGGATGAGAGACTGACAAGAAACATTGGCATCATGGCACATATCGATGCGGGCAAGACAACCACTACTGAACGTATCCTTTTCTATACTGGGGAGAATCACAAAATCGGAGAAGTCGACAATGGTGAGGCGACCATGGATTTCCTACAGCAGGAACAGGATAGAGGCATCACCATTGCCAGTGCGGCCACTACCTGCTCGTGGAAGGGATTTCAGATAAATATCATTGACACCCCTGGACATGTCGATTTCACAGCAGAAGTTGAGCGTGCATTACGGGTGCTTGACGGATGTATTGTGGTGTTCTCCGCTGTCGGAGGAGTCGAGCCTCAGACTGAGACTGTATGGCATCAGGCAGACACTTACAAAGTTCCTCGCATAGGATTCATCAACAAGATGGATCGCATGGGAGCAAATTTCTACGATGTCCTTCCCCAAATCAAGCAGAAGTTCGGAGCTAATCCTGTTCCAGTTTGCATTCCTGTCGGTGCTGAGTCTTCTTTTTTGGGAGTTGTCAATGTAATGACCATGAAGTATCTTACCTTCGATAGCACAGACCAGGGAAAGACAGTCCAAGAAAACCCAATCCCGGAAGAACTTCTGGAATTGGCGTCTGAATGGCATGAGAAACTCATTGATTCAGTCTCCGCCTTTAGTGATGAAATAATGCAACTTTATTTTGATGGCAAGGAAATCCCTCTTGATCTTATCAAGGCGACTCTTAAGAAAGCTACTGTCAGCAGAACTGCATTCCCAATTTTTGTCGGCTCCTCTTTAAAGGACATTGGGGTACAGACCTTGCTCGATGGGATAATAGACTTCCTTCCTTCCCCAAGTGAAACACCCCCAGTAATCGGTATCAGCGTGAAGACGGGAGAAGAGGTGCTGGTCTCTCATGATCTGAGGAAACAGCCGTTGGCCCTGGTGTTCAAAATTCAGGTTGATCCACAGGTCGGCCCCATGGATTTTGTGCGTGTCTATAACGGGACGATAAAAAAAGGCCAGATGATTATGAACATCTCCAAGAAAAAAAGGGAAAGAGTCAACAGAATCCTTCGTATGCACGCCAACCGTAGTGAGGACTTGACCGAACTGGAAGCGGGAGATATCGGCGTCATCATCGGTCTCAAGGAAGCACAGACAGGTGATACTATAGGAAGCGAAGGTCAGCAAATACTTCTGGAAAAAATGCATTTCCCTAATCCTGTCATTAGTGTGGCCATCGAGGCCGCAACAGCCGATGATCAGGAAAAGTTGAAAGGAGCCTTAGCTATTCTTTCCCAAGAGGATCCGACTTTCAACTACAAGGATGACGAGCAGACCGGGCAACTCATCATCAGTGGTATGGGTGAACTGCATCTTGATGTGATTGTCACCCGTCTCACCAAGGAAATGAAAATCAAAGCCAAGGTGGGGAATCCCCAGGTCACCTACAGGGAATCCGTGGCAAAGGAAGCCTCCGGAAGCGAAATCTTCAGCAAGGTGCTTGCCGGCAAGGAGAACTCGGCTACTGTCGGAATGACCGTCAGGCCACTTCCCCAAGGATCTGGGCTCAAGTTCACCAATGCGATACGAGTCAAGGGGGGAATGCCTCAGGAATTCTATGATGCGATTGAGAATGGCGTCAGGAATTCTTTCAAGGGTGGTATCAAATTCGGTTATGACTGCACTGATATGGAAGTCGTAATCACTGAGATCGGTTACAACGAACTCACAGGTACAGATTTTGCCTTTGAGGCCGCGGCAGCTCTCTGTTTTGACAAAGTGGCCAGCCTGGCTTCTCCAATCTTGATGGAACCTATCATGAAAGTCGTCGTGATTGTCCCCTCACAATATGTCGGTGAAGTCATTTCCTCCCTGACCAGCCGAGGAGGCTTGGTAAACAGCATGGAAAGCCATACCAATGGAGACCAGATTAATGCGCAGGCCCCTCTTTCCAAGATGTTTGGATACTCGACCATCTTGCGTTCAGCAACTCAGGGACGAGGAAATTTCACTATTGAATTTGATCATTATTCGCCAAAACAATAAGTAAGACAACCCACTATCAATCTTTAGCGGACTCCCTAAAAGGGGTCCGTTTTATTATTTTTATCCCAAAAAAGTCTTTTGGCGATTTCTTTTGACAGATACCCAAACGGGACTTACCATAATTTATAAGGTTTTTAACCCCAAAAGGAGGAGTTATGAGCGTTGTCAGTACTGATTTAAGAAATGTTGCAATCGTAGGACACAACGGTACCGGTAAAACCACGTTGGTCGAGCAGATGTTATTTCAAGCAAATGCTATTGAGAAAGTTGAGGCCATTGAAAACGGGAAGACCGTGAGTGATTTTACCGAAGAGGAGATTGCAAGAAAGATTTCCGTCCATACCTCCCTGAATTCTCTTAGCTGGGACGGCAAGGTCTTCAATCTACTAGATACTCCGGGAACTGCCGACTTCATAGGAGAAGCAATTTGTGGTTTTCGTTCCTGTGAGACTTCCTTAATGCTTCTGGATTCCGTTGACGGAATTCAGATAGAGACAATGAAACTTTGGCGACGTCTTGACAATAGAAACAAACCAAGAGCCGTGTTCATCAACAAAATGGACAAGGAAAGAGCTGATTATAATGCAGTCATCGAGTCTTTAAGACAACGATTCAAGACAACCTTTGTCCCAATTACCATTCCTGTCGGAAAAGGAAAGGATTTTAAAGGTGTCGTCAATCTAATCGATAGACAATTCTATATTATGAATGAAAATGGCAAATGTATGCCAACTTCTATCCCGGAGGAATACATAAGTTTGACCGATAGTTACCATGAGGCCCTGGTGGAGAATGCTGCCGAGGGGGCCGATGACTTGATAGAGAAATTCTTTGCTGATGGAACCTTGCAAGCGGAGGATATCCGCCGCGGTCTTCGGGAAGGGATGGCGAACAACAGGGTCGTCCCTGTTTTCTGCGGTCAGGCAAACAAGGGTCTTGGGGTTTTCTCACTGATGAATTTCATCAGAAATAATTTCCCAAATCCACTGGGAAAGAACGAATGGATCCTTTCCGGGGAAGAACAGCACAAGGATCTTTCCATAACCAGTGAGGGAGCAGCAAGCGCATATTGCTTTAAGACCACCCTTGACCAGTTCAATGGCAAGTTAAGTTTTCTTAAAGTGGTCACCGGAGCCATCAGGGGAGAAACGGAGATGCTTACCTGGCCCGGTGGGAAAAAGGTACGACCAGGAAAAGTGTATCGCATGGTTGGAAAGAAACTCATCGAGACAGAAGTGCTAAATGCCGGCGACATCGGTGTCATAACCAAGGCCGAGGCTGTGGAAACAAACAGCACGCTGCTTGAGGACCAGAATGCAGACTTCACTTTCCAGCCTTTGAAATTACCGGCTCCAGTCTACAGTCTAGCCATCAGTACCGAGGATAAAAAAAGCGAAGTAAAGATGAACGAAGCCTTGTACAAAGTCACAGAAGAGGATTTGACGTTCAAGACTGGATATAATGAGGAGACAAAGGAAAGCTTTGTCGCCGGCATGGGTGAACTGCATCTTTCCTTGATCCTTGATAGGATTCGGGACAAGCAGAAGATTGAGATTACCACAAAACTTCCCCGCGTCGCCTATAGGGAGACTATCACAAAAGCCAGCGGCTTGAGTGAATACACTCATAAGAAACAAAGCGGAGGGCATGGACAATATGCGAAGGTATTACTTGAGATAGCCCCCATCGCACGAGGAGAAATCTATTCTTTCACAAATGCGGTCAAGGGAGGCTCCATCAGCAAGGGCTATATACCTGGAATTGAGAAGGGGCTCCATGAGCAGATGAACGAGGGTTTCCTTGCCGGTTATCCCATGGTCGATATCGGCATCACCCTCATCGATGGCAAGGAGCACCCGGTGGACAGCAGCGAGATGGCATTCAAGATGGCAGGAAAAGGAGCTATGAAGGAAGCCCTGGGCAAAGCTGGCTGTATCTTGATGGAACCTATCATGAAGATTCAGATCTACATTGAAAATGAATATCTTGGAGCCATTCTCTCCGACCTTTCCTCAAAAAGAGGAAGGGTGCTCGGCCAGGAAGAGATGGGATCCTTGCAGGTGGTCAAGGCCTATGTTCCACAGTCAGAAGTGCTTAATTACGCAATTGACTTGAAGAGCATGACCAGCGGTACGGGTTCCTTTGATTTGGAATTCAACCGGTACGAGCAACTTCAGGGCAAGCTCGCAGAGGAAGTCATCCAGGAATACAGGGATTCCCATCAGGTTATGGGTGAATAGCAAACCACATGACCAACGAAAGGAAGAAGGGAGGCAACGCTCCCTTCTTTTTTGTCTCTCCTAAGAGCTCTTGCCTTCCTATCCAAAGACAACACCGACGACCAAACCAAATCATATCTTCTCCACCCACACTTCCCTTATCTGCCTCTGAGCTCTTATTCCCTTTTCCTCGAAATGTGTGGTCGGTCTCCACTCTTTAGTCGGAGCAAATCCTCCATAGGGATTAGACAAAGAAGAAACAGAGGAAAACACGGATATCATCTGCCTGGCATACTCATCCCAGTCTGTGACACAATAGATATACCCCCCCCCTTTTAGCTTTTGAGACAAAAGCTCCGCAAAAGGAAGTTGGATCAGACGCCGTTTCTTCTGCCTGTTTTTTATCCAGGGATCAGGAAAAAAGACATGAAATCCAGCCACTGATTCATCAGCTATCATATCATTGAGCACCGTCACCGCATCAAAACGCATCAGCCGAACATTTTCGAGCTTTTCTTCGCCTACTGTGCACATCAACTTGGCAAAACCAGTGATGAACACCTCAAGCGCAAGGTAATTGTACTCGTTTCGCTCCTTGGCAATACGTGCCGTGGAGGAACCCATACCAAAACCAATCTCCACCACCGTAGGATGGTCATTGTGAAACACCGAGGAGAATTCAAGGATGCCTTTATTATAAGGAAGACCATAATGAGGATAATATTTCTTCACCCCTTCCACCTGGGTTGTATGCAAATAGCCACTGCGGAGTACATAACTCTTGACCTCTCTCTTTTGGTCCTCACCTTTGATCTCCACCCGCCTCAATTCCGGAACATCATTGAAAATGGCATCCTGTGTCTCTTGCATATATTCCCTTACAGTAATCGTTGGAGCTTTTCCATCAAGAAAAGCGCCTTGTCCTTCAAAGAGACCGCATCGGTTTTCATGAACATGAAGTTCATACGACGCGGGTCTATCCAAACTTTTTTTCCACCTTGTGAGATCAAAGCCATGACCTTGCTCACATTCAGGCAGGCGACCTTCTCAAACTCCAGAGATACCGTCCCTTGCCTTTCTATCAAATGCACGACAGAAAGCTTGCGACAAATAATCTTTATCTCCGCAATATACAAAAGATTGGAGACTTCCTCGGGGATCGGACCGTACCTGTCGGACAATTCACTGGTAAGCCCCTGCAACTCACTCTCAGTCTTGATACTGGAAATCCGCCTATACACATCAAACTTGACAGAAGGAGCCGAAATGTAACTCTCGGGGATGAAACCTGTATAATCAAGCTCGAGGAAGACTTCCCGATCCTCGACTCTCACCCCCTTTGCCTGCAATGATGTGATAGCCTCATCAAGGATATGGATATACATATCCAACCCTACGGAGGCCAACTGCCCACTTTGCTCGCGGCCAAGGAGATTCCCCGTCCCCCTGATCTCCATATCCTTCATGGCGACCTTGAAGCCTGATCCTAGTTCCGTATGCTCCGATATGACCTTCAGCCTCTTGACCGCTATCTCGGAAAGTGCCATGTCGCTCGGATAAAACAAGAAGGCATAGGCCTGCCTATCGTTCCGTCCCACACGGCCACGCAACTGATACAGCTGGCTCACTCCATAGAGATCGGCGCGATCGATGATGATGGTATTGACATTGGGGATGTCTATACCATTCTCAATGATGGTCGTGGACACCAGGACCTGGATACCTTCATTGACAAAACGGCTCATGGTATCCTCAAGCATGCTGCTATCCATCTGACCATGGGCAGACTCGATGATCAAATCGGGAAGGGCGTTCTGCAACTGAGATACCACCGCACTCAGGGTCTCTATCCTATTATGAAGATAGAACACCTGTCCTTCCCGTTCCACCTCCTTGCGTATGGATTGGATTATCAAACCAAAATCATACTCCTGGATATGTGTCTCGATAGGTCTTCTTGCAATAGGAGGAGTAGTCAGCAAGGACATGTCTCGTATCTTAAGCAGGGACATATAAAGTGTCCTTGGTATAGGGGTTGCGGAGAGCGACAAGCAGTCGATGCTTGTCCGAAGAGTCTTGATTCTTTCCTTGTCCTTGACTCCGAAGCGCTGCTCCTCATCGATAATGAGCAGACCAAGATCCTTGTACAGGATATCCTTCTGGAGTATCCGGTGGGTACCAAAGAGCACATCGACTTTCCCCTCGGCAACAGCAAGGAGAATCTGCTTCTGGTCCTTCTTCGACACCACACGAGAAAGCTGGGCGCAGCGCACGGGAAAATCCTTGGTGCGGTTGAAAAAATTCCTATAATGCTGTTCGGCAAGAATGGTGGTCGGAGCAAGGAAAGCCACCTGTTTGCCACTCATCACCGCCTTGAAGACAGCACGAAAGGCAATCTCTGTCTTCCCATATCCCACATCCCCACATACCAGACGGTCCATGACCATCGGTTTTTCCATGTCATTTTTTATATCCTCGATACAGGTAAGCTGGTCAGGAGTCTCATCAAAGGGGAATGATGCCTCAAATTGCAACTGCCAGTCCGTATCCTTGCTGAAGGCATAACCAATGCTGTTCTTTCTCTTGGCATACAATTCAATCAGGTGCTTTGCCAGATCCTCGGCGTTCTTTCTTGCCTTGGCCTTCTTGTGCTCCCAACTGCCACCCCCCATCTTGTCAAGCTTAGGGACACCTCCCTCACTGCCGATATAGCGTTGCACCAGATTCGCTTGCTCGATGGGCACATACAGGTATTCCTTATCAGCATATTCAATCTTGATGTAGTCCCGTTCACGGTCAAAATTCTTGACCCTGTCAATCTTCATGAAACGGCCAACCCCATAGTTCACATGGACCACATAATCACCTTCATTAAGATCCACAAAACTATCCAAGGGAGAAGACTGCACATGCTCCAAGGTCTTGATCACTTGCCTTCTGCGGCCAAATATCTCATGCTCGCATAAAGCGATGACCTTAAGGGAAGGAATGCCAAACCCACCTGACAGCTCCTGATTATCCCAAAGAAGCGAGGGAAAGGCTTTGAGCATTTGCTTCAGGCGTTCACTCTGAAGTAAATTCCCACTGAACACGCAGATTTTCCACCCATCCCTCACCAATGCGGTCAGGTCCTGCCTGAGCAAGGTGAAGCTCCCAAAATAGGAACGGGGACCGTCGATGTCAAAACGATAGGCATTTTCCTTCTGTCCTGCAATGTCCAACACGGTAAGGCTGTCCATGCATCCCTGCTTGAAGGAGGCAAAATCAAACAAGAGTTTGTCAGGCTTTATGCTTTGCGGGTCATTTCGAAAGGCATCACGATAGGAAGCCTTGGCTTCCAGGACCAGGCTATGATAACTGGTCGAAAGCCTTTGATCACCGATGAAACAATAATAATCACCTTTCTTGAAATACGAATCAATCAAGGAAATGCTTCCGCCCTGCCCCTGGTTGCTCATCATCGTAAGAGAGAAATGTCCAAGCGAGGAGAGCGTTTGCTGGTTCAACGAATCGAAAGTACATATCCTCCCTACGGTGTCCCACTCAGCGTACAACCGATAAGGAAACGGAGAGCCAAAAGGAAAGAGATCCATGACCTCGCCACGGATAGTGAACTCACCCGGCATGGTGGTCATGGGACTTTTCACATAACCGCAAATGACAAGTTTGTCAGCAAGCGCCTGAGGCTTAAAAGGTTCCCCCACTTCCAGAAGCAAAGTGGCATCCTCGATGTCCTTATGGGATGAAACAGGACTGACAAACGCCCTCAGGGAGGTCACAATAAGGCCTTTCTCCATCTGATTGATCAGGCTGAGTTTCTGCAGTTGCTCGTATTTGCCACTCTCGTTCCCCTCGGAGGAATAAAGAAGGACCCCTGACGAGCTGAGGAAAATGCAACTCATCTCCTCAATGTTTGTCTCATTGACAATCCGTCCGTTCACATGGATGCCAAGATCCTTGAGCAACATCAAGGCGCTATCCTCAGTGGGACATACGAGCCAAAGACGCCCTTGCCTCTTACGAGCCATAAGACGGAGGAGTGTCGCAAGAGGATATCCTTCGATACCCTGGACATACAAAGACGGCCGACCGGCGATATAGGCCTGGTAGGCTGAACTGTTTCTGATATAGTTCTCGACCAAGAGAGAAATAGAGTTCATAACCGTAAGCAAGGTATCACAAGGAGGAAAGGCTATCAAGAACCTCTTTAACTAAAAGTATCTTTTGGGTATAACAAAGGAAAGGAAAAACCATGATTCTGGAACAAGAGAAATTGGATAAGCTTGCTGAAGAAGTGCATCAATGCGGTCTGTTTGCCAGAGATATGCAGAGCAAGGTGCATCGGACCGACAAAAAAGACGGGACCCCGGTCACCGAGGCGGACCTGTCCATCAGCAGGAGAATCATTGAAATGGTAAAAACGCTCTTTCCTCTGTGCAACATCATCAGCGAGGAAGAAAGAACCACCTTTGACAAAGGATGCCCCTACACCTTTGTGCTGGATCCTGTCGACGGAACCGATGTCTATAGCCAGGGTCTTCCTTCATGGGCTGTGGCCCTCGGTATTCTCGACAGTACCTTCCGCCCGGTAGGGGCCTATATAAGCGCCCCCCGTTTTGGAATAGCCGCCGATGACCTGTTCGTGCGTCTTGATCCAGGGAAGAAACTTCTTGTTAACAATGTGGAGTTCCACAGAGCCCCGTACAAGGACAAAATCGAGCAGATCACCATGAGCTCCACAGGGCAGAAGAAGGTCGATCTGTCGCATTTCGAGGGAAAACTCCGCTGCTTTGGCTCAAGCATCCTTCATCTTCTCTCCCCTGTCCTGTTCGACCACATCCAGGCGTCCATTGAAGAAAGAGGATACATTTGGGATATCGCCGCAAGCCATGCGGTCCTACTAAACCAAGGCATGGACCTGTATCATGAGGATGGCTCCGCTTTCGTCTACGAGGAAAGTCTCTTCCAGCGCAGGATGTACGAAAGAAGCATCTACGCAGGCACCAAGGCTTGCACAGATATCCTTCGTAAACAAGTAACGCATCATATTTCCTGAGGAATCTTGCCCTGCTCGAACCATTTGCGCCCCAAATACATGAAGGGGGTATCGCAAAGTGCGACTATCCATTTCAATAAGTAGGTGCTAATCATGATGGAAATTACAATTTCCCTGGGATAAACGCCCCAGAAAGCTATGAGGGTAAAAATGACTGAGTCGATGAGCTGGCTCACCATGGTGGAGAAATTGTTTCGTATCCAGAGGGTGTTTCTTCCTGGCTTGCGTTTCCGCCAGAATTCAAAAGCCCAGATATCATGGCTGTTGCTTAACAGATAGGCGATCAGGGACCCGAGGGCAATGCGAGGCATAAGGCCGAAGATGGCGCTTAATGCCGCTTGGGAGATGTCCGAGGGACTTGGCGTGAATATCAGTGCAAACTGCATCATTACCGTCATCGCAACGAGAGAGAAAAAACCAATCATCACCGCCTTGGCACTTGCCTTCGGCCCATAGAACTCGCTCAGGAGGTCCGTCGCCAGAAATCCTGTAGCGTAGATGATATTACCCAATGTGGCATCCATGCCGAAAAGCTGAATGTTCTTGGTGACCTGGATATTCGCGACAATCACCGAAATGGGAATCCAAATGTAAAGACCTAATTTCCCCCAGGACTTGAAAGAGAGCATGATCAGACAAAAGACGAGCAGCATCTGAGCAAACCAGAGCAACATGTTCATAAAAATATTCCTTGAATTGGCCGGAACACCAGAAACCCTAGCCTATCGCCCTTGCTGGAACGCTGCACCATCCCATCTACAACCTACGATCTCACTGTCCGTTCTGAAGCGTTTCCCCGACGCGCAGAATAATAGCATCGCTAAAAAAAACTTGTCAACTCTTCTTGCTGAGAAAACTCTGCAACACATCAAAGGCCTTCATGGAGTCTTCTCTCTTGATGACAAAAGTAAGCTCGTTCATGGTGGAGACAATCTCGATGACATTGATTTCCTCCCATGCAAGACGGCGCACCGCCTCATAAACGACCCCGGGTGTCTGAAGAAAATCCCCGGTGAACACCAGTGTCAGGGCCACAAGATTCTCCATACGATGCAATATTTCCTCATCCTTGGCAAGATCCTCAACAAAAGCCCTGTATTTCTCTGAAACAGAGAGGGAAATCTCATGGCTTCCCAATGACACGTTCAAGAAATCCCCTTTCTCAGGGGATATCTGGGAATACAAGGGGCCGAGCTTGGATATGAAACTGTCACGCCGCACCAGATTCAAATCGAAGATATTGGTCTTCATGACTATCTGGAACTCAACATTGTTACTCTTTCCTTTGTTTTCCTTGCTCTTGAGCTCTTCACTGTAGCGGCGCAGGGCCATTACAATAGCGGCACTCTTCACAGGACCTTCGTTGAGTTTCTCCACCTCATTGCGGATGGCATCGGCATAGTTGCTATACGACAGAATCCCACTCTCAAGCATCTCATGGATGAAGGGCGACTTGTCTACAACACGTTTCACATAGCTACTCACTGATTCTGCCATTCAACACCTCTTTGTGTTATAATAGTCACAAAATGTAGTATTTGACAAGAATAAAGCTATGCTATGCGAGAAAACGAGACACTTGGCAACAGAAAGCAGGCAACAGGAAGACTACTTTCTCTTCAAGTAAAAGATGAGTATACTTTAATGATAAAGGAAGAGAGAAAATGCGTTGCCCCCATTGTAATTCAAACAAAGTCAAAGTATTGGAATCCAGAACAAACAGCTCAGGTAACTCCATAAGGCGCCGTCGCCTTTGTTCGAATTGTGGTTTCCGCTTTACAAGCTATGAGAAAATTGAGGACAAACCTCTTATGGTCATAAAAAGGGATGGCAGCAGGGAACCCTTTGATGAAAAGAAACTACTAAGAGGCGTACGTGTCTGCACTGAGAAGCTTGCTGTCAGCGAGGCCCAGATCGAGACCTTGCTTGCGGAGGTCGAGGAAAGCCTCAACATGAAAGCCGGCTCAACGCGGGAAATCAAATCCTCGGTAATTGGAGATGAGACACTGCTCCGGCTCAAGGAAGTCAACAAAGTCGCCTATGTCCGATTTGCCGCCGTATACAGGGCCTACAACGATCTTGGGCAGTTCATCCAAGAAATAGAGAAACTCGGCAAGGAGCTTGGTTAACGGGCGTCGAACCACTTGCCAGTAAGACTTTGGTCTATGCTTTCGTTAAGATGCTCGGGCTTGAGGATTTCATCGGCACAATCCAGGGCAAAGTTGTCGCTCATGCCGGCCACATAATCAAACACCATGAGATTCAGGTTTCCGTCGTGAGCGATATATGCATCATGCATCTCCAATTGGTGCTTGTAAAAGCCCAAGGCCAGCATATTGCGCTCGGTCAGGTACATCTCCTCCTGGGTCCCGTATTCCGTGATAAGGAATTCAAGATATTCGACAATCAGGCGGATAAGGCGAGTGAAATACCGCTCGTATCCTGCAAGCATCCTTGAACGGTATATCTTCTCGTAATTGAAATTCTTCATCTCAAGCACCGCAGGGAACAATCCGTCACTGAAGCGGATACCCTCCTCTGTACTGGAGGTGATGACGTCATTGACCAAAGAATCAATAATCTCTGCATTGGAAGTCCCCAACTTATCCTTGACAAGCGAAGGCAAGTCCTCCTCTTTCACAAGGGCAAGTCTAGAAGCATCCTCAAAATCACGTCCAAGATATGCAATGGAATCACTAAAGCGCACCACAGACGCCTCCCAGGTGGAAGGAACAAGTCCCTTGCGGGTGGTGATGGAGTCCAGGTCCTTAATGGTGAAGGAGGGCTTGAGACATTGGCTGAACTGTTCGCCACAATGACTGACAATCCCATCCCGTACGGCATAGGTGAGATTCAGGCCTTTGCCTCTGTCAGCAAGAAAATCGACCACCCTGAGGCTGTTCACCTCATGCTCGAAAGCAGGGAATCCACGGTCCACCATCATCTTTGAGATAATCTTCTCCCCTGTATGCCCAAAAGGAGTATGCCCTAGATCATGTCCCATACCGATAGCCCAGGCAAGCTCAGTGTCCAAGCCCAGACCCCGGCAGATGGTGCTGGCAATTGAGGCGACATGAAGACTATGCTCCATACGGGTGCAGATATGGTCATTACTCGGTGCATAAAAAACCTGCGTCTTGTGTTTGAGACGTCTGAACGGAGAACTGTGGATGATAGCGGTGGTGTCACGGTAGTATTCACCCCTGATATCGCTCTTGCGGTCAGAAACCCGGCCCTTGAGCAGTTGCTCATCCATTTTATTGTACAACACCATGACCTTATGGTATCATTCAAGGGATTATGGAACAATACATTTTCCCTTTGCTTTGCCTTCTTCTTAATTTTATCTCAGTCGTGGTCTGTGTCAGATTTCTTTGTTCAAAAGAAGGATTCTATTGGATTTTCCCTTTATTGTTTTCCCTTCTTCTTCTCTTTCAAAATATCCGAACAACCTTCCTTGCAGGAACAACGGTGCTGACAACCAGCAACAGGCTTTCCACCATCATCTCCCTTTTCTGGTGCATGGTGATTATCTTGTTCCATCTCGCCTTAGGCAAAACCCATAAACAAAACAGGTACGAGCAACAAGTGAGAAGGAACTTGCAGGAGAGCCGTTATCAGATGAGAATCGACCAAAAAGAACATGACTGGGTTCTGAAACAACGAAACATCGACGCTCTCGGAAAGGCCGTAGATATCAAGCTGAATCTTTATGATGATGAATGGGTAGCTTATTTTGATCAATTCTAATCTCTTCCTTTGCGGAATCAAACATTGTGGGAAAAGCTCATTGGGTAAAGTCCTTGCCAAGGCATGGAACAGACCTTGGTTTGATGCGGACGATTTGATAAGACAATGCCTTGGTCCAGAAGTAAGCATCCGTACCTATTATCAAAAACAAGGATTGAGAGCCTTCCAATCACTGGAATGCCAAACATTGGAGAAAGCTTTGAATGAGGCAAGGGTTTTCTCCATATTCAGTCTTGGTGGTGGTGCCTGTGATAATCCCAAATTGCTGGAGATGGTCAATGGCAGGGGGGTGTCCATCTATTTGAGAGTAAGTGAACAGGTGCTTCTCAAGCGCATCATGAAAGATGGCATTCCTCCATTCCTTGACAAAGAAGACCCTCAGACAAGTTTTGCAGCTTTGTATGCAAGACGAGATAAACTCTATGGAAAAAAATGTGCCTTTGTGATAGACTTACCCGATTATCCAACGGTTGAAGAAACATCTCAGTTCTTCATCAAGTATCTGGAAGGAGTATCGGATGGGCCACAACAGCTTCGGAATTGAGTTCTGCGTCACTACTTTCGGTGAATCCCACGGACCTGCGATTGGTGTCGTGCTTGATGGGCTGGAAAGTGGATTCCCCATCGATTTTCCTTCTGTCCAGAAGATGATGGACCGGCGACGTCCTGGAGGTAATGCGTTGGGGACCAAACGCGATGAGAAAGACAACATCGAGGTGTTGTCAGGTCTTTTTGAAGGGAGGACCACTGGTTGTCCCTTGGCCATGCTCATTCGGAACACCGATCAGCAGAGCAACGATTACAGCACTATCGCTCACACCTTCCGTCCTGGGCACAGCGACTATACCTACCAGAAGAAATGGGGTATCAGGGATTACCGAGGAGGAGGAAGGTCCTCGGGAAGAGAGACGGCAAGTCGCGTGGCTGCGGGGGCCATCGCCATGCAGATACTCCAGGGAAAAGGCATCAGCATACAGGCAGGAACCGTACAGGTCGGGTCCATCAAGGCCCAGGAGCGCAACTGGCAGGTAGCTCGGGAAAACGAACTTTCCTGTCCCGACATGAAGGCTGCAAGGCTGATGGAGGATCTCATTGGGCAGGTGTCCCAGCAAAAGGACAGCATCGGTGGCGTCATAGAATGCATCGCAACGGGAGTACCTTCGGGGTTGGGAGAACCTGTCTTCGACAAGCTTGATGCCCAACTGGCCAAGGCTATGATGAGTATCGGCGCAGTCAAGGGTGTGGAAATCGGTGATGGATTTGAAGCCTCATGCAACAGGGGAAGCCTGAACAACGACCAGATGGACAGCACCGGTTTTCTCTCCAACCATGCGGGGGGAATCCTTGGAGGCATCTCCAATGGGCAGGACATCGTGATACGATGCGCCTTCAAAGGGACTCCGTCCATAGCACGGGAACAGAAAACCATCGATGAGAGCGGGCAGGAACAGAACCTGTCAATCCAAGGAAGACATGACCCCTGTATCTGTCCGAGGGCTGTCGTGGTGGTGGAATCAATGATGGCCATCACACTTTTGGATTTCTACTATCAGGAGTTTGGGCGAAAATGAAAGATACTCCGCTTATTGTGCAAAGCGACAGGACCTTACTTCTGGATGTGCATCACAAACAATGTGAAGAATGCCGTCTAGACCTGGTGCGTTTCTGCTCCCTGATTAAAAGTCCTGAGCATGTGCATACCTATGTTATCGATACCATCTCACTTTGGAATGCCATCTCACTTGGGTGCACCGTGGACTTCATCTGCGAGCGTCTCCAGTACTGGTCCCGGTTCCCTGTCCCTGAATCAGTGCTGTTTTTTATCAATGACATGGCGGGTCGTTTCGGCAAGATTGTCCTTGTTCCCAGTAAAGACCCGAATTACTATTGCCTTCAGGTAAAAAGCGAGAGGATATATAAAGAAATAATGGCTACCAAAAGCCTTTGCAAGATACTGACACCAGGTGAGGGAAATTCCTTTCTCCTGGAGAAATACAATCGAGGCCAGATAAAATTGCTTCTGGTCAAGCTCAACTACCCGGTGGATGACCAGATACCGCTCAATCAAGGGGAAAGCGTCTTGATGCATCTTAATAAGGAGTGCTCCTCCACTGGCAAGCCTCTCGTAATCCGTGATTATCAGAAAACGGCCTGCAAGGCGTTGATAGGTGACAAAGGTCCGGGATCCGGCTTCGGCACCATTGTGCTTCCCTGTGGATCAGGCAAGACTGTTGTCGGCATGCTGATCATGAGCGAGCTGCAGACCAGGACACTTGTGCTTACCACAAATGTTGCGGCTGTCCACCAATGGATGGCTGAGATCAGTGACAAGTTGGATATCAAGACCGAGGATATCGGTGAATACACCGGAGAAAAGAAGGAATGCAAGGCTGTGACCGTATGCACCTACCAGGTACTCACTTATCGTCCTGACAAGGAAGGTCCTTTCCCCCATCTGGACTTGCTCACCAATGGCAGATGGGGCTTGATTATCTATGACGAGGTCCACATGCTTCCCGCTCCCGTGTTCAAGGTGACCGCGGAGCTACAGGCTGTCTATAGAGTCGGTCTCACCGCCACGTTGGTACGAGAGGATGGAAGGGAGGACGAGGTGTTCTCCCTTGTCGGCCCCAAACGCTACGATGCGCCCTGGAACGAGTTGCAGAGCAAGGGTTTTATCGCAGAGGCGTTCTGCCATGAGATACGGGTAGATCTGCCAGAGGAGCTCGAAGTCTCCTATGCAATCTCCACCAAACGTCAGAAATATCGTATTGCAAGTGAAAATCCTCGGAAAATGGATGTAGTCAAGGCTTTGATCCTTAAACACCCTGATGATTTCATCCTTGTAATCGGACAATACATAGACCAGCTCGAACAGATAAGCAGGCGCTTCGGTTATCCATTGATAACAGGAAGTACAGCCAATGACGAACGGGAATCCCTTTACAAGCAGTTCAAGAATGGCGAGAGACAGGTTCTTGTGGTGAGCAAGGTGGCGAATTTCGCAATTGACCTGCCTGACGCATCAGTGGCCATCCAAGTTTCAGGAACCTTTGGGTCCCGTAGCGAGGAAGCGCAAAGACTGGGGAGAATCCTTCGCCCCAAGGAAAGAAGCTGTCATTTCTATTCATTGGTGACACGTTTCAGTTGTGAAGAGGAGTTCTCGGCAAACAGACAGAAATTCCTTTCCGAACAAGGATATCACTATGATATCCATGTATGGAGTGGCAAGTGAACGAACAAGACAGGACAAGTTTCAGGCAATTGGTGAGTTCTTATAACGATGAGAATTATTTTTCCCTGATGCGGAACTATCTAGGAATCATCCATACTCCGTTCTCCAAGGAGAACCTCATTGCACGTCTTCTCTCATTCCTTTCAAAAGAGACGACGCTAAAGCATATCGTCTCGATGCTTGACGACGAGGATATCACCATCCTCACCGCCGTGGAACTCCTGGGGCAGGTCAAGGGTGCTGAGCTGGCACAGATACTCAGCCAGAAGAACAATTACCCGACAATCCTCAGAAGAATTTCAAATTTGCAAGAACGTCTTCTTTTGTTGTCAGAGAAGCAGATTGTCTGTATCAATCCTCTCCTCAAGGAAACAATAGGGCCTTATCTCAACCTCAGGGTGCTCTTCGGAAACCATAACAGGGATTACAACGAGTCCTTCTGTGTTAACGCCGAGGTCATCCGCGGTTTGCTTTCCCTGACCGAGCGAGGCCGTCACCCTGTCTATAAGACGGAGTTCGCCGCATGTTTCCCTTCCTGCGACCCCCAGCAATTCGCCATTCTCTATCCACGGCTTATTGAAATCCTGGAAAAACTTGGAATCATCGACGGACAGGCATCGATCGATTTTTTGAGATGCGACAGGTTCTTCTCTCTTAGCGACACCCAGATAGTGAGTCTCTGCATCGCCATAGAGAAGAATCTCCCTCAGGCATACATCATGGATGTGGTGACCATGCTGGAAAAGCTTATCGCATTGGACAATGATGCTGCTGAAATGCTTATCAGGATATTGGCCTCCAAGTACCAAATCGAAGCTGATTACAAGCTGCTGGAGGACCTTGGTCTCTACGGAGTACTATCCCAAGCGGAAGGACTTTGGGTGGCAAACCGTATCGAGGAAAAAAGGACAAGGACAACGCTTGTAGTCGATAGTGACAACACTGTCAGCTACAGTGGCGCATGTTCCGAGAAGGACATCCTCTACAGATTTGCCTCCCTGAGCAAGCTTGACCGGCGGACTGTCTACCAAGTAAGCCGGCAAAGCTTCTGCAAAGCCCTTGATGGAGGACTGACCTATGAGGAAATCGCCCCTTATCTCATAGGGGAAAGCTATCCTCAAAGTGCGAACGATCTTCTAAAAAACCTCATGATGCTCAGCGAGCAATACAATGAATTATCAATCTACCAAGGTATCGTGATCAAAGCAAATGACCGCATTGCCAGGCTGATAGAGAATGTCCCTGACCTTCAGGGATGTTGTCTGAAGAAACTCGACGAGCACGTGTTCTTGATGGATAGCTTCTCCTATGAGAAATGGGGAAAGACCCTGCGGGATATCCTGGGCGTCATCCCTGCCATCCAGAACCTGACCGAGCTGCCCAAGGAAAACAAAAGGGAATCCTCTGAATTCATCAGGGAGGAAAGCGAGTTCAAGAATCTCCCTATTGCAAGGAACCTGCCAGCAAAGGAACCCTCTTTTGACAAGGTACTTCATGACGTCATTCAGGAAAAGTCCCTTCCCGTCTCTGTCAAGCAGAACCTTCTGTCACGTTTTGAGCAAAAACTCATTTTGGACAAAAGCCAGATAGCCAATCAGGTGGTCAATGGTTCCATAGAGGCAGGAGGTTTCGATTACCAAGGCAAGCTGGCTCTTTGCCGTCAGGCTATTGGCAAACCAAACATGGCTCTTCTTCTGCAACTCGCAGACCAGGATGTGATGGTACAACCACTGGAACTGGTATACACCGTTGACAAGGAAGCGATGCTCAAGGCCCAGATCATGCCTTCACTGGAGATAAAGATCATTCCCGTCAGCAAGGTTTTTTTGGTCAGACTCTTCAAATACTGCCTTTTTTAGGCATCCTGGGACAAACCAAGTAAGAAAACAAAAGCAATAAAAGGACATTGCAAGCGATGTCAGGTATTTCTTCATCTTTATTATTCAATTGAGCTGTCCTCGATTTTCACTTTAACTGAATTGCAAGGAGAGACAGATGAGAAGATGCCTGTTCATGTTCATTTTAGGTATTTCGATTGTTCTAGGGTGCAGTGGTTGCTATCAAGAGATGTTTGAAAAAGAGGATGACGACCTCAAAAGGCTGCAACAAACAAGCTGGGTTGCTAATGAGAACTATGCCTACGCAAGAGGCAGTGTAGCCTCGGCGGTATTCAACGGGGACAGCGAGAATGGCAAACTGCTTCTGACCCTTTTCCCCTCGTCAGCCACCACAGGAATAAGTACAGATATTATTTATCTGCTTCATGATGGGCAAGATGGTTTTTCTGTGGAACGGAGAGGGGTGAAGGGAGGTACCGCATCTTTCAATGAGGGGCAGACAACAATGACCCTGATTGTGGCGGGGCAGAGTGGAGTCATGGTGTTCACCAAGCAATGAGCTAGAGTTCGGGTTTCACCCAGTAGGGGTAATGGTAGCCGGTGAAAGCTTCAAATTGAAGCTTTCCCTGCTCCAGCAGCATCCGGGATCCCTCGATGGTCTTGCAACCCGCTTTTTCGGCACGACGCAAGAAAACGGTTTCCTTGGGACGGTACACCAAATCATAAGCTATCTCACTACCGGAGAAAAGATACCCTTTGGCTGCATCCTCCTTCTCATCGGGAACCATGCCCACACTGGTGGTCTGCACCACAAGATCGACTTTCCCGCTATAGGAACCAATATGGTCAAGGCTGTCGCAAGTGCTCATTGTCTCATCGGCAATCGACTTGGCATGTTCGAAAGTCCTGTTGACCACAATCACCTTCACCGCATGATTGCGCAATGCCCATATGATTGCCCTGCTTGCCCCTCCTGCGCCTATGACCAAGGCGCTCTTGATTTTTCCATTAGCGATAAGCTCAGAGATCGGGGCCAAGAAACCATAATAATCGGTATTGATTCCCTTCCACATGTTCTGAATTCTTACCACCGTATTGCAGGAACCTATCTGCTTGACCTCACGGGTAATCTTCCCCAGATATGGCTGGACATTCCTCTTATGAGGGATGGTGACTGAAAAACCATAGATATGAATCATTTCGGCAAGCTTGAAGAATGCACGGACGCTATCAACCATGAACGGGACATACACTGCATTGTAATGGATTGCAGCAAACCCGGGATTGTGAATCAGCGGGCTGGATGTATGAAGCACAGGATTGCCGATGATTCCATACACATGGGTCTGCTCATCAACCTTGTCCGCATGATACAACTCCTTCATTTCCTTAGGCGAGAGCTGCCCGATGGCAGAAGGGACCTCGGTACAGAAGCTCAGCATCGAGCCGCATTTCTTATACAGGATACGGGTGCAGACACCCCAAGGCCCCATCCCAATGATGATCTTGTCCTTTATCTCCTTAAGTTCCTCTTGAATACGGAACAAGGTTATCACATCAAGCATGTTGTTCGGGGTGACCGCAACCTTGGGAATCCCCCCCCTTGAGGCAAGCTTGGAGATTTTCCCAAAGATATCC
>Ga0265294_10002617_pt1 | contig 23546 bp, 23 predicted proteins | sample MunlanPumphouse3_FD_192504 | JGI IMG/M metagenome (GOLD analysis project Ga0265294, IMG submission 192504) | Groundwater microbial communities from a municipal landfill in Southern Ontario, Canada - Pumphouse #3 | ecosystem: Environmental > Aquatic > Deep subsurface > Groundwater | place... | reverse complement strand
GCTCCAGACAATCATTTGTGGGATCTATTTTGACCGGAGCAGAAAGTAAGATTAGCCTGACGCCTTCAGCCTCAGCATCTTCGATCTCTTCTCTGGCTGCCGGCATTTCATTTCTAGAGCGCCGGTAAAGAATGGAAACTTCTTTTGCGCCGAGCCGAACAGCAGTTCGGGCAGCGTCCATGGCAGTATTGCCGCCTCCAACTATGATTACTCTTTTGCCAAGTGTAACCTGTTTGCCCATATTGACCGGCTTTAAAAATTCTACTCCACCCAACACCCTCGGGTCATCTTCACCGGGTATGTTCAAGCGAGCACTCTGGTGAGCGCCTATCCCGATAAATACAGCATCAAACCCCTGGCTCAGTAACTCCTGGGGGTTTTCAACCGTTGTGTTCATCTTGAAAACGACACCTGCGTTTTTGATTTCCTCTACGTCGCGGTCCAACAGATGGCGCGGAAGCCGGTAGCTGGGTATGCCTATACGTGTCATCCCGCCTGCTTGCGGCAGGGAATCAAAAATGGTTACCTGATGACCTTTTCTGGCAAGGTAATAAGCCCCTGTCATCCCGGCTGGTCCAGCTCCTATCACGGCAACTTTTCGGCCACTGGCAGGCGATTGTTGAACACCGGTTTTCCAAATTCCGGTATCGTTGTCGACTGCGTAGCGTTTAAGCATACGGATCGCGATCGGTTCGTCGAGCTCACCGCGGGTACATGCTCCTTCGCAAGGGTGTGCACAGACATATGCGCAAACCACCGGGAACGGGATACGTTCTCTGACGACTGCAACTGCTTCCCCGGTTTTACCTTCGGATAACAGATGCACATAACGCGCCGCATCTACGTTTGATGGACAGGTAGAAGTACAGGGTGCTGCCAGGCGCTCTCTGCGGGCTCCGGATGTGTTGATGGTGATGCAGCCATGAGGGCAAGAATCCTGGCACAAAAGACAGGCACTGCACTCATCCGGGGACCATCCCAGTTCGGTACCACGTATGCGGCGGGACACATTAAGCTTTTCTTCCGGATACTGGGTTGTAACCGGTTTCTTGAAAAGATGGGAGAAGGTAATCGCCATGCCCCGGGCTATTCCGTTACCAAAATTACGAAGCGCCAACGGTAACACCTCCGGGCTTGAAGAATCTGGACCGAAACAGGATGTAGCCGATCAAAAGAACAAGGTTGGCAATCCCGATCATCCAGGATGGAGCTTCCGGCCAGAAAGCCACAAATGATCCGGTGAGTAAAATATTTAACACCGCCAGGGGCAGTAGAAATTTCCACGCAAAACCCATAACCTGGTCAATGCGGAGTCTTGGCAGTGTAGCCCTGATCCACACGATAATGCTAAATACCAATGTGATTTTTAAAAGCAGCCATACCAGTGGCGGAAGCCATGGTCCCTGCCATCCACCCAGAAACAGCGTTGCGGTGAGAGTAGATAAAACGATCGCTTCGCAGTACTCTGTAAGATAGAAGGTGGCAAATTTCATGCCTGAATACTCGATATTGTAACCTGCAACGAGCTCGGAGTCGGCTTCGAGCAGATCGAATGGGCTCCGGCTGATTTCTGCCAGGCTGGCTATAAAAAATATGAAGAACCCTGTGGGCTGGAGAAGTATAAATGGTACGTTTTGTGCGTTTACCATTTCATCAAGGGATAATGACCCGGTTAACATAACCACCCCAACCAGGGAAAGAATCAATGGTATCTCGTAGCTGACCAACTGGGACACAACTCTCATGCTGCTTAAAAGAGAATACTTGTTATAAGAAGCCCAGCCGCCGGTAAAAATACCCAGAGACGTGATAGAGCTCATGGCGATTATAAACAGAATACCTATATCTAAATCTGCCAGCAGTGCACCGCCGGCAACCGGCACTACTGCCAGCATCACCACTACCGGGCTGAAAGCTATGACAGGAGCCAGCCAGAACAGGAATTTGTCAGCCCTGGAAGGTATGATATCTTCTTTGGTAAGAATCTTGATTACATCAGCAACCGATTGAAGTATGCCAAAAGGACCGGCACGATTTGGCCCCTTGCGAAGCTGGAACCTTCCAACCAGGCGGCGCTCAAACCATATGAATATTATCACGCTGGTAAGAAGGATGGCGATTATGCCGATGGCGAATAGGGCAAGGTGCAGCCAGAAGCCGAAAGGCAGTTCTGAGCGGATCGAAGCAGGAAACAGAATGAGCTCAGCCATTACCTGTCAACCTCGCCAAGGCAGATATCGATACTGCCAAAGATTATAATTGCATCGGCAAGTTTCCACCCGATCAACATCTCCCGTAATGCAGAAAGGTTGAGAAGTGAGGGTGCTCGTACATGCATACGGTAAGGTTTATCTGAGCCATCAGATACGATGTAAAACCCCAGTTCTCCCTTATTGCCCTCGATATGGCTGTATGCTTCACCAACCGGGGGCTTGAACCTCAGCGGGACCGGGTTTATCACTTTCCCTTTGGGCAGCTTTGACACAGCCTGCTCAAGGATTCTCAGGCTCTGGCGCAGCTCTTCGATCCTGACCCGGTAACGGTCATAGCAATCACCGTTAGAGCCGGTGGGAACATCAAAATCGAACCGGTCATAACAGGAATAGGGGTCGGCCTTGCGAATGTCCCAGTTTACCCCTGAAGCTCTCAAAACAGGACCGGATATAGAAGAGTTTATCGCCATTTCCCGGCTCAGAACTCCAACATTTCTACTGCGGGCAAGCACAATTTCGTTTTCTTTGAGCAATCGTTCATATTTATCTATCTCTGCTGGCATTTCGCGCAGGAACTGGCTTAAAGCAGGCAGAAAAGGGTCTGGAAGGTCATGGCTTACACCGCCAAAACGCATGTAATTGAAAAGCAATCTTTGCCCGCTGACCATCTCGAGTAAATCAGTGATTTTTTCTTTCTGTATGAACATATAGAAAAACGGGGTAAAGAAGGTCCCCATGTCGTTAAAGAAAGAACCGATTCCCAGAAGATGGCTTATTATCCTCTGCAACTCCGCCATAATGACCCTGATGTATACTGCTCTTTCGGGGACTTCGATGCCGGCAAGTTTTTCAACTGCCATGCAATAGGCAAGATTGTTATTCATTGAAGCAACATAGTCGAGCCGGTCGGTTAGAGGTATTACCTGGCGATAACTTTTTCCTTCTGCCAGTTTCTCTATACCCCTGTGAAGGTATCCGAACACGGGCTCAATGTCGGTTATGACCTCTCCATCGATATGCGCTCTCATCCGAAATACGCCATGCGTACTGGGATGAACAGGGCCCAGATTAATAAATACGGAGTCGGTACTATGAGCCAATTCCATAGTCCTTTCTTAAAGGATGCCCGGGATAACCTTCCCACAGGAATATGCGCCTGAGCTTGGGATGAGACACAAAACTTATACCAAACAGGTCGTATATTTCACGCTCCTGATAGTTTGCACCATTATATAAGGGGGTGATGGAAGGGATATCCGGCTGTTGTTTGTCCGGACAGCGAACCTTAAGGGTAAGGCTGTGGTTATGTTTAATAGAATAAAAAAGGTAAACAACCTCGAAATAATCCGGGTAATCCACGGCAGTTACAGAAGACAGATAATCAAGCTCGATACCGGGGGCAGATTTTAAAACTTCGCAAATCTTTACCAGAGAGGCGGAATCAGTAACCACTGCTTCACTCTCAAAGCTGTAATCAGTGCTCGATACATGTTCGTGTAAAGAGTGGTTTATAATTTCGCGGCTTAGCTTGATCGTCATAATTTCTGTTTGTTTAAGACTTATTTGATATAGAGCTTTGTTCGATTTTTTTTCTTAATTTTTCTATACCGGCTAGAAGTGCTTCCGGCCGGGGCGGGCAACCGGGGATATAAACATCAACTGGCAGTATACGGTTGTATCCGGGTACAACGGAATAGGAATCGGCAAATATCCCTCCGCTGATGCCACAGGCGCCCATGGCTATAACCCACTTTGGCTCTGCCATCTGGTCATAAACGCGTTTTATCTGGGGAGCCATCTTCCAGGTTAATGTGCCGGCTGTAACTATAAGATCGGAATGGCGCGGTGAAGAACGAAGCACTTCCATGCCAAACCGGGCGATGTCAAAACGAGAAGAGGAGGTCGAAATAAACTCAAATGTGCAGCAGGCGGTGAAGGAAGTTTCAGTCCAGAGGGAAGTTTTACGACCCCAGTTCAGGAGTTTGTCAACGGTTGTTACCAGAATATTCCGGTTGATTTCTTCGTCCAGCCATCCTGAAGGTTCGGCAATCGGCTGGGTAGAAGAACTTTTCAAATCTTCTATCACGCGGGATTCATGAGCGTCGATTTCCGGGTAGCATGGCTCTATTCTTACTTCCATTCCAGGGCTCCTTTGCGCCAGGCGTAAACATAGCCTGTACCTACTATTGCCAGAAATGATACAACCGGCCAGAAACCGCTCGCACCCAAATTATGGAGTTCTACAGCCCAGGGGTAAATAAAAATTATAACAACATCCAGGGTTATCAAAAGCAATGCATAAAAATAGTAACGGATTTTAAATTGCACCCATGTTGGCCCTATCGTGTCCAGGCCGCATTCATAGGGTGCCGATTTGATATCAGATGGATTATGGGGCACGATCCCCGGTTTTCTCAGCGCGACAGGGATAAGAACCAGGCTGACGGAGAAGCCCAGCACAATAACAATAAACAGAGCTGTCAAGCCAAATTCTGAAAGCATTCACCCTCCGCAAAGGTTTAAACCTGAGGACTGTGGTAAGTCAGCCAGTATAACACTTATTCCAAACCTGTTTCAAATATCAGACGAGGTTATTTAAATAAGGAAGAGGGCCTCGAAACAGGTAGAAAAGGGGTGTTTTTAACTTGAATTAATATTGACAAAGATAGGATTTGGTTTTAGACTTCAAACAGAAAATCCAGGAGGTTTGCCATGAAACTGGTAGTCATTGGAATCGGCCAGTGTGGCGGTAGAATCGCCGATGAGTTTGCCCGCTTGCAGGCCAGGGCAATGGAATTTCGCAGGCTTGAAATTATTCTGGATACATTTGCAGTAAATACGGATGCGGCGGATATGGCATCGATAAGAAGCATTCGTAATGATTACCAGCACAAGATACTGGCGGGTGCCGGAAAGACCAGGGGGCACGGTGTTGCCAAAATCAGTGAAATGGGCGCTGAAATCATCCGGGCTGACTCGGATAAGATCATAGACGCAATGCGCTCAACTCCCCGTTTTTTTGAAGCCGACGCATTTCTGGTTATAGCAGGGACTGCCGGAGGGACTGGTGGTGGCGGAGCGCCGGTTCTGGTACAGGAGTTGAAAAACCGTTTTGACCGGCCTGTATATGGAATGCTGGTTTTGCCATTTGATCATGAAGAAAATACTGAAGAACGCACGATATACAACTCGGCTTTATGTTTAAAGGCTACCAGTTCGGTAGCTGATGCAATATTTCTGGTGGACAACCAGCGGTATGTGCGCAAAGATTTTTCTCTGAAAACCAATATTACCGGTATTAACCGCCTGGTTACCGAACCGTTCCTTAATCCTCTCTCGGCCGGTGAAGAAAAGAGGCGTGGAAATATTGGTTCAAGACTACTTGATGCCGGTGATATCCTGCAGACTCTGGAAGGCTGGTCGGCGATAAGCTACGGTGTTGTAAAAATCCCGTTTATACCACTGCCATGGGATTACAGCCCCAATTTCCGAAAAAAGGGTTCTTCCCTGCATAGAGGCATCGAGGCGATGGATCAGGCTCTTGGTGAAATGAGTATAGATTTTGATCCAGAACAGGCATATAACGGTTTATACCTGATATCAGCCCCCCAGAGGGAACTGAATATGGATATGGTGAAAGAACTGGGAGATCACTTAAGAAGTTTTGCCCCGCAGGCAGTGATTCGGAACGGAGATTATCCACGTAATAAGGCATCGATCGATGTTACTGTAATACTTTCCAAGATAGCCAGTGTGCCAAGGGTAAGTCAGATTTACGCAAAAGCCAGTTGCCTGCCCAAACTGCAGGAAAAGAGGGCAGAAGAGGCGAGGGTAAAGACTGATCTAACCGAAGAAGCTGGAAGAGACGTGCCTTCGCTGTTGTAATTTGGTGTTTGGACTCCAACTAAGCTAGAATAATTCTATAATGACTTGTTTAATTGATGGCTACAACCGGCGGATAAATTATTTACGTATATCTGTCACAGATCACTGCAATTTACGTTGTATTTATTGTACAGCCCATCAGGTTCCCAGGTTGAGACATGACGAAATACTGCGTTATGAAGAAATAGAAAGGATAACCAGAATGGCTGTTTCCCTTGGTGTTAACAGCCTTCGTCTAACCGGGGGCGAGCCGTTGATGCGCCCGGACCTTCCTGCGCTGGTGAAAATGCTTAAAGCCATTGATGGCATAAAAGATATTTCAATGACTACCAACGGCATAACCCTGGCCAGACATGCACAGGAGCTGGCTGATGCGGGGCTGGACAGGGTAAACATCAGCCTCGATAGCCTCAAGGAAGAAAAATTCCGCTATATGACCGGTCTTGGGAAGCTATCTGATGTTTATGAAGGTATGGAAGCCGCTGCAAAAGCAGGTTTGAATCCGGTAAAAATAAATACCGTAGTACTATCCGGGGTAAACGATGATGAGATCCTTGACTTTGCCGCAAAAACGCGTGATGAAGGCTGGCATGTAAGGTTTATTGAGTACATGCCTTTTGCCAGTGACGATTGTGGCAGCGGGAAGTTTTCTGAAAACCAGACAGTATCTGATGATACTATCAAGCAGATTATTGCCACCAATATGGGAGAGCTGAATCCAGTCATGCCTTCCAGAGGAAACGGCCCAGCCAAATATTACCAGCTGCCAAACACTACCGGGACTATTGGCTTTATCGGAGCGGTGACCAGCTGCTTTTGTGCTACCTGTAACCGGCTGCGGCTGACAGCAGATGGAAAGCTGCGTCCGTGTCTTTTGGATGATGACGAGATCGATATAAAAACTCCGTTGCGAGCGGGGATTTCCGACGAAGGTATAATAGAACTTATGTCACAGGCTGTAGCCATGAAACACGAAAAACATCGTCTTGGTGAAGAGATATTGCCAGCAAGCCGGCAGATGTGGCAGATCGGGGGGTAGAAATGGACGAATTAACACATCTCAACGAAAAAGGTGAAGCCCACATGGTGGATGTTTCACCAAAGGCAGAAACCCTCAGGGAAGCAACTGCAACCGGAAGAGTAACAATGAAACCGGAAACCCTGAAGTTGATAAAAAACCAGACGCTTAAAAAAGGCGATGTTCTTTCTGTTGCGAGAATAGCCGGGATGATGGCTGCTAAAAAAACTCCAGAGTTGATACCATTGTGCCACGCCATAATGCTGGATCAGGTGAACCTTGAATTTGAGTTTTCGGGGGATTGCGCCATTGATATTGAAGCCAGGGTTAAATGCATAGACAGAACCGGGGTAGAGATGGAAGCAATGACGGCAGTTTCGGTTGCCGCACTGGCAATTTACGATATGTGCAAAGCTGTTGATCGCGGGGTTCTTATCAGCGATATATGCCTTCAGAAAAAGTCCGGCGGGAAAAGTGGTACTTTTATCAGGAGTGGAGATGACCGTTAAAGCCACAGTCGGGGCTGTATGCGTAAGCCCGGATAAAGGAACGAAGAAAAAGGACGTGGGCAGGGCAGTCCTGGTTAAAGACTACGGGATTGAAAACGATGGCCACGCCAATTCAAATACCCACCGTCAAGTTAGCCTGCTTTCGCTTTCCAGTATCGAAAAAATGAAAAAACTCGGTCTGGAAGTAAGCTCTGGAGATTTTGCTGAAAATATCACTGTTTCTGGTATGAATGTAAGCGATTTGCCTATCGGTACTCGTTTGAAAATCGGGAATGAGGCGGTTGTTGAAATAACCCAGATAGGCAAGGAATGCCACAATCATTGTGCAATATTTAGCCAGGTGGGAACTTGTATAATGCCTGTTGAGGGTGTCTTTGCCCGCGTAATCGAGGGCGGGGAGATTTCCACTGGTACCCCGATTACACTTGTCTAAAACAGCGTTACTGCCGTAGAAGCGCCTTGATTCAGACCTGAATTTTCTTCAACTGTGATGTATCCTGAAGCATGTGCGATTGCAGTGATTGCGCCAGATTCCTTTCCGATTGGCCTGGCTGTAAGCCCGTCAAGTTGCACTGGTACAAACTGGCGGCGAGCACTGGCGCTTATCCTGCCGTCAAGTACTGCTTCAACTGTGTTCTGTTTTTCATCGGGCAGCCTTGCGAGCTTATGTACTGCCGGTTTAAGTAGCAGGTAAGCGTTTAATAGGCAGGAAGTTGGGTATCCAGGCAAAGCCAATACGGGTTTACCTTGAACAATTGCGAATAAAGTTGGCTTACCAGGTTTTACGTTTAGGCCATGGAATAATACCTGCCCCATTGAAGAGAGCATTTCGTGCATATAATCTTTTTGGCCAACTGATGATCCGCCGGATACGACTACCATATCGCTGGAAAGCGCTGTTTTAAACCCTTTTACCAGCGATTCCACACGATCGCCTAAAGAAGCCAGCTTTACAGGAAGGCCGCCATTTACCATTATAAGGGAGCAAAGAGTAGCGTTGTTGACATCGTAAATCTGCCCCGGCTTTAGCGGTTCTGGGGATTGGGCAAGCTCTTCACCGGTAGTGATGACTGATATCATCGGCTTGCAATAGACTTTTACTTTAGAGATCCCCTGCGAGGAGAGTACTCCAACCCGAGCAGGTTTGAGCTGGCAACCTGATTGCAGTACAACTTCACCCGAGCGTATGTCCTCACCGGCTGGGGCGATGTTCTCGCCGGGTTTTACCGGAGAATTAAAATGAATCTTATTACCGCTTTTAGTTACCTTCTCGATCCTTATCACTGCATCCGCCCCGGCTGGCATAGCGGCTCCGGTTGCTATGTAACTGCAGTGACCAGGTTTAACTTGCACGTACGAAGAGTCGCCGGCATATATCTCGCCGCTGATAGTAAGACTGGCAGTATTTTGAGCTGAGGCCCGGACGGTATCGGAAGAATTCAGGGCATATCCATCCATTGCCGACCGGTTGAAAGGGGGAACGTCGTGAGTTGCGATTACATCTTCAGCCAGAACACGACCCGAAGATTCGATGACAGGCAGTACTTCTGTGCAATTGGTCGGAATAATACTTTTTAGGATAAGACCGAGTGCCTCATCGATGGAAATAAGATTATCAGCCCATTTCAACGCGATGCTTCCCGCACGAGATGGCCAATTTCAGGCAGTATTATTTTTTCCATCGCAAGCTTGACTGCTTTCAGTGATCCAGGCAGGCAGATGACTACTTTACCATCAATAGTGCCAGCCACGGCGCGGCTCATGATAGAACCGGTTCTAATTTCTTCATAGCTTAATCTACGAAAGAGTTCACCGAATCCGTCCAGCTTTTTATCCAGCAGTGGTGTGATTGTTTCAACGGTTATATCCCGTTGGCTTAACCCGGTACCGCCACTGGCTATAACCATTTTGAGTTCCGGAATTGACAGGAGTGACGAGAATGCTTCGCGTATGCTTGCCGCATCGTTTTTTAATAGCTTAAAACTGGCCAGCTGGTGGCAATTCTCCTCCAGCATCTGGCATATGAGCTTGCCGGACTCGTCACTGGCAACTGTTCGGGAGTCTGAAATTACCAGTACACCGGCAGTAATACAGGATGGTGAGGCATGCTTATGTTCGTCGTAGGCCATAAATAGTCCTCCTGAATGCCTATTATAACTTACACAATGCTGTGCCACCAAATACATGGCTGTAAACCTTGATTTTTTGTGGCTTGAATGTATACTATAAATGTAGTAAAGGAGGATGGATTTGTATAAAAAAATGCTTGTTCCGCTGGACGGTTCCGAACTTTCAGAAGTGCTCATAGATTACGCTGCCAAAGTAGCCTCTATAACCGGGTTGGAAACAGTGTTGTTCAATGCTATACCACCTGAAGAAAAATCTGTATTGCCCATGCATCAGGCGTATGTAGACATGGCGGCTGAGAAAGTGATTGATAACGCCCAGGAAAAAACGGTTAAAGCATGGGGGGAAGTAAGAGTAGGGAGCCCTTCCGAAACTATAAAAAAATATGCAAAAAAGGCTGGCATAGACTTTATCCTGATGGCCACACACGGCCGCAGTGGTTTTTCCCGTATTGTGATGGGTAGTGTTGCTGATGCATTACTCAGGGAGTCAAAAATACCCATTTGGTTAATACGCGCCGGAATCCCGGAAAAAAAGGTCAAGGACTCATCACCGCAAGGAAAAATGCTCGTATTACTGGACGGGTCAAAACGTTCAGAATCCTCCCTTCCGCACGTCCAGTCACTGGCAGAATGCTTTGGCGCCGAGATGACTGAAGTAAAATTATTAAGCATCTGCAATTTTCCTGATATTTCTTCTGATTATCCTTCTGATATGCCAATGAGCTGGAGCAAGCATGCCGCTGCCGACAAGGCTCGTTCTAAGCTGGACACAGAAAAGTATTTAAAAAGTGTTGCTTCTAATCTTTCTGATACTGGTTTAACGGTAAAGTGGGAAGTACTAACAGGTGATCCGGCAGCCGAAATTGTTGGACATGCTGGGCAAAATAATTATAGCTTGATCGTGATGGCTACTCATCTGCGTAGCGGTTTTAGTAAATGGGCGTTTGGCTCCGTTACTGAAAAAGTATTGATGGGCGTAACAACGCCGATATTTCTGGTTCGTTCAAAATAATGTACTCCGGCGATATTACTACACTGATGGAGAGTTCGCCAGCTTAAGTGCCTCAACTCCGCGAGTAACACGCACAAGCTAATAATGCAAACGCCAGGCTGTTGACACATGGGGTATAATGATACTTTAGTAATAATACTATGGTACTGATAGGAAACCATGGATAAGCTGGATAAAAGAAGATCAAGCCTGGAAATAATTGCTGACATGCTGCGTTTGGGCGAAGCTGGCAAAACGGAGATAATGTACAGCGTAAACATGAGCTATTTCCAGCTGCAGAAATATCTTAAATTTTTACTTGAACGGGGCCTTATTGATAGGGTAGCATTAGGTAATCCTTCCATAACCTACCGTGTTACCAGGAAAGGCCTGGAAGTGTTAAAGAGCATCGATTCTGTGATGGAAGCACTTGAACTTGACCAGCCCGATAACCCTGAATAAAGCGAGGAATAACATGAGCGAAAAACGAATGCTGATTCTCCCGGTAGCGATTGTTGAAAAAATCAATCAAAATCGTGGTGACCTGTCTCAAGGGGAGTTTATAGAATTTTTGATCGAAAGCTACATAAAGGGTGAACATGGCGCCGGTGGGAGTATTTCTGAAAAGGAATTGCAGGAGGTGAAAGACCTGCTGGCAGAATTAAAAATAAAAATAGAGAACTTTGAAAAAAAGGCAGCTACCCGTGATGAAGTACAGGCTTTTCAGGAAGATACCCGCAAGCTGCTTAAAAGCTTTCTTGATTTCTTTGTTGGATATGGGCTTGAGCTTGGCAACCACTCCCTGAGCGGTGATTTGCGGGAACTATCCTCCTCTCTGGGAAAAATGGATGAAGCAACCGATGATTCAAACCAGGTAAAGATAAAGTGGAAAAAGGAATAGCTCCATAGAAACATCGTTTTCAAAGCCCTTCCTTTTTTGGAAGGGCTTTTCTTTTCTTGATAATTATACAGGCTGACCTTGATAGAACATTGTTCTAGTATACAAAACCTTCCAGGTGAGGCAGAATTGTGTCATATTGAATGCCAGGAGGAAGCTTTGCACCATATTCTTATCGGCCTGTTTGGTTTTATTTTCATAGCTCTGGCTGATATTGCTGCCTGTAAAAAAATTCCTTTGGTTAAGCCGCTGGCCTGGGTTATAGGGATTTTCCTGCTGGTGTATGCTGCCGCCTCCATTATTAGCAATGCCGATCGGCTTCAATGGGGGGTTTGGCTGGCTATTCCCGGTGTCGCACTTCTGTTTTTGTCTCTGCTAGGCCTTATTTACACATTGTTTATCAACCTTCCGTTTAGAGAAGTATATGTGGAAGGTACTAGCCAGAAGCTGGTAAAAACTGGGTTGTATGCCGTTGTGCGCCATCCTGGATTGTATCCGTTTTTTGGCGTGATGCTTGGTTTAGTAATGGTATTTCCGTCAAGTGAAACTATTATAGCCGCAGGGGTTTGGACTTTAGCCGACCTTTTGCTGATTATTTTCGAGGATAAAGTAATTTTCCCGCGGATTTTCCCGGGGTATGAAATTTATAAAGAAGAGACTCCTATGTTAATCCCGCATCTGGATAGTTTGAAAAAATAACCAAATAGCAAAAAAAAGACCTGAAAAAATATTAAAATAACGAGCAGGAGGCACAGGGTTTGAGTACCAATGTAGACTTATTTAAACAGGGCAGGCATGAGGAGCTCTGGCAGAGATGCTGCGGATTTATAGATCTAAGCATTGAAGAGTTTTCTCAAATTCAAAAACGCCTGTTGTTGGAGCAGATCGAGCTTTTCAAAAAGTGCGAGATGGGCAAGAAGCTTTTTAACGGAGAGCGTCCGGAAACCATAGAAGAATTTCGCAGTTTGGTGCCGCTTACGACATATGCAGATTATGCTCCACACTTGCTTCGAAGACGAAAAGAAGGGTTGCCGAGAAAACCTATTTTGTGGCAATGCACATCTGGTAAATCAGGAGAATCAACTTTCAGGTGGGTACCGGTAACATCTCGCCAGCTGGAGGAGATAGAACCTTTAATATTTGCCCTGATATTCTTTTCAAGCTGTCGAAAACGAGGAGAAGTTCGTTTTAAGGAGGGTGATAATGTTTTTTACGGAATGGCTCCGCCGCCATATGCTACCGGCACTATGACCAGGGTGCTGCCTCATGAGATATTCAACTTTCTCCCACCGGTGGAACTTTCTGAAACCGTCAGTTTTGAAGAACGAACCAAGCTTGGTTTTAAGATGGCACTTGAAAAAGGGCTTGATCTTTGTTTTGCCATGTCAAGTGTTGCAGTTGCTATAGGTAACCGGTTCAACGGCAATAACGATTCTTCATCTTTTGACTTGCGCGCAATGATAATGAAACCGGGCATGGCAGCGAGATTGATTAAAGGTCTGGTAAAAAGCAAGATAAATAAGCGCAAGCTTTTACCACGAGATATTTTTAAACTAAAAGGGATGATAACCTTCGGGCTCGATGGAGTGATATATCGGGAAAAAATCAGAGAGATGTGGGGGCGATATCCTTTGGACTTCCATGGATGCACAGAGGCGGTTGTGATTGCTACCCAAACCTGGGATTATGAAGGTATGACCTTTATCCCTAACCTTAATTTCTTTGAGTTTATTACAGAAGAAGACAGCTTGAAGTCATACCAGGATGAGAGTTTTGTGCCGCCTACTTACCTCATTGATGAGATAAAGCCCGGCAACTATGAACTGGTTATCACCAGTTTTCATGGAGGGCCGTTTGCGCGCTATCGGTTGGGGCATCTTGTAAAAATACATTCTCTTCGCAACGAAAAACTGGGCATCGATATACCGCAAATGTCATTTATTGGACGGGTGGATGACCAAATAGATATAGCTGGTTTTACTCGGCTTAGTGAGAAAGTTATCTGGCAGGCGATTGAGAGATCCGGCGTAGCTTACAGTGGCTGGACTGCACGCAAGGAAGTTGCCGACTCCCCGGTGTTAAACATATACATCGAGCTCAAGGGCGAGAAAGACTTTGAAGAAAGGGAAGTTGCGTCCAGAATTCATAGGGAATTAAAAAAACTGGATGTGCCCTATTCAGAGCTTGAGTCGTTTACTGGGCTTAATCCTCTCGCGGTTACCATTTTGCCCGAGGGAGCGCTTGCTGCTTATAAACAATACCAGATCGCCAGCGGAGCTGATATATCCCAGTTAAAACCCCCTCATCTAAATCCTTCCGATGAAACCATATACATACTCCAGAACCCCCAGACAGCCGCCAGCAGGATAACTGTTTCTGTTTAAAACATTTTTAGCGCGAGCAAATATCAGGGCAGAGATGAATACTCTGCCCTGATATTTTAAATTTGTATTTATTGGAAAAAGTTGTTGACAGTGCCCACTGGCACGGCCATAATGTGTTAAATTATAAACTGGGTTTGAATATCACCTCGATTGACGATTTATGGAAGTTAGCATTTGAATATTTGGACTATTATTCCACTGGGTACGTGCATAGCATACGCGCTTGTTTTTGCGCTGGCTATACAAAAAATTGAAAAACGGGTAAACCGGGCTTTCGTTTATTATCTCGGTCTGGCAGCGTACTGGAGCTTCAACTCCTTCATGCTCAGGATGCAAACTGTTCCCGAACATGCTCTTTTCTGGAATCGTCTTCTGGCTGTAGCCCTTATCGCGGCTCTCGTTGCTTATTTCCACTTTGTTAGGCTATACACTGGCCGTTCTGCCGGAAAGGGAGTGACTTACGGGTACATAACCGTCATCGGGCTCAGTTTTGTTTCGGTTTTTACTGACTGGGTGATTGAATCATCCTATGTAATAGATGGGATCATCTACCATAATCTGGGACCGGCAATTTATGTTATCGGGGCTCTCAGCCTTTTATATGCACTTTCCGTTTTGTACATGCTTGGCAATAAATACCGGGAGTCAAGTGATCCTGTTGAACGCAACCGTACAGCTTACCTTCTGGCAGGCTGGTCGATAATGGCTCCCCTGGCCTATACAAATTTGGCACCTGCTCTTAAAGGACTGCCACTCGATCATATAGGCAGTTTTATAAATGTTGCCATTATCGCCTATGCCATAACCCGATACGACCTCCTCGACATTCGTCTAATAGCCAGAAGGGGTTTAAGCTGGTTTATCATGGCGCTTATGCTTGCCGGCATTTATGCCGGCTTTGTGTTTGGAGCTACCTATTTGGTGCCCGATATTTCCCAGGTCTTTGTTTATGTGGCTGCTACAGTTGTAATTGTACTGTTGGCAGTTATCACCAAGCCAGTAAGAAACAGGGTGGAAGTAACCATTGACCGGCTATTTTACCGCCATACTTATGATTACCGATGCTTGCTGGCCGACTTTTGCCGGAATATGGGAGGGAATTTAAACCTAACTGAACTCGCCAATGAGCTGCTGCCGATGTTGAGCAACGCGATCAATGTCTCACACAGTTTTCTACTGCTCAGGGATGCTGAAAATGGAAGCTTTCGTACTCAATACTGGTATTCCAAGCAAGGTTGTAAGAACGAAAATTCCGTTATAGTATTTGATCCTGATTCTCCTGTCCTCAATTGGCTTGACCAGTATAATAGTCACCTGACCATAGAGAAGATAGATAAATTACCGCAATTTAAAGCTTTATGGGAGGACGAGAGGGAAAAGCTTGATGAAATGAAGATCGAGATGCTTTTCCCGATTAAAAGCCGGGAAAGGCTGATAGCAGTCCTTGCGCTGGGAGCTAAAAACAAAGGGCGGAAATATCTCACCGAGGATATTTCGATGGTGTATGGAATCACCGGCGAGGCCGGAACAATCATTGAAAACGCTCAACTATATGCTTTTGCAATGGTTAAAGCAAATACTGATGATCTTACCGGATTGTACAATCACCGGCACTTTCATGAAAGGATCGAAGAAGAAATTGCCAGAGGCTCACGGTTCGGCAGCGTGTTTTCCATGATAATGGCTGATATTGATCTGTTCAAGGTCTACAACGATATTTATGGCCACCTTGCCGGTGATCAGGTTTTAAGAAAAGTCGGTAAATACATTGAGTCTTCTGTAATGGCTTTTCGTTACGGGGGTGAGGAATTTGCCATTATTCTACCAGAAGCTTCGGTGCAGGAAGCTTATCAAGTAGCCGAGCGGATACGAAAGACTATTGAATCCAAAACCAGTATACGTGCAATGCCCATTACGGTCAGTCTTGGTATTGCCAGCTGGCCTGGTGACGGGGTAATGAGGGAAGAAATAATCAGGGCGGCTGATGCGGCGCTTTATCATGCCAAAAACAGTGGCAGAAACCGCACCAGTTTATCGGTGAACTGCAAGATGCCGGGGGACACCACTTCTGCAACTGGTATACAAAACCAGTCGCGCTCGATCAGCATCATTTACGCACTGGCAGCCACAGTTGATGCAAAAGACAGTTATACGTATGGACACTCCAGAAAGGTTAGCGAGTACGCAGTAAGCCTGGCTGAGGATTTGAAGCTGAGCGAACAACAGATAAATACCATAAGAGCTGCCGGTTTATTGCATGACATTGGCAAGATAGGCATTCCCGACTCAATTTTGAATAAAGAGGGTCCATTAACGCTGGCTGAATGGGGCCCGATTAAAACCCACCCGGAAATCGGAGTAGAAATACTGCGGCATGTAATCGAATTGTCAGATTGCCTTCCCTTGATATTACATCACCATGAAAGGATTGACGGGAAAGGTTATCCGGCTGGTTTAACCGGTGAGAGTATCCCGCTTGGTGCTCGTATTCTTGCCATTGCAGACGCTTACGATGCAATGACAACTCCCAGACCATATCGGCACCGTATGAGTAGCGATGAAGCCCTGCATGAACTGGAAAATAATCGCGCCTCACAGTTTGATGGGGATTTGGTAGAGAAGTTTTGCCGGATAATTAGAACCGTTCAGCAGGAACATCTAGCAATATAGGGGTTTCCAGCCTAGTATTGGTTTGAGGGTGGCCTGCGATAGTACCAGCTGGGAGAGGCAGCTTTAGCCCGTGTAAAGGATAGGAAGCCCTCTATAAGCATGGAACTTTCATCGCCTGCATAATGAACGCAATAAATGTCGCGATGAATTTCGATCCCTTTTATATTAATTTTTATGATATTTCCCAGGCCAAGACTTCTTTTCGCTCCGATGCTGGAAACGAAGGCGATGCCATTTCCGGTTTCCACAGCTGATACTACCGCCTCTGTATTGGAGAGTACGAGGCGGATTTTCATTTGTGCCAGGTTAAAACTTTTCTGTGCGAGCGCACGCTCAAGACTTTGGCGGGTTCCCGAGGTTGGTTCGCGGCAGATAAAAGAGTAATCTGCAATATCATTCAGATTGACCTGGCTTTTACTGGCAAGCGGGTGAGACGGGGAGGCGACAAGCACAATATCATCGGAAGCTAGTTTGAAACTGGAAAGTCCGTCTTTTTCTGGTGGGGTCGATCCACAAAAGCCCAACTTGTAATCGCCATATTTCACACCGTCAATGACCATGGCTGAATCCATGATGTCCACGCGAGCGGTCGTTTCAGGATGTGTGGACATGAATTCTCCAAGAAGAAGTGGAACCAGGAATTCTCCAGGGATAGTGCTGGCGGCAATCTTGAGTTCACCAGTGATATCATTTCTCAGTCTGTCAAGCGAAGATGTCAGGCGGACATGTTCTTCATTTACTGTCCGGGCGAAATCCAATACGATGCGGCCGGCATCGGTAAGTTTCAGTTTTTTTTGAGCACGGTCTATTAATGTAGTGCCCAGGTCTGATTCCAGCTTTTGTATCTGAAAAGATACTGCAGGCTGGCTGATTGAAAGTAATTTGGCTACAGCAGAAAAACTTCCCAAACGAACCAGTTCCCGGAAAGTGATCAGATAATCAAGATTCATTACCCCTCCACGGCAATTATAAAAAAGTCTTATATCTTTGCCAGGTATTATTGTATGACACGTATAATAATTCCACAAGTATTTAGACCATTTTCTCAGGGGTTTTACCGGATTAAAATAGTCACCCCGGGTTTCAAAGGGTATGAAATAACGGAGAAGTGCAGACAATTATAATTATTGATTCATACCAGGCCAGTTGACTGACAAGGCATATATCAAATACAATATAACGCATATAACAGCTAACAGAGCAACCAAAACCTTATTGCACCAGTTCTCAAAAACCGCTATAAACTCGTGAGGTGGCCGATGAAAAAGGTGATTTCCCCGATATTGGCGATAATGCTTGGTGCCGGACTTATATCAGGATTGGCAGGATGCAGCTCATCACAAACTGTAACGCTTAATATCTCGGCAGCAGCCAGCGTGACAGACGTTCTGAAAGAAATAAACAAGATGTACCAGGATGCAAATCCTGGTATAAAAATTCAGGCAAATTTTGCTTCTTCAGGTACTTTGCAAACTCAAATCGAAAACGGGGCTCGGGTTGATTTGTTTATTTCTGCTGCCTCAAAACAGATGGATATCCTCGAAAACAAAGACCTTATCCTGGAAGATACACGAAGAGATTTACTAAACAACCGGGTGGTTGTGATAATTTTGAATGAAAGTGATCTTGAAATTAATAACTTTTCAGACCTTGCCAATAACCAGATTAAAAATATTGCAATGGGAGACCCTGAATTTGTTCCGGCTGGTACTTATGGGAAGAATGCACTCGATTTTCTGGGAATTTATGAACAAGTTCAACCTAAATTAATACTTGGTAGTGATGTTTGGCAAGTGCTGAGCTATGTAGAAAACGGTAATGTAGATGCCGGTATCTTGTATTCGACTGATGCCAATGTATCCAGTAAGGTAATAATTGCTGCTGATGCCCCCGATCAAATCAACAGCCAAATCGTTTATCCCTTGGCTGTTATTAAAACCAGCCAGCACATTAACGAGGCTCAGGCTTACATTGATTTCCTGTTTGGGGATGATGCAAAAAATGTCTTTGAACAATATGGATTTAAGGTAATCGGTTAGCGGAAAATCATATTATATCTATGACTGAATCGTTTATGGCGCCACTGCTGATTTCTTTGAAGACGGTATTGGCCACAACCGTTATTACCTTTTTCCTTGGAATTTCAGCTGCTCGCTGGATGGCCAGATATACCGGAAAATTTCGCAATTTTATAGATGGGTTGTTTATCCTGCCAGTTGTACTTCCGCCAACTGTGGTTGGTTTTGGCCTGCTGGTGCTATTTGGAAAAAACGGGCCGCTAGGTGCGTTATTAAATGTATTTAATACTTCCATCGTCTTTTCCTGGCCGGCTACTGTAGTTGCTGCCGTGATAATGTCATTCCCCCTAATGTATATGACCAGCCGGGGAGGTTTCGAACAGGTAGACATAAACATTGAAAACGCAGCTCGAACCCTTGGTGCCAGTGAGTGGAGAATATTCTGGACAGTCACTATGCCTTTGGCCTGGCCGGCAATCGTGTCGGGGACTATTCTGGCATTCGCGCGAGCACTTGGGGAATTTGGAGCTACATTAATGCTTGCAGGCAATATTCCAGGCAAAACAGCCACCATTCCGGTAGCAATATATTTCAACATACAGGCTGGTCATATGGATCAGGCGTTGAGCCTGGTGCTAATTGTTCTGGTTATATCTTTTGCTTCGCTTACAGCCCTGGCTTACTGGAAAGGTAAAACAAAAAGAACAACGATTATCGCACCGGAAACTCTGTGACTGATGAAAACAGTGCGGAGATTTGAGCTGACCCGATGCTAGAAGTAGAAATAAAGAAGGCCGTTGGTAATTTTTACCTGGATTTGAAATTATCCGTTAACCGGGAAATACTTTCAATTCTGGGCCCATCTGGTTCAGGGAAAACCATGACTCTTCTCTGTATTGCCGGGCTGATGCGACCTGATACAGGCTATATTAAGTTAAATGGCAAAGTTCTCTATGACTCAAAGGAAAAAATATTTCTCTCTGCCCGGCAAAGAAATATCGGTTTTGTATTTCAAAACTTTGCACTGTTTCCGCACCTTACCGTAAATGAAAACATCGCTTATGGCATCAAAGATCAACCAAAAGATATAGTCACCAGTAAAGTTCAGGAGCTACTAAAGTTAATGCATATACCGAGTCTTGGGAGCCGTTATCCCAGAGAAATATCTTCCGGCCAGCAACAGCGTGTAGCGCTTGCCAGAGCAATCGCCCCATCTCCTGATGCCCTTCTTCTGGATGAGCCCTTTTCTGCCTTGGATACTCCTCAGCGTGAAAGGCTTGAATATGAACTGGTTGGGATTCAGGAACTCTACAATAAGGACTTCCTGTTCGTTACACACGACCTTACACAAGGGTATAAACTCAGCACCCGGCTGGCGGTTTTCGATGCTGGCCGTATAGCACAGTGTGATTACAAGAAAAACGTGGTAAACCGTCCTTTAAGCCAGGCCGTAGCCAAACTAACCGGCATTAAGAATCTGATGGAAGGGTACATCACCAATATCGAAGGCAACAATATCCATGTTCTGGTTCCCGAGCTTGATAAACCCCTTCACATATTCAGCGCCAATAGCGGCCACTTCACCGTTAGTGACCAGGTAACCATAGGTATCCGCCCTGAATATGTACAAATTGCAGAAAATGAAGGTGAAAATACAATTTGCTGCGATGCTCGACAGCTGATAGACGGAGTTTCCTGTGTTCGTGGGCGGTTTAACGCTGCATCTGATACAGAGAGAAAATATAACTTTGAGGTTGATCTTCAGGGACAAGTAAAAAACCAGCCTGCCGAAGGATGCATGTGTATGTTGTACTTTCCGCCGGAGAAGCTGGTTGTATTTAATCGCTGAGCCAGTTATCCGGATTCCAGAGAATCCAGACAGATCGCCATTTTTTCTTTAAGGTGTTTGTAGTAGCTGATGGCTTTAAACCCCTCTTCAGTTACCTGGGCATATCCACCGCCAGGACCGCCTTTTACTTTAAGTACCAGGGGTGATGGAGCAAGGCGGTTCATTGAGTTGATCCAGAGCCAGGCATTGCGATAACCCAGCCCCATTGAACGAGCAGCAGCGGAAATCGAACCGAGCTTATCAATGTTTTCAAGTAACATTATTCTGCCACCGCCCAGATATAACTCACCATCTTTTTCGACCCAAATACTTGCCTGTACTATGTAATCGGATTGAGGTTTGTGGCTTACGGGTGAAGTTTTTCGGTTAGTTTTTCGGCTTTTTATAATACCCATTAGTTTGGTGGCACCTCACCGGTTATATTACAAGGGGAATATGGAGTTGTCAATCGTATATGTTAATCAAAACTAAACACGGAAACTACTGGAAGGTTGAAGCGTTTTCTGACGGATATTACAAAATGATAAAGGAACATAAAACATTTGAATTGAAGCAACTATGTAAGATAAAATTGCAGGGCTTATGAAAAATATTGACAAACTTTGTATTAACACCCTTCGTTTCCTTTCCATTGATATGGTAGAAAAGGCAAAATCGGGCCATCCTGGTGCTCCTATGGGTATGGCGCCGGTTGCTTATACCCTGTGGCAAAAGCATCTCAAGTGTGATCCATCTGATCCTGCCTGGCTGGACAGGGATCGTTTTGTGCTGTCTGCCGGGCATGCGTCCGCCCTTTTGTATTCGCTGTTAAATGTATACGGATACAACATGCCGATTGAAGAACTGAAACGGTTCCGTCAATTGGGGAGCAAAACTCCCGGTCACCCCGAGCGGGATATAGAAGCGGGAATTGAAACCACTACCGGGCCACTGGGGCAGGGTTTTGCCAATGCGGTCGGGATGGCTATAGCTGAACGTTGGCTGGCCAGTCGGTATAATCGTCCGGGTTATCAAATAATCGATCACTTTACATATGTTTTGGCGTCTGATGGCGATATGATGGAAGGGGTAGCATCTGAGGCGGCATCAATGGCCGGTGCTATGGGTTTGGACAAGCTGATATGCATTTATGATGATAATGATATTAGCATCGAAGGTTCAACTGATATTACTTTTACCGAGGATGTTGGAGCAAGGTTCAAAGCTTACGGGTGGCAAGTTATTGGCCCCGTGGATGGAAATGATTTACTTTCGCTTGATTCTGCTTTAAATCAAGCCAAACAGGAAACCGGAAAGCCTTCAATTATTCTGTGCAAAACATGCATCGGTTATGGCAGTCCCAACAAATGCGGAAAAGCCTCAGCGCATGGTGAACCACTGGGTGAGAATGAAGCTGATCTGACCCGTCAGAGCCTGGATTGGAGCTACGACCCATTCTGTGTTCCCCAAGAGGCTGCTTTACATTTTAAATCGAGCGCAGCCGAAGGTAAAAGCAAGCGTTTAACGTGGACTGATCTGTTTAAAAGATACAAAGATCGTTATCCGGTTGAGGCTGGTGAAATTGAAGACTCCCTTGAGAATAAATTGCCAGCTGGATGGGATGATGGGCTTGACGAACTGCTTGCAGATATGGCTAAACCGATGGCGACTCGTGAAGTCTCTGGTGTGGTTCTTAACTCAATAGCCGGAAGGGTTGGCAACGTGCTGGGTGGCTCTGCCGACCTGGCGCCTTCAACCAAAACCATCCAAACCGGCAAAGGGCATTTTGGCCGTCAGGATTATAGTGGTAATAACATCCATTTTGGTGTACGCGAACACGCCATGGGCGCCGTAGCCAATGGGCTGAGCATGCATGGCGGGGTTATCCCCTATACAGCTACCTTCCTGATTTTTTATGACTATATGCGTCCTCCGGTGAGGTTGGCTTCTATGATGGGTTTGGGAGTTGTGTTTATATTCACGCATGATTCTATCGGCCTCGGGGAAGATGGGCCAACTCATCAGCCGGTTGAGCAGATAGCTGGTTTGCGGCTGGTGCCCGGTTTAGTTACTCTGCGCCCGGCAGATGCAGCCGAGACTATCGGCGCCTGGCGGGTTGCCTTGAGCAGAAGAGATGGCCCGACTGCCATAGTTCTTACCCGGCAAAAAGTTAACCCCATAGAGCGTACCGGGCAGATCAACACCGGTTTGGTGAAGCGGGGAGCATATATAATATGGGAGTCGTCTCAGCAGCCGGAATTGATTTTGATTGCCACCGGGTCTGAAGTGCAACTGGCTGTTGATGCTGGTATTGAACTCAAAGGTAAAGGCATAGACTGCAGAGTTGTATCCATGCCTTCCTGGGAACTATTTGACCTCCAGGACGCAAGTTACAGAGAATCTGTGATTCCTTCTGGTGTGAAAGCAAGGATATCAATCGAAGCCGGACGTACAACTGGATGGCAAAAATATACTGGTGATAATGGTTTTACAATTGGGGTTGACCGCTTTGGAGTATCTTCACCATATAAAGATGCATATGCTTACCTCGGCCTCACTGTGGAAAGAATAGTGACAGAATCATTGAAAATCCTGAAGCGCTAGCTTCAGGATTGAGCTATGTTGCTGAGGCTTTTGTAACTTTCAGCAGGTTTATTGCTTAAAAATATCGCGCTTCCCACGCAGATTGAGCTGGCCCCGCTCTCCACGATCATTTTTAAATTCCCTTCCTTTACTCCGCCGTCTACTCCAATTTCAATATCGGGGTGCTGTGCTCGAAAGACTCTTACTTTATCCATAACCTCCGGGATAAATTTGGCGCCATAGAAACCCGGGTAAACTGTCATAAACAGCACGCAGTCTATTTTAGTGGTCAGGTTTTGGAGCACTTTAACCGGTGTATCCGGATTAAGTGCTATTCCCACCTCAAGTTGAAGAGATCTGGCTTTTTCAATAACACCTTGTTGATCACCGGTAGATTCGTAATGAAAAATTACTCTTTTT
>Ga0265294_10002615_pt1 | contig 23557 bp, 26 predicted proteins | sample MunlanPumphouse3_FD_192504 | JGI IMG/M metagenome (GOLD analysis project Ga0265294, IMG submission 192504) | Groundwater microbial communities from a municipal landfill in Southern Ontario, Canada - Pumphouse #3 | ecosystem: Environmental > Aquatic > Deep subsurface > Groundwater | place... | reverse complement strand
AGGCTTTTAAATATGGAGCTCCACCCCATGGTGGTAATGCTCCGGGTATTGATCGACTCCTAATGGTCTTAAAAGACTATGCCTCTATTCGCGATATTTATGCTTTTCCCAAAGATGGCCAAGGTCGTGACTTGATGATGGGTAGTCCTAGTGCTATTGATCAGGATCAGTTAAAGGATCTTAATTTACAGTGGTTTAAAAATAAATAATTATATCGAGATAATCATGATCTAATTATATGGAACAAGTTGGTCGCTATCCTGAACAATTAAATGTTAAATCTGAGCCGTTGATGGAAACAATAACGGCTGTCAATAAACAAGAACAATATCATTTATTAGATCGGGTTATTGTTGAGGTTCAGCTTTTTCAAGCCGATCGTGATTATCAATTATCTGGCAAGATAGGTAATTTGTCTGATAATTTTTCTAATTTTAGACATTTAACCGGTGATCTTCAAACTGCTGCTCATTTTGAGGCTGAAAAAAGGAATAATTTGAATCAAATCAATAGTATTTATCAGGGGTATTTACAAGAAATTGATAAAGCCTATCAGGCGTTGCCCCCATATCAGCCAGATCAAGCTCATAGCGAAGACTATTTTAGAGTTAGAAGATTAGAGCTGGTTACTATAATTGATTTAATGAATGAGATTGTTAGCAAGGCTAAAAAAGAGCAACCAGAATTATTTGTTGACGATCGCAGCAAGAATGAGAGGGTCGGTTTATTAGATTATAATTTATTACGACCGATAGCTAAGGGTGGTCATGAACACAGTCCTATATTGGCTGATGTATTAAAGAGGCAGGGGGTTAGTTCGCTTGATGATTTATTGCAGATTCATTTTCAGCCAATATTTAAACAAGAAGGAATTGGTAATCGATTGACTAAAATTAAAGAGTCTTTTGTTGAACTAGCTAAACTAATCGTGGATAAACATCCACAAATTCAAGGGGTCACTGGAACATCTTGGCTTTTAGATAATGAAGCTATTTGTCGATTAATTGGTTTTAAAATAGTCGGTCAGTGTCAAGATGAGAATTGGAATCAATTAATTGACCAATCTGGACAAATTAATCAGGAAAGACTAACCCAGTTAATTAAGACTGGTCATTTGCCAATGAAAAATATGATTGGTTATGTTGGTGTAATTGATTTTTTAAAGAAATTTTTGCCACCAGAATACCGCGGTCAGATTAAGCTTATAAAATTAGACCCAGAATGGGCTGAAGCCTATAATGACTTTGAGAAGGATTTTCAAATCGAAAAGAAAAAGTTATTCGCACTATTAGTTGATGGTCAAATTAATAGTGAAATCGACTTATGGCAACAACTTGATCAATTTATAACTGTGAAAGAAATATTTAATCAGGCCGGTGTTTTAAATAATTTTGTGGAGTTGCTAGCCAAGCAGAATTATAAAATCGATGAGATAGAAAATAATTATCCTCAGGAAACCAAAGCAATTGCTGAAAAAATTAATAATTATATTGCTATTAAAAAACAAAGAAAAGAAATTAGTTATCAAGTAGAAATTAATTAATTAATTTAAAAATATGTCTGATTTACAATCAAGTCAATCGCCCAAATTTAGTTTTTTTTATTTATTGTCACTGATTGCTTTAATTTTTACAGCTATCCCGGCTGGCTTAATTGCTTTTCAGTTGATTAATAAATGGTTGCCTGATCCACTGAGTGGTTATACGGTTGGCTATACTTCTGGTAGTTTAAAATTTGGTTTGTCAGCACTATTAATTGCTGTGCCAGTCTATTTTTGGGCAGTCCAGCAGATTAATCGTGGTTTATTAAAAAAGGAATTAGATCGTAAAGCTGATTTGCGGCGCTGGCTAATTTATTTTATTCTTTTAGTTACAGCGGTGGTTATGCTCGGTTGGCTGATTGCCATTTTTTATCGTTATTTAGATGGTGAATTGACTGGTCAATTTTTGGCTAAATCAGCTGTTGCCATTATTATTGCTGCTGTTATCTTTTTATTCTATCGTTATGATTTGCGTCGTGATCCTAAAGCAACGGTTGATGGGCGTAATCTGCGTTGGTTTGCTTGGCCAGTTATTATTGGTTTAACTGCCTTATTTATTAGTGGCTTTATAATTGCTGAGAGTCCTAAACAGGCTCGTAATCGTCGTTATGATGAGAAGTTGATTGGTAATTTTTATCAGATCGATAGTGCTCTTAATGTTTATTACCAACAAAATAATCGTTTGCCAGCAAGCTTGGATGAATTATTGCCAAGCCCCTATTTCTTAGATCGTCAAGCTATCCAAATCAGTGATGGTCAAATAATTGATTATAAATTAGTTGATGAAACTAAATATCAATTATGTGCTACTTGGCGAACCAGTAATTTGGATAGTGGTAAGGGTATTCGAACTATTGGGATTGAAAAATGGCCACATCAAGCGGGTTATCAATGCTTAGAGCAAGTGATTTGGAGTGATGTAAAAGGTGGTCCAGCGGCTCGGCCAGTGTTCTAATTGACGATGTCGGTTCAGCGAATTTCAATTATTTTATTATTCAATTTATCTCTATGGTTAGGGGCTGGTTGGTGGTCAGCTCAGCCGCCAGTTATAGCTGGAGAAATTGATTTTAGTGGACCTACTTATTGGGCTGATGTTCAACGTTGGCCGGCTAGTAGCACAATAATTTATTCGCTAGACCAAGGAGTTTTAATTAGTCAAGATAGTCATCGTCTTCGACCGATTGCTAGCTTAAGTAAATTGGTTACCGCACTAGTGATATTGGCTGAGCAACCCGATTGGCAAGCATTATATACTTTAAAAAAGGAAGATCAGCGTCATGGCAATATCGCCTATATTTATCCTGGGGAGACGGTGACAATTAACGATCTGTGGCAGGCTAGTTTGTTAGCCTCAGATAATACTGCGATTCAGGCCTTAGTTCGAGCGGTTGGCTTAACTGATGAACAATTTCGTCAGCGAGCTGATCAATTGGCCCAACAATTATTAATTGGTAATGATTTACGAATTGAAGAGCCAACTGGTTTAAGTTCTAATAATCAGGCTAGTGCACTGGCTATGGTTCAAGTGATTCGTGAAGCCTTGGCTCGACCAGAGATAAGACAGGCTTCTTTATTGGATCGTTATGAAATCAAGACTAAACAGGGACGGCGGCAGGTGGTGACCAATACTGATAGTTTTATTCGTCAAGCAATTCCTTTGCCTGATGGCTGGCAAATTTTAGGGGGTAAAACTGGCTATATTGATCAGGCTGGTTATTGTTTTGCCGCTTTATGGCAAAATCAAGCTGGTCAACAGGTTATTAGCGTTGTGCTCGGTTCGCCATCCAAAGATGGTCGTTTTCACACTACTAGCGATCTTTTAGATTATGTGACTGAAAAATATTATTGATTATTTTGGTTATGTGATAAAATAATAATTATTCAACCATTAATTTGGCAGTTATGAAGAAATTAATTATTGGCAACTGGAAAATGGCGCTGGGTTATCGTCAGAGTTTAGAGTTGGCCGAAAATTTAGTACTTAATCAACCGCATCGACCTTTATTGGCTGATGTTGTGGTTTGTCCTAGTTTAGTGGCTATTTCTTCGGTAGCTAATATTTTAGAAGGCACGCCACTTTTTTGGGGAGCTCAAGATGTTAATGAATCAGTGCCGGGTGCTTTGACTGGAGCAACCAGTCTAGAAAGTTTAGCTGAACTAGATTGTCGTTTTGTTTTATTGGGGCATAGTGAGCGGCGGCAATTTTTTAATGAGACTGATCAATTAGTTAATATTAAATTACGAGCCATCTTAGAACGAACAACCTTAAAACCAGTGATTTGTTTGGGTGAAGATTTAGCCACTCGTCAGGCTGGTCAAGCTGAAGAAAAGATTAGCCAACAATTACGAGCAGCTTTGACTGGTATTGCTAAACCGATTGATCGAGAATTGATTATTGCTTATGAGCCGATCTGGGCGATTGGCACTGGTCAATCTAGTACTCCTGAGCAAGCTCAAGCTATGCATCAGTTTATTCGTCAAGAATTGCAGAATTTAGGCTATATGGATAGTCGCTTGTTATATGGTGGTAGTGTTAAGCCAGATAATGCGACTAGTCTATTGGCAATGACCGATATTGATGGATTATTAGTTGGTGGCGCTAGTTTATCGGCCGAGAGCTTTTGGTCAATAGTTTACGCTTAATCAAAACTATGTTATTGATTTGGTTTAGTCTTATTTTAATAATGATTGCTGTGGTGGTGTTGTTTTTTATTTTCTTGCATAAGATGCCAATTTTAGCCAATATTGATGTAGATAATTTGCCAGCTGAACGTGAAGCAGCTAAGAAACAGGCTATTATTGCTGAGCGAATCAATCGTCAATTAGCTCAACATGGTTGGTGGTGGCGTAGTTTATTAGGACCAATTTATCAGCGGCTGAAAGATTTTTTTTGGCAAATTTATGGACAATTACATAATTTAAAGCGTCAACAAACTAAAGTTCGATTACAGGCTCAGGGTTTAAATTGGCAGCGGGCTAAACAATTATTAACCGATGCTGAAGAATTTTTAGCCAAAGGTGAAGCGGCTGAGGCTGAACGGTTAGCCCTGGAATCATTAGAACTAGATAAACGACAAATTGATGGCTTTGCTGTTTTAGCCGAGGCTTATCAAGATCAAAAAAAATATCAAGAAGCTGAAGAAACCTGGCTTTATGTGGTTAAAAGATTGAGTCAAAAATATTTAGCTGAGCAATCACGTGGTCGAATTGAGGCTAAAGAAACTGGTCGACAATTGGCTGAATATCAATGCTCGTTGGGTCAATTGTGTTTGCGCAATGAACATTTAGAACGAGCCGACCAATGTTTAAAGCAGGCTCTTAAATTAGAGCCAAAGAATCCGCGTTATCTTGACACTCGGTTGGAAATTAGTATAATGAGAAAAGATCGGGTTACGGCGGTGACTGTTTTTGATACTTTAGCCGAAGTCGATCCAGATAATGGTAGTTTAGCCGATTACCGTCAGCAAATTCGCCAGTTATAAGATTATTTTGCCGTCGTAGCTCAGTTGGTAGAGCGCTTCCATGGTAAGGAAGAGGTCTCGGGTTCGAATCCCGACGACGGCTCCATTAAAACAGGCCGCTGAGGTCTGTTTTTTAAAATTTGTGCTTGTGTGGACAATTGTTTTAACATTAACTGCCGTTGTTTGGGCTTATGTCGGTCATTTAGCCACTTTTTATTGGACTGGTTTGGGTTTGACTCGTTGGTCTTATTTGCCAGATTTAATTGTTCTGTGGTTATTGGTTTTAATTCGTCGACCATTTAGTCGTCGTTCGAGCTGGTTAATAATTGAACAAGGTTTATTGGCTAGTTATTTTTATATTAGTCAAATTATTAAACTACGGTTTTTTGGCTGGCCGTTGATGCCTAGTGATTTTTCAGCGGCTAGTAGTTTTTGGCGTATTCTAGGTAAGATTGGCTGGTGGTGGCAGTTAGCTCTGGTTGCTCCATTATTATTATGGCTAGTTATTATTATTTTGAATTGGCGTTGGCCAAGGTCACGAGTTTGGTTTGGCTTGGCAGTGACTGTTTTAACTATAATTACTCTATGTCGTTATCCAGCTCAACCGTTGATAGTTTTAGATAAAATTTTTGGTAATTCTTATTGGGATCAAAAAACTAATTATGCTCAGCGTGGTCCTTGGCTTTATCTATTGCAAGAAGGTTGGCGTCAGCACTTAGCTTTTCAAATACCGCAGCAAGCTGCGGTTCAGCAAGCAGTAACAGAATTAAATTATAAGCCAGTCAAGTCGGCGATAGCTAATAATTCACAACCCAATATTTATTTGATTGTGGTTGAATCTTTGTGGTCGATTAATTTGCCAGCCCTGCAATTTAATCGTTCACCTTGGGCCGATAATTGGCAAGCCTTGGCCAACCATGGCTCGGGTCAGGGTCTTAGTCCAACTTTCGGTGGTAAGACGGCTAACGCCGAATTTGAGCTACTCTGTGGCTGGCCCAATGTTCAGGCCGGTACCATTTTTAATGGTGGGATCAAATATCAGGCACCCTGTTTGCCTAATTATTTAAAGCAATTAGGTTACCAGACCGCTGCTTTTCATGCTAATGTACCGGCTTTTTGGAATCGGCAAAATGTCTATCCTTTACTTGGTTTTGATCATTTCTATAGTTTAGCTGATTATCGTCAAGACGACATGAATGGTGAATTTATGGCTGATAGTAGTTTTTATCAGCAAACATTAGATAAGATTAAAGCCAAAGATAAAACTAAACCTAGTTTTAATTATTTATTAACTTATTCTAGTCATTTAGGTTATCCGCTCAATGCTAGTCGGCCAGTAATTATTAGTACTACACCGACCATTGCCACTGTAGCCGAACGTTATTTTAATTCTATTTATTATACCACCAAAGAATTAGCTGATTTTATAGACCAACTCAAAGAGGTTGATCCATCAGCTTTGGTTATAGTGGTTGGTGATCATTGGCCGTTTTTAGGTGATAATAATTTAGGCTATCGTCAAGGCGGTTGGTGGCCGGACGGGGAGTTAAACGCTGAACAGATTTGGCAAAGGTCAATTACCCCGCTATGGGCTCGTCAGGGCGATGATTATTGGCTCAAAGATCGACAACTGGCCTTTTACCAACTGCCCGATGCTCTTTGGCAACAACTGGGCTGGCCTAATAGTCCGTTTGCTATTTGGTCAGCTAGTTCTAGTGCTAGTTGGCGGCCGTTAGATTCGTTGGGTGAACCGGGAGTAATTAAGAGTCAAGCCGGGGAATATCAATTTTGTTATCCTGAGTCTAACGACAGTCAATGTTCAATAATTAATCGTCAACATCAGGCGGCTCAGACCTTGATTTTAGATATTTTTAGTGGTCGACGTTATAGTCAATTTAGCATTGACGAAGCCAATTGATTATGCTAATTTAGGGATACGGCGCTTGCGCCTAGTTTTTGGGTCGGTACCAAAGCGGTCAACTGGGGCAGACTGTAAATCTGCTGGCTTATGTCTTCGTAGGTTCGAATCCTACCCGGCCCACCACTTTATTCTCATTTATTTTTAAGTTTATTTTATGTCAAATTTTGGACCAAAAACTACTAAAAATTTGCAAGATGCTTTGGCTGGAGAATCGATAGCTCGCAATAAATACAATTATTTTGCTTCGGTGGCTCGTAAGGCCGGTTATGTCCAGATTGCTAATATTTTTGAAGAGAGTGCCAGTAATGAAAAAGAGCATGCCAAGCTTTGGGCCAAGGCCCTGGGTTTGATTAGTGATACTGCTACCAATTTACAAGCAGCGGTTAGTGGTGAGAATTATGAGAATCAGATTATGTATCCTAAAATGGCTGAAGAAGCTGAGGAGGAAGGACATAGTGAAGTAGCTGAAGCTTTTCGTAAAGTTGGTGAGGCGGAAAAAGCTCATGAAGATCGTTATCGTAAATTATTGATTAATCTAGATAATGATAAAGTTTTTAAGAAAGATCAGTCAGTTCGCTGGAAATGTAATAATTGTGGCTATATTCATGAAGGCTTGGAAGCACCAGAAGAATGTCCGTCTTGTCAGCATCCACGAGCTCATTTTGAAGTTTTTGTTGAAACTTACTAATATGACTGAACTGCGTCAGGTTTATCGCTGCAATATCTGCGGCAATATCACTGAAGTCCGTCAGACTGGTGCTGGTGAATTAGTTTGTTGTGGTCAACCAATGGAACTATTAGTGCCCAATACGGTTGATGCTAGTCAAGAGAAACATGTTCCAGTTATTACCGTTGTTGATGGCGGTGTTAAGGTGGTAATTGGTCAAGAACCTCACCCGATGGAGGCAGCTCATTATATTAAATGGATTGAGTATATCGTTGGATCAACTAGTTATTTTCAGGAATTACAACCTGGTCAGGCACCTGAAGTAATTTTTGTTGGTCCATCAATTGGTGGTCAAGCCCGTTGCTATTGCAATATCCATGGCCAGTGGGCTAGTATAAATTAAGCTTTTAGTTAATCAGATAATTTTCCGCTTATGTCTCAAGACAATATGATCAAGCTGGAGTGCACGGTTTGCAAGTCGATCAACTACTTTTCTCACAAGAATAAGAAGGTGATTAAAGACCGCTTGGTAATCAAGAAGTATTGCCCCAAGTGCAACCAGCACACCGAGCACAAGGAAACTAAGTAGTTTGCCTCTGTAAAATAATTGAGCTATAATTAGAGTGTAGTATGTATATACTCTAATTATGGTTTAATTATGAAGTCAGTCAGTTTATTCAATGAAAGTAAGAAATTACGGCAAGCCGGCTACTCTTTAGCCGAAATAAGCCGAAAATTAGGCATATCCAAGAGTACTGCTTCGCTCTGGTTAAGAGATGTTGAAATCAATCCAGACGGACAGGCAAGACTAAAAAAACATAGCGATACTGGCCGATTAAGCGGTGTTGCTGCTAATAAGGCCAAGCGGCAGCAACGCTGGCAAGAGATGGCTGAACAGGCAATATTCTTTGAAAAGAGTCTAACCGAATATACAGTTGATCAATGCAAGGTGTTCTTGGCGATGCTTTATTGGGGTGAGGGGGCCAAGACAGGTCGCCGTTTGATTTTTATGAATTCTGACCCAGCCTTGGTTAAAACCTACCTATTCTTATTGCGCCGGTCGTTCCCAATTGATGAAAGTAAAATCAAGGCCACACTGCATTTGCATAGTTATCACAACCAAACAGAAATGATTGATTTCTGGTCAGCGCTTACCGGTATTAACAAAATTAGTTTTTCGATATACAATAAGGCTAATAGTGGCTCTAATATTAAAAGCGGCTACAAGGGTTGTTTATCAATTCGTTATGGCAATGCTAGGATTCTTGATGAGATAATGTTGATTATTGACCGTTTCCAGCAAGCCGTAAGATAATATGCGGGATTCGTATAATGGTAGTACAGGACTCTCCAAAAGTTCTAGTGTGGGTTCGATTCCTACATCCCGTGCAAAGAAAATCACAGCTAATTTTAGCTGTGATTTTTGGTAAGGGTGATTGTAGGATCGAATTTGATTTGTTAAAATTATAATATGTTAAATAATTTAGCATTATTGAAAAAGGGTTAAAAAATTATAAAGAGTTTATATTATCATAAAGCTACATGACAAAAATTAAAACAGAGGTTGCAAAAAAAATTGCCATTGAGACTATTGGTAAATTAGATGATAAATCAAGAAAAGATTTTCTTTTAATCCACTCAGAGAAGGTCGGTTTAGTTGCTAATTTATTAGCTGCGTCAGTTAATATACAGAATGATTTATTTATGGTTGCAGGTTGGTTGCATGACATTGGGAATATAATCGATAATGAAAATCATGCAGAAAATTCATTAACAATTTTAAAGGAAAGAGGTGTTGATGTTGATGAGGTTTTAAAAGATTGTATTTTAAATCATGGCGATAAAAAAGAAGCTAAGACCTTGGAGGGAAAAATATTTCAGATAGCTGACAAATTGAGTATATTTGATATTGACACAATGGAGGTGTTTATTAAATTTGGGGGTTTGCCGATGAATAAAGATTACATTAGTTTTTTAAGAAAGCTTACAAAAACAGCTTTAGTATCGTTGGAAAAATTTAAGAAGTAAATTAAATCCCCGTTTTACTCAACACAGGCTACATAATCACATTATTAGTCTCCTTAAAATAGTTTCGTACTGAGAGGTAATATAAGCATGGAATCATTGCTTCTTCTTGTTGTATTATTTGATAATGTATTTAGGGGGTATGATTATTAACAAAACACTAGTAAAAATTAATTAACGATTAATTATTGATTTATTGACAAATTGCTGTTCCAATTGCAGCAATTAGGGTTACCTTTGGGGTTTCGCTCTAAGGCTGTTTGATGGCAAAATTACTCCTTTAAGTAATCCTCATATCACCGTTGATCTTCAAAATAATTATTTACAAATACTTAGAAATTTTGAACAAGGAAATTAATTTTTATTTTATGAACATTGATTTTTCTTCTTTAGACCGCGTTCCTCCTCGGCCGGAAAGACCAAAGTTTTATCCGCCGGTTTATCGGGTAAAAATACCATTGGACCAGTGGAATACTGTCCGCGATCGCTTCCAAGCCGATCATGGCCTTGATTTGCCTGATGAAGGTGAGTTTAGCTTGGGCAGTGAGCGCGGCGATGTTGATTCAAGTCTTTATAGCGACCATGAATTTCAGGGCAAGATTGTTAAGATTGACGGCCAAGTAGAAGTGCTTTTTGACGAAGCTACATATTCTAGTGATGGCGAGTGGTATTTTGCCGAAACTTTCCAGGATCTTGGTTATTCTATTGAGAAAATTGAAGAATAAGCTAGTATGTCTCAGCAGTCAGCGGTTATTTATAGTAAGCCGGAGATTATTAAGCCTGGTCTAGCTGTTGATATTGACGAGACATTATCTTGGACGATTGGTTTTTGGGTTAAGGAAATGCAAGAGAAATTTGGCAATCCTGAGAATTTGACTATCAAAGAAATGATTGAAAAATATCGCTATACTCAAAATGTTCCCTATTGGCAAAGCCCGGAGGCGCTAGAGTGGATGTCTGATAAAATTAATTCTAACGAAACGCAAGAAGACTTACCGCTAATTGATGGCTCCAGTGTCTATTTGAATAAAATAAAACAGATTATTCCTATTGTCGCCTATATTACTGTCCGGCCGATAAGAGTTTTAGAAGGCACTAAGAATTGGTTAGATAAACATAATTTTCCTTCAGCACCGGTTATTTGTCGACCCAATGAGGTTGATCATAGTGATGGCAATCAATGGAAAGCAGCGGTTTTAGAAGATTTATATCCAGATATTTTAGGTATAATTGATGATAATCCTAAATTACTTCATCATCTCAAAAAAGATTATCCAGGAACCGTTTTTCTGTATGATCATCATGATAATCAGGGTTTGTCCTTTGCTATTGCCTGTCAAGATTGGCCAGCAGTTTATGAAGAAGTTAAGAAGAAATTATTTTAATTTTATATTAAAATAGCCCACCGTCATTTAACGATGGGCCAGTTGGGGGGGGTTAATAATAAGTGATGACTACTTCGGCTCTCTTGACTCTTTGAGCAATGGCTCTAAGCAAGGTTTCGCCTTTTTTAAAATCTCCAGGTTGTCTTTCATCTTCGGCCACTTCAGTAGTCAATAGGTGAATTGGGAAGATATGCTGAGCGGTTAGACTAGCGATTATATCTTTCGGGGCGACCAGGGCGATGTCGTTATATTGGTTTTGTTCATACCAACTAATGATTTCAGCGACATCTTTAAATCTACTGTTTTCCCAAGTTATTAAGCAATTTTCACCGCATTGCTTTTGGATGGCTCTAATTTGTGAATAACTTGGGTAGTGTCTGGAAATTACTAGGACCTTTTTTCTTTCTTTCTTCGGCTCAGTCGTCATTTTTGTTCTCCTTTGTTCAGAACTTTGCCACTATCTTGGCAGAATTTATAAATAAGTCAAGATGTCTACGTTTTTAAAATTAATTAAATAATTTATTATAATAAGCTATATATGCAAATTGAATACGAAGCAACTTTTATTAATGTAGATAAAGATGAAATTCGTCAGCGTCTAGTGGCGGCTGGAGCCAAACTAGCTAGGTCAGAATTTTTACAGCGAAGAGTTATTTTTGACTTGCCAACTGAAAAACAGTCTCCAGATCGTTGGCTAAGAGTTAGGGATGAAGGTGATAAGATTACTATGAGCCTCAAGGTTATCGATGGCGATCAGATTGAGAATCAACAAGAATTGTGCTTGACAGTTGATAGCATGGATAATGCGGTTGAGTTATTGACGGCGATTGGCTGTCGTACTAAGGCTTACCAGGAAACTAAACGCGAGCTTTGGCAATTGGATGATGTAGAAATAACAATTGACGAATGGCCACACCTTGAACCGTTTGTCGAGGTGGAAGGACCATCGGAAGATGTGGTTCGACAGGTTAGTTGTCAAATCGGCTTTGACTATTCGCAAGCCTTATTCTGTGCCGTCGACAGATTATATCAATTAAAATATGGCATTGCTAAGGAAGTGATTAATTACCAAACACCACACCTGGTTTTTGACGAGACCAATCCGTTTGTTAATTAACCTAGTGCCATGCTATAATAAGTTTATTGATTTTATTATTTATTAAAAATTATGAAAAAATTGCTCATCTTGCCTTTATTGCTAGTTGTTTTATTAGCAACTGGTTGTTCGTTAAAAAAAGAAACAGCTCCATCTTTAGAAACTGTTAATCTTGAAAATCAAGAACAAGCTATTGAGATTATACCTGAATCGGACGGTTCGCTTGAGTTAGAGGTTGGTGAGATGATGCCTGAATCGGAGATTTTAGTTGAAGAATCAGAACCAGCAGTGTTTTGTACCATGGATGCCCAGATTTGTCCTGATGGTTCGGCAGTTGGTCGGATAGCTCCGGATTGTGAATTTGCTCCTTGTCCGGGCCAGTAATTTGATTATTTTCTAAAAAAAGATAGCCCCGTCACTGGTGTGGCGGGGCTTTGTTTATCTCCTGATTGTGTTGATAAGGTGGACATCTAGGGCGTGGCCACCTTTGATTGAGATAATTCTGCCAGCTGCAGTCGATAGTGGTCGACCATTGCCAGAGCTCCCAAGAGATCTAATAGGCGATGATTAGCTAACTCTTCCAATAGTTCTTGACTTGATTGTTCGGTTGGCCAAGCTAAGTGCTGATGGTGTGGCCAAAGGCCAGTTTTTTCGACCATTCTAGACAAGGTTGGCCAGAAATTACTTTCACTATTTGTAGCCAGGGGTCGGGCAGTAAAATAATCTGCTAAACTTTCATCTGGCAATTTGAATCGTTTGGTTAATCTGCCAAACCTAGGGAAATCGGCGGTTATTTTGATTTTCAAGCCAGAGACATTACTTGATGCACAACGAACTGAGCGCCCATCAATATTGACAGATTTTTCCTTGGCTATTTTTAGCCAAGGAACCTGTTGATCAGTTTCCAATAGGTTTAGTTGAATTGCCTGCCATAATTTCATCATGCCGCCAAAATAGGGTGGCCAGCTTGAGGCTTTGACTATAACTCCGTCTAGCCCTGTCCAGCGTAAAGACAGAATATGTTCGGCAATATTTAAGGTATTACCCCGATATTGTAAAACAATTCGGTTTTTTCTCAATTGGACTAAGCTCTGATTGATTGGAACAAGATCAGTTCCGATATCCCAATACCAACCTGGTTCTGAGCAGGGGGTTAAATAAATAAAGGCCGGCCGGCCAAAGAGGTTAAAATCGTTGATTTTAACCTCTTTTGATAATAATAATCTTTTGCATCGTTTCTCCTTATTTTAGAATTGCTAGCAATAGACCAGCGGCCATAGCTGAGCCAATAACTCCAGCGACATTAGGTCCCATCGCATGCATTAATAGGAAATTATAAGGATTAGCTTTTTGCCCTTCTAAATTAGCGACTCGAGCCGCCATGGGAACAGCCGAGACACCAGCTGCGCCAATTAGCGGATTGATTCGATTATTTGGTCTAAACAGGTTAATTAATTTAGCCATCAAGACGCCACTAGCGGTGGCTGTAGCAAAGGCAAAGACACCTAACAAGAGAATTATCAAAGTTTTAAAGGTTAAGAAGGTTTCACCAGTTAAGCGACCACCAACCGATAAACCGACCAGAATAGTGCATAAATTCAATAATTCATTCTGGCTAGCTTTGACTAGTCGATCGCAGACCTCTGATTCTCGTAAAAAATTACCAAACATCAGAGCACCGACCAAGGGAGTTGCATCAGGAATGATTAGACCAATGACAATAGTTGTGGCTATTGGGAAAATTAGCTTAGTGGTTTTGCTGATAGTTCGACCGTCTTTCATGATAATCTGTCGCTCCTGCTTTGTGGTTAGTAGGCGCATAATCGGAGGCTGGATAATCGGTACTAGGGCCATATAACTATAAGCGACTACGGCTACACTAGAAACTAGTTGTGGAGCTAATCGGGAGGCTAGATAGATAGTGGTTGGACCGTCAGCCCCGCCAATGATTCCAATACTAGCTGCTTCTTGTAGGTTAAATTCTAGCCCCGGAATTAGTGAGCTAGCTGCCAAACATAGACCGATAGTGATAAAAATACCGACTTGAGCGGCTAGCCCTAAGATACCGGTAATTGGATGAGCAATCAATGGTTCAAAATCGGTCCAAGCGCCAATGCCAATAAAAATTAAGATTGGGAAAAGGCCGGTTTTGATACCAAAGCTATAGATTATACCTAGGAAACCAGTGGTTTGACTGATGCCGGCTAATGGTATATTGGCCAAGATACAACCAAAACCGATTGGGACTAATAGGAGCGGTTCATATTTCTTATAAACCGCTAGATAGAGCAACACTATTCCGACAATGAGCATGACAATTTCTTGTCCGCTAATGGTTAGAAAACCTAACATTTTAAACTCCTTGTTTATTTTTTATTTTTATTTAATTGTCAATTTGCTGCCTGTGTCTTACCATAATAATTAACCATAGTCAAGATATGTATGGTCAATTGCTGGTTTCCGTGATATTATCTAAGTATTAATTTTATTAAAGTGATAGTGGTTATGGACAGATTAATTTCCGATTCCGATGATCGATTAAAATTAGCTGAATTATTGTTTCCCGATATTCAGGCTAGTCCAGCTGATATTGAGGCTAATTATCCTTCGCGTCAATTACCGGCCGGGGCAATGGTTACTAGAATTGCGCCTAGTCCAACTGGTTTTATGCATATTGGCGGAATTTATGCTGCTTTGATTTGTCAGCGTTTAGCCCATCAGTCTGGTGGGATTTTCTTTTTACGAATTGAAGATACTGATAAAAAACGGGAAGTTGACGGAGCAGCGGAGTTGATTATTAATTCTTTGAAACAATTTGGTTTGAATATAGATGAAGGTGAGGTAGCCATTGGTCAAGAAATTGGCGATTATGGACCTTATCGTCAAAGTCAGCGTCAGGCGATTTATCAGACCTTTATTAAAACATTAGTGGCTGATGGTCGAGCTTACCCAGCCTTTGAAACAGCTGAAGAATTAGAAGCAATCAATGCTCAGCAAACGGCGGCTAAAATTGCTCCTGGCTATTACGGTCAATCGGCGGCTTGGCGCGATCGACCAACTGCTGAAGCTCTTGCTGCTCTTGAAGCTGGCCAAACACCAGTTATTCGTTTGCGCTCAACTGGCGATCCACAACGAACAATTATAGTTCAAGATCTGTTTAAGGGTCGATTAGTTTTACCCGAGAGTCATCAAGATATTGTTATTTTAAAGTCTAATGGACTGCCAACCTATCATTTTGCTCACGCCATTGATGATCATTTAATGGGGACTACTCATGTTATTCGCGGTGACGAGTGGTTGTCCTCACTATCTTTACATCTGCAATTATTTCAATTATTTGGTTGGACACCGCCAGTTTTTGGTCATTTAGCCCCAATTCAAAAATTAGTTGGTCAATCGCGTCGTAAATTAAGTAAACGTCACGACCCTGAGGCTAGCGTTGCTTTTTATGATCAGGCTGGTTATCCAATTGAGGCAGTGATTATGTATTTATTAAATTTAGCTAATGCCGGTTTTGAGCAATGGTTGGTTGATCATCCTAATGATTCTTTGACTGATTATTCTTTGTCAATTGACGAATTAAAAAAAGGAGCAGGAGCATTACTAGATATGGTTAAACTGGCAAGCTTTAGTAAAGAACTGATTAGTCATTGGTCAGTTGATGAAATAATTAGGCGAAGTTTGCATTGGGCCGAGCAATATGATTCTGAATTAGCTAAGGCGATGAAGATGGACCTAAATTATACTAGTCAACTTTTAAATATTGATCGTCAAGGTGATCAGGCTCGTAAAGATATTGCTAAATGGTCTGATTTGCGTTCAGAGATTAGTTTTTTCTTTGATGATTTATTTGATAATTCATTAGAATTAGCTTTACAACAAATTGATCGACCATTAGCTGAGATTCAGGCTATCGCTAGGGCAGTGGCCAAACAATATGATTTAGCTGATGATAAGGACAATTGGTTAAATAAAATGCGGGCGATTGGTTCATCATTGGGTTATGCGCCAGATATGAAAACTTTTAAACAAAACCCTGAGCAATATCGGGGTAATTTTGGTGATGTAGCTAAAGTAATTCGAGTATTATTGGTTGGTCGCAATCAATCACCTGATTTATTTGAAGTTATGCGAGTAATGGGCCGAGACCGAGTGATTAATCGGTTGACAAGACTGGTTTAATCTAATATCTTGTAATCAAGCACATTACAGACTATAAAATGGAGGTAAATTGATGTCTTTTACTTTAGTAGCATCAATGGAAATGCCGGCTGACTACTCCGGTAAAGTTGCTCAGACCATGGTTTTACCAGGCTTGAGTATTAAAAGCAATCGACCGATAAAGAAGTTGCCGAATCAAAAGTTTGGCCTTTATCAGTTGAATAACCATCGTAAAGGTATAGTGATGGCCCATGAAATTTATATCGCTGTGCGTGATAGTCAAAAAAAACCGCTGCACGCTGGCTTTATTGAATATTTACTGCTGAACCAGTCAATTATTCCGATTGAGTTTCAGCCATGGGTTATTTTCTTTTGGGGAACAATACTGGAAGGTTCCCAAAAAGTCGTACACGTCCCTTGTTTATACTGGGACAATCGCCGGCAGATTTGGCAGGTCGGCACTGAGCCACTCCATGCTGGACTGGGTCAGCATTGTTTGGCCGCTTGTTCATTATGACAATCTTAAAAACAGGTTAGTCAACCGCGAACTTGGCTAATTTGTGCCTCACCAACCACCCCTGAGACTTAACTGTTTTGGGGGTTTTATTATTTTTGAAGAATAATTTATTTTTCGCGTATTAATTAATGTGGCCACTTAAATTACTTAATAAAATTAAATGCCTATGAATAAACGAATTGTTTTAGCTAGCTTGATTATGGTTATTACCCTGGCCGCCGGTGGTACGGCTCTGGCCGCCAGTAATAGATCAATTAATCAAGGATTAAAGAAAATTAATCGTCAGCCAATTGAATTAACTACTGAACAAAAAGCTGAGCTGGAAACCAAGCGAGCAGCTATGGTGAATCAAAAGGAGGCGATTGAAGCGGCTTTGACGGCTGGTGATTATCAGGCTTGGGTTAATGCCCAGCAGATTATTGATAAAGATTGTCCAATATTAGCTAAGATTACTAAAGATAATTTTGATCGTTATGTTGCCAGTTGGCGATTGCGTCAGCAAGCTGAATTAATTGATCAAGAATTAGGAATTGATCGAAGCAAAGTTAATAACTTTGGTAATAGGCCTGGTTTTGGTCAAGGTCGTCGATTATTGGAGATTAAGCAATAGTTTTATTATTTTTTAATTTTTAATTTAAATAGCAAAACAAGCGGCCTTAGTCGTTTGTTTTGCTATTTAAATTAGGTATTTGTTATACTTATTAAGTTAATTAATAATTTCTATATTTTATGCGGGTTCCCATTCGGCGCGGCGGTAAATATACTTTTCTTAAACCAGATCCCCATTTGACTCAGGCTAAATTTGACGAATTAAGCAAAAAATTAACTTGGCTGGAAAAAACTGCTCAACCAAAAGCAATCCAAGAAGTTAGTCGATTAGCTGAAATGGGTGATTTTTCAGAAAATACTGCTTACCAAATGGCCAAGGGTCGATTGAGGGGGATTAATCAACGGATTTTAGATTTACGAGATCATCTTAAACAGGCTGTTATTATTGATGCGACTAAGAAATCTGATCAAGTTGTTTTGGGTAGTTTAGTTACGTTAATGATTAATGGTCAACAACGAATTTATCAGATTCTTGGTTCAGCCGAAACCGATCCGACTGCTGGAATTATTTCTCATAATTCACCAATCGGTTCGGCTTTATTGGGTCATTTGGTTGGTGATCGATTAACCATTAAATTAGCTAATCAAAAACTTGATTGTCTAATTATTAAGATTGATTAATCAATTAATTTTAGCCATTTGGCCTCAATTTGGGACAAGGTTTGGTTGATTTCTTGTAATTCTTGAGCTTTTTGAGCTTGATGACGGTAATTGCCAGTTGGATTGCTAAAATAAGTTAGTAATTCGGTTTGTTTCTGTCGCAGTCGTTGGAATTCTTTGTCTAAATTAGCTGCTTGACGTTGTTTAGCTTTTTGGGCTAGATAATTATGATGAGCTGATGGTTGGTCAGTATCTGGTTGATCGACTGCTACCTGATTATCTGGCTTGGCTAGTTGGCCGTTTTCTAGATAATAAATATAATCGTTGTAATTATAGGGATAACGGCGGGCTTGGCCATTGCTTAATTCGATAATATTGGTTGCCAATAGACTGGCAAAGGATCGATCATGGCTGGTAAAAATAATTGTGCCATTGAATTGTTGTAGAGCCTGACCCAAGGCTTCGGTGGTAGTAAAATCAAGATGGCTGGTTGGTTCATCTAAGACTAAAATATCGGGTCGACCGAGTAATAATCCAGCTAGACAGAGTCGAGACTTTTCACCGCCACTTAGGATATTAATTGGTTTTTTTAAATCATCATCCTGAAACAAGAAATCACTAGCCATCTGTAGGACTGCTTCAGTTTTAATATCTGGCGCAGCCAGCCGACGCAAATAATCACCAACCTGTTCGCTATGATTAAGTAGATCTGAGGTTTGTTGAGCATAATAGGCTCGGCTAAGACCGGGGAGCCATTGAAAACTACCGCTAATTGGCGGTAGTTGACCAACAATGGTTTTAAGTAGGGTGGTTTTACCTTGACCGTTATCGCCTAAAATAATTACTTTTTGGCCAGCACTGATTTCTAAATTAATTTTATCGACAATAATTTGTTGGTTATAGCCAATTGCTAATTGCTGAGCGTGAAGGGTCCAGTTTTTGCGTTTTTCAACTATTGGTAAATTAATTCGTGTTTGGCGGTTATCATTGTCAATGGCAATCGTTTGGTTGGCTAATTTGGCTAATTGTTTAATTTTAGATTGGGCTTGAGTTGCCTTGGAGGCTTTATAGCGAAAACGGTCAACAAATTCTTGGAGATGTTGACTTTGTCGATCAACCTTTTGATTATAACCAGTTTGGCTGATTAGTTTTTTAGTTTTGTATTCTAAATATTCATCTAGTGGTCGAGGAAAGTGTCGACTACCTTGAGCAGTAATTTCTAAAGTTTCTTGGCAAGTATTTTTTAAGAATTGGCGATCGTGGGAGATTATTAAAAAACTGCCGTTATAGGTTTTTAAAAACTTTTCCAACAGGATTTGAGTAGTGATATCTAAATAATTAGTGGGTTCGTCTAATAAGAATAAATTTGGCTCTAATAATAACATCGCCGATAATTTAATTCTCATTTGCCAACCACCGGACAAGCTTTGAATTGGTTGTTCCAATTGAGTAGTTGTTAATTTAAAACGACTAGCTAGACCAAGACAGCGCCAAGTGGCTTGGTCACTCTTTCTTTGTAGATAAGCCAGTCCACTTTCATTGGCTAGCCAATCAGCCTGTTGTTCTAAATAACCTAGCCGAGTTGCTGGATTAATAACTACTTGACCACTATCAGCGGTTTCTTGGCCAGTAATAATTCGAAAAACAGTTGATTTGCCAGCCCCATTGCGGCCAATTACGCCGATTTTTTGCTGATTGGTTACGGCAAAACTTAATCGACTGAAAATCAGTTGACCACCATAGCTCTTGGTTAGGTTTTGAACTTGTAATAACGAAGCCATAATTTAATAGCTTAACAATACCCTTATTTTTTGGTATAATCAAGTCAAATTAATTTCTAATATTTTTTTATGTCTAGTAGTTTGATTATCGGCGTGTTAGCGGTGTCTTTTTTAGTTCTAGCTCAAGGAGCCGATATTTTAGTGACCAATATTAAGGCTCTGGCAACTCGGCTCAAGATTAATATCTTCTCATTAGGCTTGTTATTGGGGCTACTAACGACTATGCCGGAATTAATTTTAAGTATTACTTCCTCTCGGCAGGGTTTGGCCAATGTTTCGTTTGGTAATCTATTGGGTGGGGTAATTGTTTTAATTGGTTTAGTTTTGGGACTGGCAATTATTTTTCATCGAACCATTAAGACCGATGGTCGGTTAGCTACGGTTGCTCCTGGTCCTTTATTATTTGTATTGCCACTAATTTTAGGTCTTAAAGGCTGGCTTAATCGTTGGGATGGGTTGGTAATTATTTTGGCTTATTTGGCAGTGGTTTATTATAATTCAGGTGTCCGACACCAGCTACCGACTGAATCATCAGACAAGTTATTGGCGGCGGCTGATGCCCGGCCTCGTCGTTTTTGGCGTCGTCGATTAGATGCATTTTATCGATTTATTAATAGTTTAAGAAAATTACAGTTTAAAAAATTATTAGCTAATCGTCATGTTTGGTTAGCCTTATTTGGCTTTGTTTTGATTTCTGGCGCTAGTCAGGTGATTGTTCATTTTTCTGCTGAATTGTTGGAACGTTGGCGTTGGCCACAATTAGCGGTTGGTGTTTTGGTTTTTTCAATTGGTACCAATTTACCAGAAATCGCAGTGACTTTTCGCGCTCTAATTAAGAAAGCTGGAGATTTATCAATTAGTCATTTACTCGGTTCTTGTATTAGTAATGTTCTAATTGTTGGAATATTATTACAATTTGGTCGGTTATCTATTCATTCGTTGGTTTCATTTGGCTTAATTATTGCAGCGACTGTTCTGATTAGCGGTTTATTCTTATTGTTTTATCGATCTGATAAATGCTTTCATCGCTGGGAAGGGGTGGTTTTAGTCGCGGTTTATTTAGCTTTTCTGACTAGTCAGCTTTTATGGGCAATTTAATTGTTTTTTGCTATAATATAATTATCATTAATTAGCTAATATTATGAACAAACAAGCTTGGTTAGGTGGTCTGATCATTATGCTCAGTCTCTGGTGGGTTGGTCCGATAGCCCAAGCCGCTACCACTATTTCTGGTAATATCATTAGTCCTAATTGGACGGCGGCCAATAGCCCTTATATTATCAATGAAAACATTGAGGTTTCACCGGGCGCAACTTTGACGATTGGACCGGGAACAGTGGTCAAATTTAAGAAAGATAAAGGCATCACTGTTCGTGGTACGTTGAAAATTAATGGTGATTCGGCTAATTTGGTGGTTTTAACTTCAGCTGAAGCTACTTCAACTCGAGGTGATTGGGCTGGGATTACTTTTACCGATGAGTCTGTTGATGCTGAATTTGATCAAAATGGTAATTATATCGGTGGCAGTCTAATCAAATATGCGGTTTTTAGTCATAGTCAGGGCCTAAAGATTGACAATGGTTACCCCTATATTGTTAATAATAATTTTCTAAATAATACTGTCGCAATTATGGTTAGTGGTGCGGCCCCGCTCGACACCTCTTTAAATGCGACAGTCGATAATCAACGCTTGTTGATAACTCGTAATAATATAACTAATAATACAAACGGAATAATTGTCAATCGTGGTTATTTGGCTCAAGCACTAGTCTTTGACCCAAGTGGTTTGAGCACTAGTCAGCCTAAGGCTAATATTATTATTGATGGTAATGTGATTAATTATAATCAAGACGGGGTTTGGTTACAGCAGGCTCAGCGAGCCGCGGTTCTTAATAATCAGCTTAATTTTAATAGTAATTATGGATTAAGAGTATTGGCTAATGCAGCAGATGCCATCATTCAGCACAATACTATTAATTATAATAATTTTGGCTTGGAATTAGCGGCCCGAGGCGCCAATGTCATGAAGAATGCTATTGCCTATAATAATCAGGCTGGTTTAATTTTTTCAAGCACTAATAATCAAGTCGGTTATAATAATATTTATGGCAATTTAGGGGTTGATTTAGCTAGCAGTTTAACTGGTGGTGTGTTGGTCGATAATTATTGGGGTTCATCAATTAACTGGAGTGCTTCGGTCCCGACTAGTTCTGATTTTACAATCAATCCAAAATTAACTGAACCGACCGATATCAATAGCTTGGTTAAGCCAACAATTAATGATACGGTGCGATCAACTATTTTAGATAGATTATTAATTGGCGGCACCAAGGATGCTAGCGGTGATTTATGGCTAAACGGTCAGCAAATTATTGGTTTAGATAGTGAGGTTACTTGGAGCTATAGTTTGCCTTTGACCATGGGCGATAATAATGTTGTGCTCTTATCTAGAGATAAAAACAATAATAGCAGTCCAATCGCTGAATTAAATATTGTTCGAGTGGAAAATCGCTTTGTCCCAACCCCAACGATTAATAATTTTAAATTAACAACTGATCAGGCAGTTCAAGTTTTGAGTGGTAGCAAGGATATTAACACCGCTATCTTGATTAATGGCCAAGAAGCGGTTGTGCAAGACAATAAAACAACTTGGCAAGTGACAGTAGCCTTAAAATATGGTCGTAATGATTTTACCATTGTCGCTCGTAGCGCGGCTGGTTATCAGAGTGATCCATTATCTATTTCTATCCAACGACCCGATACCACTGGTCAGCAGGTTTTAGCCGCGGAAACTGCAGCTTCGGCCGGGGTAGCCATAGATGCAGCTTTGACCAAGCGAGTGGCTGGTCGGATTCTATTGCAAGTTGAGGCCAAGGGTGAGGCTTGGTATGTTAATCCTTTAGATGGTCAGCGTTATTTTTTGGCTGGTCCAACCAATGCTTTTAATTTAATGCGTCAGTTTGGTCTAGGAGTTAAACATAGCGTCGTAACAGCCAAGACGGTTGACAGTAAATTATTGGGTCGAATTTTATTAGATGTTGAAGATAGTGGTAAAGCCTATTATGTCCATCCAGTTACTAGAAAATTACATTATCTAGGTCGGCCAGCTGATGCTTTACAAGTAATGCGTCAGGTTGGTTTGGGCATTAGTAATCAAGATTTGCGTAAAATAAAATTAGCCCAATAATACTGGTGATTCATCGTTTTTTTCTGTCTGACCCTTGTCTTTATTGGTCAGCCCTTGCCAGCTTTTTGGTAAAGGTATATAATATCACTAAGAATGGCAGATTTACTGCCAGGTAATAAATCACTACACCTATGTCTATGACAAAGGCTCAATTGGTTGATGGTTTGGCTAAGAATTGCAACCTTAGCAAAAAGGCCGTCAACGATGTCTTGAATGAGGTTGCCACCATGGCCTATAAAGAGGTCAAGAAAAATGGCGAATTCATCGTTCCTGGCATTGGCAAATTGGTTAAGGTCCAGCGCAAAGCCCGCATGGGCCGCAATCCAGCGACTGGTGCTCAGATCAAAATCGCGGCTAAGACCGTGGTTAAATTCCGTGTCGCCAAAGCGGCTAAAGATTCTGTGGCTTAGTCTATTGCCTTCAGTTTCTTATTAAAAAATCACCAACCCCCATAAAGGGTTGGTGATTTTTATTTATTTATTGACAAGTTGCTTACTCGCTCCAATCGCTAACATATTGCCCTAGGCCAGCGTTATTGAGTTTATTGTGTAATTTGGTTCGTGAGCGTAAAAAGGCTAGTAATGAGCCTAAATCAATTGAATAACGA